>Ga0214923_10002561_pt1 | contig 23979 bp, 22 predicted proteins | sample LL1510_MetaG_FD_177993 | JGI IMG/M metagenome (GOLD analysis project Ga0214923, IMG submission 177993) | Freshwater microbial communities from Lake Lanier, Atlanta, Georgia, United States - LL-1510 | ecosystem: Environmental > Aquatic > Freshwater > Lake | place: USA: Georgia | collected...
TTTACCAATACTTCTTTTGCCAAATTCAAATAGTTGATTGATCCTTTGCTATCTGCATCGTGATAAATTACAGGCATTCCAAAACTTGGCGCTTCTCCTAATTTTGTATTTCTCTGAATGATACTATCAAATACGATGTCTTGGAAATGCGTTTTTACATCTTCAACTACTTGGTTACATAGCCTTAAACGACTATCGTACATCGTTAACAAAATACCTTCAATTTCAAGTTGTTTATTCAAATGGTTTTGAATGATTTTAATTGTATTCAAAAGTTTACCCAATCCCTCCAATGCAAAATATTCACATTGAACAGGAATTAAAACACTGTCGGCAGCAACCAAAGCATTTGTTGTAATCAAACCAAGTGATGGAGAACAATCGATGATGATAAAATCGTATTGGTTTTTGAGGGACTTTAATACGCCATCCATCATTCTCTCGCGATTGGGCATTTCTAATAGCTCAATTTCAGCACCCACCAAATCAATATTCGATGGCATCAAATCTAAAAATGGAGTTTCAGTTGCAACAATTACATCGGATGGTCTAATGTCTTGCACCAAACATTCGTATAATCCCAATTTTGTATTTTTAGGATTAAAACCAACTCCGGAAGAAGCATTCGCTTGCGGATCGGCATCTACTAAGAGTGTTTTAAACTCTAACACAGCCAAACTTGCTGCTAAATTAATTGCGGTAGTGGTTTTCCCTACGCCTCCCTTTTGATTTGCAATCGCTATAATTTTTCCCATTTTTATAATTTTATTCTACTCCCAATTGTCATTAAGTTTAATTCAATTTTTTCGGTATTGAATGCATTGACGGCCTCATTGTGGTTGATTTTAATTAATCCAAAAGTATCATAATGTACTCCAATCACTTTGTTCACATTTAACAATTTTGCGGCTTCAACTGCATCGTTATAATCCATTGTGAAATTGCCACCAATTGGTAAAATGGCAAGATCTAATTGATATTTTTTGCTTACAAGCGACATGTCGCTAAACAAAGCCGTATCACCAGCATAATAAATATGGTGGTCATTCGTTTTCAAGGTAAATCCTCCGGCCACACCGCCATAAGTTCCATCTTGAAAACTACTGCTGTGAATGGCTGGGGTCATTTTTATTTCTATTCCATCAAAAATCCAACTTCCACCAATGTTCATAGGATGAATATTTGGAGCACCTTGGTTTTTTAGATAGCTGCACACCTCAAACATACCCACAATGGTTGCATTGCTTTGTTTTGCAATTTCAACAGCATCGGCGGTATGATCTGAATGGGCATGGGTAATAAAAATATAGTCGGGGTTTATTTTTGAAATATCTACATCTTTTGCAAGTTCATTTCCGAGAATGAATGGATCAAAAAGCATACTTTTGCCATTACAATTAATTTCAAAACAAGCGTGTCCGTAGTAAGTTATCTGAATCATATAAATCGACTGAGGAGCAAATTTATCTCTTCTCGTCTTTACTTGTGTGTTTTTACCTGTTTCCTTTTATTCACGTTTTTGGGAATAATATGTTGTAAAAATGTTGATAATATTTACAACCCCTCTGTCTTTCAATATAATGAAGATGTTTCTGTAAATACTTTGGATCCTGCATTCATAAAATCACAATCCGAGATATGGATTGGATCTCAAATCTATGAGGGCCTGATAGCCCTTGATACGCAGTTAAAACCGATTCCTGCCCTTGCAAAAAGATGGGCAATTTCCGAAAATGGAAATGTGTATAAGTTTGTATTAAATACCCAAGCCAAATTTTGCTATACAAATGTTGGAATTTGGGGAAAACCACAAACACATTATCAAAACATAACAGTTCAAGATGTACTTTATAGTTTTTACCGTGTAATTGATCCAAAAACTGCTTCTCCAGGAGCGTGGATTTTTTCCGATAAAATAGAAATACCAGAGGGAATGTCGATTGCCGATTTGAAAAAATCAAAAAACGCACCTTTTATTGCTCTGAATGATTCGACCATCCAAATTACATTAAAAAGTCCTTTCCCTGCATTCTTGTCTTTGCTCGCTACAAACTATGCTTGGATTGTCCCTCAAAATACGGAAAACTGGAAAACCGGGAAATTGGGTCGTTGCCCAATAGGAACAGGCCCATTCTATTTAAAAAAGTGGGAAGAAGATGTACGTTTGGTTATGCTTAAAAATCCAAAGTATTACCAATTTGAAAAAGATGTCCGTTTGCCTTATTTAGAAGCAATCAATGTTGATTTTGTAAAAAACAAACAAACCGCGTTTATGCAATTTTTGGCTGGCAAGTATGATTTTTTTAATGGCATTGATGGAACATTCAAAGATGATCTTTTAGGAAAAGATGGACAAATAAAAGCCAAATATAAACATAGGATTAAAGCGATTATAACTCCGTTTTTGAATACGGAATATGTTGGATTTTATTTGGGAGATTCATTAGATGGCAAGATGAATCCATTTGCCGACATCAATCTGCGCAAGGCGTTGCAATGGTCGGTAGATAGGAAATCTATGCTTAAATATCTTCGCAATGGACTTGGAACAGAGGGGAATGGCGGCTTTGTGCCTCCTTCTTTGTGCGGAGAAATTGATAATTACCAGAATTTATTCCATCTGGATTCAGCCAAAAAGCATTTGGCAGCATCTAAATATATCAAAAACCCAAATAAATTCGCAAAACTAAAAATCACAGTAACGGCAGATTATTTGGATATTGCAGTGTATTTACAAAAATCTTGGGAACAAATTGGTATCCCCGTTGAAGTTGATTTGCAAGCGGGAGGAATGATTCGTCAATTGAGAAACCAAGGCAAACTTGGTATGTTTAGAGGTTCTTGGATTGCCGATTATCCCGATGCTGAAAACTTCCTGTCATGCTTCTTTACAAAGTATTTTAGTCCCAACGGACCAAATTACACCCATTTTACTTCTGCCAAATTTGATCAATTATTTGAGAAAATTGCATTTGGAACATATGAATTTCCCTCTAAAAGAAATGAGGACATTCAATTAGGAAATAAGTCAATTATTGAAAATGCGCCGGTATTTATTTTGTATTACGACAAAAGTTTGAGATTGATGCATCCTTACATTGAGGGACTTTCAAATGATGCGGCTAATAGATTGGATTTAAAACGGGTAAAGAAAAAGATCAGAAACTAGCCAAGAAGAACTCATCGAGCTCTTTGTTTGATTTTCTGGCTTCAATGATTTCACTTTTACTGCCTTCCCACCATTTTTGACCTTGATAAATAAAAATGATATGTTCGCCAATGTCCAAAACCGTTTTCATATCGTGGCTATTGATAATGGTTGTTATATTAAATTCTTTTGTAATGTCAACCAACAAATGGTCAATCACTCGGCTTGTTAATGGATCCAAGCCAGAATTAGGTTCATCGCAAAACAAGTATTTGATTTCTAAGGCAATAGCCCTTGCAATACCCACTCTTTTTTTCATGCCCCCACTAATCTCGGCTGGGTATTTTTTGTTTGCATTGGTTAATTGAACTCTGTGAAGACAAAAATTCACCCTTTCTTTTCTTTCTTCGGGGGACATTTTTGAAAACATTCTTAAAGGGAAATCTATATTCTCTTCAACAGTAAGTGAATCGAAAAGTGCATTATTCTGGAATAGCATTCCGATTTCTCTGCGTAAATTTTGCTTATGTTGGTATTCTAAGCTTATAAAGTCCTGATCACCGTATAATATCTTCCCTTTTGTTGGCTCTAACAGACCAACCATACATTTAATTAATACACTTTTTCCGCTTCCACTGGCACCAATTACCAAGTTTGCAACACCGGGTTTAAATTCAGTATTGATATCGAACAAAATTTGACGGTCGTCAAACCATTTATCAAGATGTTCAATTTTTATCATGATTTCAAGAACAATTGGGCAATAATCAAATCAAAAAACAGAATAAAAATACAAATTTTGGTTACTGCTTTGGTTCCTGCAATTCCCACTTCCAATGCTCCGCCGGTTGTGTAATATCCTTGAAAAGCACTTAAACTGGTAATTAAAAATGCGAAAATGAAAGATTTGGTTAACATTACTTTTAAATATAATGGTTTAAATACCAAACGTGCACCTTGAATTAAATCATCTGCAGTGAGGGAAGTTGTTGCACTACAAGCCAAAACACCACCGTAAATTAATAAAAAATTTGCAATGATAATTAAGCAAGGAATCATGATTAAACCGGCAACAATTTTAGGTAAGGTAACGAAACTTGCAGAATTAATGCCCATTACTTCATACGCATCAATTTGCTCCGAAACTTTCATGTTTCCAATTTCAGATGCGATGTTGGCGCCAATTTTTCCGGCTAAAACCAAACATGTAACAGTTGGTGCCAATTCTAATAATGAACTTGTTCCCACAACTGCTCCAATGACAAATTTTGGCATTAATTGAGTAGGAAAGAGGTCACTGGGTGTTAATAGTTGATTGGCAGTTTGAATGGTAGTCACAGCGCCCGTAAAAGTTGCAATTAATATAACAATTAACACCGAGTCTATACCAATGAGATACATCTCTCGAAATGTAATTTTCCAAAATACTTTTGCTTTTTCGGGTCTATGAAGTACAAACTTCATGAATATGATAAATCGACCGATTTCAGATATTAAATTCATTTTGATGCTGTAAAATTAAATTAAAAAAATGGGTTTACGTATTAACATTAACTTATTTTGCTCCAAATTGTCCGATTTGGAGTTTTAGACAATTCAAAACGAATAGGTGCACTTTCCTCATGCATCAAGAGTTCATCTTTTTCCAACCACAAAACGGCTTCATTTCTAGCCGCAATAAGAATGCTTTCATCAAATCGGATATCAGCAAGCTTTAAATCAAGCACACCGCTTTGTTTGGTGCCATCTAACTCACCCGGACCTCTAAGTTCTAAATCTACCTTTGCAATTTCAAAACCATCATTGGTTCTTACCATGGTTTTGATGCGTGTTCTTCCAGATTCAGAGAGTTTATCTCCTGTTACCAAAATACAAAAACTCTGCTCAGCACCCCTACCAACCCTTCCTCTGAGTTGATGCAATTGTGCAAGGCCAAATCTTTCTGCATTTTCAACCACCATAACCGATGCATTCGGAACATTTACTCCAACTTCAATCACAGTCGTTGCCACCATTATATCGGTTTGTCCCAGTTTGAATTTTTTCATTTCCGACTCTTTGTCGGCCGGTTTCATTTTGCCATGAATAAAGCTATACTTGAATTGGGGCGTGGGCAGGTAATCCGCAACCATATCGTATCCCGACATTAAACTTTTCAACGCTAATTTTTCTGAATCTTCAATTAACGGAAATACGTAATATACTTGACGGCCTTTGGCAATTTCATCCCTCAAGAAATCCATGAAAAGTGGTCTGGTGCTTTCATGTCGCTGAACTGTAACTATGGGTTTTCTCCCAGCAGGCATTTCGTCAATCACACTCACATCTAAATCTCCATAAACGGACATTGCCAAGGTTCTTGGAATTGGGGTAGCAGTCATAACCAAAATATGCGGTGCAACTTGTCCTTTTTTCCACAACCTCGCTCTTTGCGCTACGCCAAAACGATGTTGTTCGTCAATAACAACGAATCCTAATTTTTGAAACGCAACGTCTTCCTCCAATAGCGCATGCGTTCCAATGAGGATGTCAATCTCTCCATTGGCAAGTTTTTCAAGAATTTCGATTCTATTTTTCTTTGTGGTTGAACCAGTTAACAGTGCAACTTTCACACCCATATGTTCCATCCATTCAGCAACGGAAATGGAATGTTGAATGGCTAATATTTCAGTCGGTGCCATTAAGCAAGTTTGATAACCGTTGTCGAGACTCAAAAGCATGGCCAACATGGCGACCATTGTTTTTCCACTTCCAACATCACCTTGCAATAGTCGATTCATTTGCCTTCCAGTTTTCACATCAGATCTTATTTCTTTCAAAACTCTTTTTTGCGCATTTGTGAGAGAAAATGGCAAGTAGTTGGTATAAAAATTATTAAAGTGTTCTCCTACTTGTTCAAATATCAAACCTTTGATTACTCTATTTCTGTTTCCTTTTAATTGCAAATGGCGAAGTTGCAAGTAAAACAATTCATCAAATTTCAATCTGCGTTTTGCATCTTCCAAACGCGTTAAATTCGGAGGGAAATGCAAATCGGCAAGTGCTTGTGTTCTGGAAACGAATTTAAATTTCTGTATAATGCTTAATGGCAAGCATTCAGGAATTTGAAACTGAGGGAGTGTAACTATTTGCTTAGTAAGTTGTGTGAGCAATTTGTTTTCAATCTTTTTGCGTTTTAATCCTTCCGTCAAAGGATAAACGGGTGTTAATCCTAGACTTGAGGGATTGAAATCGTCTGTTAATACCTCAAGCTCAGGGTGAGCCATATTTATCTTTCCCTTATAATTTGTTATTTTTCCATGGATTAAAAAAAAACTACCCGGGTTGAGATATTTTTCAATATAACTGATAGATTTGAACCAAACCAATTCGAATTCTCCCGTATTATCTCTAAATGTTGCGGTAAATCTTCTTGCTGGTCCAATTCCCAAAATACCTTGAGGAAATATCTTTCCTCTCAGTTGAACATAGATATCTTCCTGTCCTTGAATTTCAGAAACCGTGTAAATTTTGGAGCGGTCTTCATGTCGAAAAGGGTAGTGGCTTATGAGATCCCCAACAGTAAAAATTCCCAATTCAGATTTTAGGGCCTCTGCTTTGAGTGGACCTACCCCTTTTAAGAATTCTATTTTGGTATCTAATAACTGCGACATGTTAAGAATAGTTTACGAAGATAACATGAAAATATACGGGTGCAAAATATTGAAAAAACCATTTCCAAATTTAATGTCCCTCAAAAATAAATTTGAAATCTAGCGTGCTTGGGGTTAATTTCGCCCCATGCTTTCAGGAAAAACCGCATTGATTACTGGTGCTTCTCGAGGAATCGGGAAAGGCATCGCTGAAGTTTTTGCAAAAAACGGCTGTAACATTGCCTTCACATTTGCTTCATCTGTAGAAAAAGCCCGTGCTTTTGAAACGGAATTGGCTGCTCAATATGGGGTAAAAGTGAAAGGATATCAGAGCAATGCCGCTGATTTAAAACAAAGCGAAACCCTTGCAACTGACGTGTTGGCTGATTTTGGCAAAATTGATATTTTAATCAACAATGCTGGAATTACCCGTGATACTTTAATGTTGAGAATGACAGAAGAGCAATGGGATGAAGTAATGGATACCAACTTAAAAAGTGCATTTAATTTAACTAAGGCATTTTTGAAGCATTTTTTGGGAAATAGAGCGGGTTCAATTATCAATATGACAAGTGTTGTGGGAGTAACCGGAAATGCAGGGCAAGCAAATTACGCAGCTTCTAAAGCTGGGTTAATTGGATTTACAAAAAGTATTGCCAAAGAATTGGGATCTAGAAATATTAGATGCAATGCTGTGGCTCCTGGTTTTATTGAAACTGAAATGACACACGGACTTGACGAAAACGTGAAAAAAGGATGGATGGAAACCATTCCATTGAAACGAGGCGGTAGCCCAGATGACGTTGCTAACCTTTGTATGTTCCTTGCTTCTGATTTGAGTACTTACATTACCGGTCAAACCATTTCTGTTTGTGGCGGTATGTTGATGTAATTTAATAGATTTTCAACGAATTTCTGTTTTTCTAAACTAACTTTGAAGCATGGCATTAGACCAAGTAGATGTAGATGAAGTATTCCCAGATGAAAAAAATATGGGTTTCTTTGATCACATCGATGAATTAAGAAAACATCTGGTACGAATTGCCTATGCCGTTTTAATTTCTACCTGTGTAACTTTTTTTTGGGTAGAGAAAATATTTGACACAGTAATTTTAGGTCCTTTCAAACAAGATTTTTGGGGATATAAATTCTTCTGTAAATCGGGTCACTTGGTATTGGGAAATAACAGTTTGTGCTGGCAACCACCTGCACTTTCAATGCAGAGTCAACAAATTCAAGGACAGTTTGTAAGTGCATTCAAAATTGCATTGGTAGTTGGAGTTATTGTGGCGTTCCCTTTCATCATCTATCAACTTTGGTCTTTTATTCGACCGGCTTTAAGTCAAAAAGAAGTAAAAAGAACAAGAAGAAGTCTGTTTGTAGTATCATTCTTGTTTTTTACCGGCGTGTTGTTTGCCTATTTCTTTTTGGTACCTGTAGCTACGAACTTTTTATTGTCTTATAAACTGAATGAAAGCATCCAAAATATCATTACCATTTCTAGTGTAACTGGATTTGTAACATTTATGAGTTTGGCAACTGGCTTGGTATTTGAATTGCCAGTTCTCATTTATATTTTGGCAACAATTGGTTTGGTGAATGCTGCTTTTTTAAGAAAGTATTGGAGATATGCTGCAGTAATCATTTTTATCATTGCAGGTATTGCCACACCATCTCCAGATATTTTTAGTCAATTGTTACTTGGAATGCCATTGATGTTTTTGTACGTGGTAGGAATTTATATTGCAAAACGTGTTGAAAAACGCAAACTAAGAGAAGAAAATGAATAATGTAACTATAGCTATTGGTTCAGATCACGCTGGATTTGAATTGAAACAAGAAATGTGCAAGTATTTGTCTGATAAAGGTTATTCTATGATTGATCTTGGTCCAAATTCTGCCGACAGCGTAGATTATCCTGATTTTGCGCACAAAGTTGCTTCAAGTGTTGAAACTGGAATTACCCAATTAGGTATTTTAATTTGCGGAAGTGGAAATGGGGTTTGCATTACGGCTAATAAACATCACGGTGTTAGGGCTGCTTTGGCATGGGCGCCTGAATTGGCTTCTTTGGCGCGTCAGCATAACAATGCAAATGTAATTTGCTTGCCAGCTAGATTCATTTCTCAAGAAACAGCATTTGAAATTGCGGATGCTTATTTGGGAACATCTTTCGAAGGTGGCCGTCATGAAACACGTGTTAATAAAATAGAAACAGCGTAATTCAGATGGAAGAGGAAGAACTAAGCAGCGTGAAAATGCTTGGTTTAAAGTTGCCTACCGATCCACGTTGGGTTAACATTGCCGAGAAATCTATTCACGAAATTTTAATAGATCACGCTTTTTGTGAACAAAAAGCTGCCACTACGGGTATTTCACTTATCGTGCGTTATTCAGATAAGGAAAAACTCGTTCAAGAGGTTACGCCGCTAGTTGCTGAAGAGTGGGGACATTTTAGGCGGGTACTTAAGGAACTAGATAAAAGAGGTTTCAAATTAGGTAGAAACCGAAAAGATCAATACGTTGTTCAATTACAAGCACAACAAATAAAAGGAATTGCCGGCATGCAAATGCTTGAGCAACTTTTGATTTCTGCTTTAATTGAAGCGAGAAGTTGCGAACGCTTTCGATTGCTCAGTTTATATTGTGCCGACGAAGATTTACGCAAATTTTACCATGAATTTATGATTTCTGAAGCCGGTCATTACCGCATGTTTATCGATTTGGCTAAAACATATTACGATGAAGATTTGGTTAAAAAGAGATGGCAAGAATGGCTAGATATTGAGGCTGAAATCCTTAAAAATCTTGAACTTCGAGGCGATCGCGTTCATTAATTTTCATTCACTTTTTTACCTATCTTTGAACTATGGAAAAAATTATCGCTTTTTTTAGTGGTTTATCTCCCATAATGCAGGGTCTTGCTGGATCTACATTTACGTGGTTGGTAACAGCTTTGGGGGCAGCCGTGGTTTTTTTTATTAAGGATGTTCGCAAAGGATTTATGGACACCCTTTTAGGATTTACAGCAGGTGTGGTGCTCGCTGCCAGTTTTTGGAGTTTATTGAACCCTGCAATTGAAATGGCCCAATTGACATGGAGTCATCAATGGGCTTGGGTGCCTGTAGCGATAGGATTTTTAGGCGGAGCCATATTTTTATTTTCTCTTGATCAATGGTTGCCACATTTGCATTTAAATGAACCCATTGAAAAGTCGGAAGGGGTAAAAACCAATTGGAATAGAACAGTTTTGCTGGTTTTGGCAATTACGTTGCATAATATTCCCGAAGGATTGGCAGTTGGGGTAGCGTTTGGTGCTGTTGCAGAAGGAATTCCTGGAGCAGATTTGGCGGGTGCCATTGCACTTACCATTGGAATTGGTATTCAAGATTTTCCGGAGGGACTTGCGGTTTCCTTACCTCTACGCAGGTTTGGAATGTCGAGAACCAAGTCATTTTTATGGGGTCAACTTAGCGGAATTGTAGAACCAATTGCAGCCGTTGCCGGAGTTGCTTTGGTTATGATGGCTCAAAGTATTTTGCCTTATGCCTTGGCTTTTGCCGCAGGTGCTATGATTTATGTTGTTGTTGAAGAAGTGATTCCAGAATCACAAAGCAATGGTCACAATGATAAAGCCACGTTAGGACTAATGTTCGGATTTGTAATAATGATGGCGTTGGATGTAGGGTTGGGATAAATTTCCCTATTTAATCGTTCGCCACATGGAATACAATAAATTCAGCGTTTTCTGGGGTTATTTTGTTTTTATCTAAATACCCAGAAATGGCATCTTCTAGAGCTTTTTCTCCCTTTTCTTTGAATAAGAAGAAACAATACCATTTGAAATAAAAGTAATCAAACGCCTTTGATAATTTGAATTCTGTAATTTGTAAAGCTTTTGAAAATTTCTTTGGATATTTATACATTTCTACACGAATAGCCGGCAACATATCAAACGATTCTGGAAATACTTGAGGATATTTCTTTTCCATCATTCGCATTGCAAACAACATAACATCTATTGAGTCTATGGCTTCAGTGTATTTGATTAGGTTGCCTAATCCAAAACTTGGCAATTTGTCAATTCGTGTATACAAAGCATACGCGCAAAGCTTTTTAATAGAATCGTTTGTTGGGTTTTGATTATAAATTTTCGCAATTTCCTCACAATATCGAATCATTGGATCTGCAGGCTGTTTCCTTTTTGCATTGATCTTTTGCCCAAATAAATTGCTTCCACCGAATACTACCGAAAGAATGATTAAAACGTATTTCATTATTCTAATTACTTACTGATTTATTTACTGTTATTAACTTTTATAGACTCTTATAAATCCTATCAAGTTTAGATGAACTTCGTTCGTTTAGATTCCTTCGGAGTTTAGAAGCATTGCCATGCGTTTAGTTTTAACCCTTAAAACCCTAATAAACCCAATCTGTCTAACCTGACTAATCTGTCTAATCCGTCTAACCCTTAGTAATAGTACTCCTCATTCTTCTTAATATTTCCTAAATTGAAATAATAGGCAACACCAATTTGAAGATTTCCGCCTCTGAAATTCAAGGGAAAGGCTTTGCTGTAAAATTCGCCCGTTTGTACTTGCAACTCGTGTGAAGTACTCAACGATTGTTGGTAGGTGATGTTGAATTCGTATCTGTCGCCACGCTCATTGCTTCCCCCCATAACAAATCCCAAATAAATCATGGGATACCATTTGTTTAATTGTGTTTGTATGATTCTAAATGTAGGTTTAGAAGTTGAATTGTAAAAGGTATCTCTGACAGTAGATGGACTCTGATTATAATTGATAATCCCCCCAATTTTTTCCATTATGTACATAGATCCACCGAATCTTTGCTTGAAAGATAATCCCAAATTCGCATTTAACGCGGTAATACTGCTATTGACATAATTGTTTAGAGATAATGTATCGTTATTAATTTTATACCCTTTGTTAATAATACCCACACCAAAATGAAGGGATGAAACCCTGTTCATTTCATAATATCCGCTAAGGTTAAACGCTGCACCCCAACGATTTCTAGTTGTGAAATTATTGGCTAAGGTATCTGCAGAGGCAGTTTTAGCAACGCATGTTGCGGCATTCAATCCCAAATACCATTTACTCTGAGCGTTTGAATTTAAAAATAAGCAAAGACTTGCCACAAATAAAAGAATAAATTTATTTCGCATTATATACAAAATTACGATGAAATAGTACATTTTGTTACACTCAAAAAAAATGGCATAAGAAAATAGCCGTATTTTTGTGCTGTAATGAGTTTTCAAAAAGAAGTATTGTTGGGCCTTAGACAATCAATTGTGAATTATAAAACAGATGATACTTGGCAGGCAATGTTATATAAAGCACAAATAAATAATCAGTGGTTTGAATTAAAACAAACTGAAAAAAGCATTCAAAGTTGGTTAGATGCTTTAACTGATGAAAATATCGACAAATGGTTGTCTAAGTATTCATTGCCTTTACAAATCCATGGCAAAAGAATGGGCATAATCATGGCTGGGAATATACCATTTGTTGGAATGCATGACCTTATTGTTGGTGTTCTTACCGGTTATAAAGTGGTTGCGAAATGTTCTTCAGATGATGAGTTTTTGCCTAAGTTTTGGATTTCTGAAGCAGCCAAAATAAATCCAATTTGGGGCAATCAAATTGAATTTTCTGATCAATTCAAAAATGTAGATGCAGCAATTGCAACCGGTAGCAACAATTCATCACGGTATTTTGAGTACTATTTCAGAAACATCCCTCATTTGTTAAGAAAAAACAGAAATAGCATTGCTGTATTAACTGGAAATGAAACTGAAGATGAATTAATTGCATTTGGGAATGATGTATTTGATTATTTTGGACTTGGATGTCGCAATGTAACAAAAGTATATTTACCTGAAGGATATGAGTTTAAAACGCTTTTTGACGTGTGGGAGAAATCACATGCCGATGTGGCTTTCCATAACAAGTATGTAAATAATTACAATTACCACAAAGCATTGTTATTAATGAACCTCGATCCGCATATTGATGCTGGATATGTATTGATGAAAGACAGAAAAGAGCTTTATTCTCCAGTGGGTATGGTTAACTATGAATACTATTCTAACATCAATGAATTGAAAGCTGTTTTTGCAGAAATTTCTGAAAATATTCAATGCATTGTAAGTGAAAATACCGAAATAACCCATTTGCGTTTGGGACAAACCCAATGCCCAACACTCTGGGATTATGCCGACGGCATTGATACCATGCAATGGGCAATTGATTCTATTTCAGCTTAAGCGAAATTTCGTTCAATTAATCCCGCAACGGCAAACGACATTTGATTGTTGTCTTCCAATGATGGATTAATTTCTGTAATTTCAAATGCTTTCACCTTTTCTTGGTTGTATAAATACGCCATCAATTCATCGGCTTCTGCAATAGTTAAGCCATCTTTTACAGGGGTTCCAGTGCCTTTTGAAATACTCGGATCAAGACTGTCGACATCAAAACTTACATACCACTGTTGGGTAGTTTTAAGCATTTCTTCAGCTTGTAGAATTGCCCATTTTATGCCGTTTTTCTTGACATCTTCGGCGAAAATAACGTTTATTCCTAATGCTTTTGCCAATTCAATTTCGGGTTTTTCATAACTGCGAATTCCGATGAAAACAATGTTTTTAGGATTGAGCTGTTGTGTTGTTTCTTTATTTTTGAGGGACTTAATTTCGTCCCATAAAGAAATTGTTTCCGCATCTAACTCGTTGCATTGATTTTCTAAATTGTCGGCATTTAAACTTGCGTTTAAAGCCATTCCATGTATATTGCCACTTGGAGTTGTATAGGGTGAATGCAAATCTAAATGTGCATCAATCCAAATTACTCCTGTGTTTTCGCAACCAAAGTGCCTGCAAAATCCGGCCAAACTACCAATTGCATTACTATGATCCCCGCTTAAAATAATAGGCAGTCTTTCTGCGTTTAAACAGCTTTCTACCAATTGTGCATATCCTTTTTGATGTTTGATTAATGGTGCAGCTCTTTTTAAATATTCTGGCAATGGTACTTTCTCTTTATCGTCAATTTCTTGAGGAACAGAAAATACACTCATTTCGCTTATTACGCGAATTTGGGAATTAGTGCAGACATCTAATAAAGATTGTGGACCTTTTGATGTTCCTGGTTTTCCTGCTCCGTATTCCCATTCAGATACGATAATACACTTATTTGAGTTTTTCATTACGGAGTTTTACTTGTAGGCAATATAATAATTCGGTGTTGATAATACTATTTTTGATTGGTGAAGGGTCTACTTTCTTTCCCAAATAATGAAACCACCTAATTTTAATTCATCATAGGTTTTGAATTTTTGATAAAATGATCCATCTGGTTGAAATGAGTTTTTGGTAATTACAAACATTTTTTGATGGTTATTTGGGTTATGAGCATGTAGTCGTCTTTTTTCTTGTTTTGGGTAAATTTCTTCAGTTGGAAGTGGATTTTCGGTAATCATTCCCTCAAAATCTTTGGATGTTAAGTTTGAGTGAAAATACAGCGCATACGTTTTATAACCCCAAGTTTCGACAAACATTCCCCTTTTACGAAATATCTTAATTGCATTGGTAACTGGTCCTTGAGTGCTATTTGCAACTGCAGGTAATAAAGTGAAGTAACTTGTAAATGCAACTGCTCCAGATAAAACATACAAATAAATGGGATTTGGTTTCTTTCCAAAGAATGAAAGTACAATCCAAGGCATAAACCAAAATGTAAATAAAGATGCTGGAATTAACGTTGTCCAATCCCATCTGGGCATATTGAGTAAAATATCTTTTGAAAAGACGTCTAAATTATTGAGTAAAATTGTTGGAACAGGCCTAATTGTTGCAGCCAACGGTATTCCCCATAAAGCCAACATCAAGGAAATTCCCACAAAAAACAGGGGTATATTCAACCAATAAGGAAATTTCCCTCTGTTGGTATAAATTAAATAAACTTGATAAGCGCCGAAATAGGTGAGGGGCCACCAGCAAAGACTACTATAATGGATAATTTTAGTTGTTGCAATACTAAATACAATCAATACTATCCAAAAGAGTGAACGCATGAATAAATGCAAAACATCTATATTTCTATCCATCACAACATTTCCAACCAAATGAGGGAAAGCCAATATGGCCGAAGGGAAACACAAAACCAACAATACTATTATGTGATAAAACCATGGTTGGTTGTGGTAAGGTATTTGTCCCTTAAATAATACTATTTGATAATCAATGAAATGACTGAAAAATGCTTGCCCATTCGATTGTATTAATGGAATGATCCAACATGCTAAAATGCTAAGAAATCCAACAAAAAATAGGATTATTTTGCCATCGAAAACCTCGTGCCATTTGCTTCTAGAAGCAGTGGTTGCGAGCACCACCAATGCCAATATGAGAATCGCAACAGGACCTTTGGTTAACACTGCAAGACCCAAAAAAATTCCTGACATCAAATAATAAATGTGTGCCCTTTCTTGGTTGATTCCGGATTGTGAAATTTGATACCATTTATAAATAGACAAAAAAATAAACAAGTTGAAAACAGGATCAATAATTCCAGATTTCCAATAAATAAAAGGTGCCAACGACAATAAAATTGTCATTGCCCAAAAGGCCCCCAACATTTTTTTACCTGCATTTGATCCAATGTGATAGGCCAAGTTTACAGAAATAACTCCAGCAATCACATTTGGCAATTTAAAAACCCAAGCATGAATTCCCCCAATATGAATGCCAATAGATTGCAGCCAAATGAATAATGGAGGTTTTTCGTAAAATGGCTCAAATCCAACTTGGGTATATAAGTAGTTTTTGGTCAATACCATTTCTCTGGCACTTTCAGCAAAATTCAATTCATCCCAATCAAACAGTGGTACCAAATTTAATCCTGCCATCAATAGCAAGGATGAAATTAAAGTAAAAATGAGATGTACTTGTGTTTTCTGCATTAAAAAGGATACTTAGGATTGGATTTTTTATGGATGTAAGGAAACGTAATTCCTGCAAGATAAAAGAAAATATTTGCAATCATACAACCAGCAATGGTATCTTCAATACTGTGTTGCCCCAAATAAATGCGGCTATAACCGATTAAAAATGCTGAAAAAATTGATAGAAATAACGTTAGGTTTTGAAGTTTATGTTTTGGTAACGATAAAATAATCATACCAGTTGCAAAAAATGCAGCCGATGTATGTCCACTTGGAAAAGCTTGGAAATGTTTCAATACCTCACCATCAATTTGTCTGACTGTACTTCCAAATTTTTCAATTGGTCTAGGGAAATTTAACTGAAATTTAATAAAATGGACAATCAGTGCTTCTATTCCGAAAACAAAAGAGAACCAAAGACCTTTTCGCCAATTAAATTGTATCATTAAGAAAATTCCCAATAATATTACAGGCCATTCGGCCCAAATGGTATAGTTTTTGACATACCTATCTAGTTGAAATGAATAGAAATTGTGAATTTTAAGTGTAAAATTGTTGAAACCCACAACGGCAGCGCAAATACCTATGATAAATGCAATGCTCAAATTTATGGTAACGTATTTTTTGAAATTCATCATGTTGTGCAAATATAATTAGAAGTTATTTAACGGAAATTTTGAATTATCAACTGAAATTATTTCATTGCATCGAAAAAAAGACTAAATTGAAACTTTTATAGTAAAAAATATAAATTATGGCAACAGAAGGAATTAAAAGATCAAAAATTGAATTGGAATATTCATTAAGGTCTTCTCCACATATTTTATTCCAATACATTTCGAATCCTTCAGGCTTGCAAAGTTGGTTTGCTGATCATGTTGACATTTTTGGTGGAGTAAGATATCGTTTTGCTTGGAATGATGGAACCGAATATCAAGCAAAGATTATTAAAAATGTACCCAATAAATACATCAAATTCGCAATTGAAGGATCCGCTGAAGGCGAGTATTTAGAATTTCGAATTGATCAAGACGCCATAACTGGCGATGTTGAATTGCTTATCACTGAATTTGTAAACGAAGATGAAGTAGAATTGGCGGCATCCATTTGGGATGTAGCTGTTGAAAATCTTTGCGGTATTATTGGCGCTTAACCTAAGTTTTTAATGGCCAAATAAGCCATTAATCCAGCTCCATACTCAATAGCATCCTCATCAATATCAAACGAAGGATGATGAACCCCAAAAGTTGTTCCTTTGGAATCATTTCTTGTTCCTAACCTGTAGAAACAACTATCTACCTGTTGTGAATAATAAGAAAAATCTTCCGCAGCCATCCAAATATCCAAATCAATTACATTTTCTTCACCTAAATAATCTTTGGCCAAATTCTGACAATTATTAGTTAAAGATTCATTGTTTTTCAAAAAAGGATAACCTTTTTTGATTTCAAAATCAACTTCGCCACCAAAACCTTCAACCACGCTTTTTGCAATTTTTATCATCTTTTCATGGGCTTCCCCACGCCATTTTTCATCTAAAGTTCTGAAAGTTCCCTCAATATAAACTTCGCTGGGTATTACATTGGTCGCCCCATTTGCAATGAATTTCCCAAACGACAATACACTCGGAATAATTGGGTTTGCACTTCTCGAAACCACCTGTTGTAAACTTACAATCATTTGACAAGCAATACTTACTGGATCAATACACATGTGTGGCATGGCACCATGTCCACCTTTGCCTTTCACCGTAACATAAATTTCATCTGCACTTGCCATATACAATCCCGGTCTAAATCCGGTTTTGCCAGTTTCAATAAATGGCATGACATGTTGGCCAATCATGACATCCACCTTTGGATTGTTCAAAACTCCTTCAGCAATCATGATACTTGCTCCTCCAGGTATTTTTTCTTCTCCCGGTTGAAAAACAAGTTTGATGGTTCCCTCGAAATCATTTTTTAGTTCATTCAGTATTGTTGCAGCGCCTAGCAACGAAGTCGTATGAACATCATGGCCACAGGCATGCATAATACCTTCTTTTTTGCTGCGGTATGGACGTCCATCGTTCACTTCAACAATGGGTAATGCATCCATATCGGCCCTTAATGCAACCACTTTTTTTGAGGGATTTTTACCTTCAATCAGCGCAACAACCCCTGTGTTTGCAACGCGTTGCGTTGTTAATCCAAGTTTGTTTTGCAAATATCTTTCTATGAGTTTTTGAGTTTCATATTCTTCAAACGACAATTCCGGATTTTCATGAAGGTGATGTCTTATTTCAATGAGTGCGGGGGCAATTTCGTTCGCTTTTTGATGTATCTTGTCTTTTAAACTCATAAATTTTGTTTTTACTGATTGGCAATTGTAAATTGCAAATCTAAATTTTGTTTGTCCAAACTCCTACAAAAACAAAATAATTTCTTTTCATGATAAGCCCAAATTCCATAGACCAACTGCTCAATGCCGCAATCATCGAAGATGTTGTTGGTGATTATGTGAATTTAAAGCGGTCCGGGTCTAGATTTAAAGGAAATTGTCCTTTTCATGATGAAAAAACGCCAAGTTTCACGGTAACTCCTACTTTAGGAATCTACAAATGTTTTGGTTGCCAAAAAGGAGGGAATTCTATTCAGTTTTTGATGGAAATAGAAAACCTTTCTTTTACCGAATCTGCCAGAATGTTGGCAAAACGCTACAGCGTTGATTTGGTTGAAACCAATCTAGGAAACAAAGAAGAATATGAAGAAAGTCAGAAACTCAGAGAAGGGGTTCAATCTATCAATGATTTTGCCATTCAGTTTTTTGCCGATCAACTGCATACCCAAGAGGAAGGTAAGAATATTGCTTTGCCCTATTACCGAGAACGCGGATTTACCTTAGATACCATTAAGAAATGGCAGTTGGGTTATAGTCCTGAGTCGTGGGATGCGTTTTATAAAGCAGCCACAAAGGCGGGTTATAAAGATGAAATGCTCAAATCTGCTGGATTGATTAAGCAGCGTGATTCTGATGGCTCAGCCTACGATTTATTCCGAAACAGGGTTATTTTTCCTTTAATTGCGGTCAGTGGAAAAGTAGTTGGGTTTGCCGGTAGAATTATGGGGAAAGTTGAAAATGCCCCCAAATATGTAAATTCCCCGGAAACAGAATTATACAAAAAAAGCGATTTTCTATTCGCGCTTTACCCGGCAAAAAATTCCATCAAGAAACTTGATAAGGTTTTATTGACTGAGGGATATACGGATGTGATTACATTGCATCAGTCGGGAATTGAAAATGCAGTTGCAAGTAGCGGAACCGCATTAACTCCCGGACAAATTAAGTTAATCAAACGATTTACAAACAACGTAACTGTTATTTATGATGGTGATGCAGCGGGTATCAAAGCTTCGCTTCGGGGAATTGATTTACTGCTTGCCGACGATATCAACGTGCGCGTTGTGCCCTTGCCAGAAGGTGAGGATCCTGATTCATATTGTAAAAAGTTAGGTCCCGAAGGATTTAAAGATTATATCCAATCCGTTGAGAAGAACTTTATCTTCTTCAAGGCAGAATTGTTACTGCAATTTACACAAAACGACCCAATTCAAAAATCTGAGGCAATTAAAGATATTTTACAATCAGTTGCTTATATCAAAGACTCGTTAAAAAGAACAACGCTTGTAAAAGAACTCGAAAGAATTTGCGATGTAAAAGAAGATGTGTTGGCTCAAGAACTTGGCAAGCTTTTGAGAATAAGCATTGTTCAAGATAAAAAGCAATTATTTGCCGATACCAAAAATGTAGTTAATCTATTTATTGATGAGCCAGTTGTTGCAGCTCTTAGCGATGTCCATCAAGAAATGGCAATGATTCGCACCTTGCTGATGAATGCAACAAAACCTTTCGATGAAACTCAAACCATATTTGAATTTGCGCTATCTGAATATATGGCAGATGAGAGTATTCAGTTTAAAGATCCATTTGCAAGTAAGTTCATGAATGAGTTAATTAAGACAGATGGTACTTTTGAATGGCCGGGAATTGAATATTTTATCCATCATACAGATACCGAGATTTCATCCTATGTGGCAGGTGTATTTTCAAACGACCACCAATTAAGTCCAGCCTATTTAGACAACATGATTTATGTAAAAACGGAGGAAGACAACTACCGCGATGAACTCATTTCCATTTTTTTAAATATCCGCAGAACCAAAATCGAAGAAATTATTCTTTCTGAACAGTTGAAATTGCAACAACCAGAAGAGCAACATGATGAGATTTTGGAATATTTAGATTTTCTAAACACGGTAAAAATTGATATTGCCAATAAATTGGGCAATGTAGTTTCAAGATTCTAATGAAAAGTGGAATTCAAAAAATAGCGTTTTTTGCAGGTGTATTCTCTTTATTTTATTTAGTGCTTTTTGGTGTTCCCGGAATTGTTCAAAACAAACCCTTTTGCGAGCCTAGAACTGGATTTATTGTCATAAAGAACGATACGGTGTACTGCGATAGCTTAAAACTTCCATTGCATATCATTCCGAAAATAAAGGACTTACACACCGTGGCAAAAGTTGCACTCGGCAAATGGGCAAAATTGTTTATAGTTTTAAAAATTGAAGAAAGTGGATATGACAATCAAAATTCAATTTATGCGTTGAAATACAACAATTTGGTTGGAATGCGTTATCCAAATCAAAGAGAAACAACCGCAAGAAGAAAAGGGTATAGCAGTTACTGTGTATTCGACAATTGGTACGATTGTGTGATCGATTTCAAATATTACATCGAAAATACCGAATTGAAATTTGTAAAGTTATTTCAAAGAAAACCTCATTCCGACAAGGAAATGATCAAGTTTATGCACGGTTCTTATAATGCCTATTCTCAGTGGTATCGGGATGTGTTTTGGCTGCTCGACGATTTTGAAGAATAAATCCAACGCTCAAAACAAAAGCCACGAAAAAGAAAAATGCATTCATTGCAAAAACAGTATTGTAGCCAAGTTTCCAATTGGTGAAAATTTTACCAGAAAAAACACCTCCAAAAATAATTCCCAATTCTAACGTCATAAACAGGGCAGCAAGTGCTTTTCCTCTGTTTTGAGCAGTTGCTGTATCTCCTGCCCAAGCGAATAAACTCGGTGCATTAAATCCCTGACCAATTCCATAAAAGAATGCGCTGATAAAAAAGGCGTATCTAAACGGGTTGAAAATGAGCAACAACATCGAAATAAATTGACCAATTGTGCCAATGGCTGTTGACCAAGGTCTTCCCAATTTATCTGAAACACTTCCACTGAATAACCTGAAAATCAACGAAAAGGTAATGTAAATGGTGAGATATAATCCTTTGTTTTCATAACCCAAACTGATGGTATAATCGGGCATTACGGTTAAAATGGATCCCAAAGAAATACAAACCAAAAACATGAGCAAAGCGGGTTTCCAAGCTGGTAAGTAAAATAAATTCTGAATGTTAAATTCGAATTTTCGTTTTGCTTCAGCAGGTTTTGTTTCTGGCAGCATTGAAAACATAACCAATGCTAAAATTGCGAAAATAGAACTGGCTATAAACAGTTGATTCACTCCAAAGTAATTTACAATTAAGGCTCCGAGGGCGTATCCAAAGCTAGTTCCAATGTTATTGAAAGTTCCTTGCCAACCCATGGCACGGCCTCTGAATTCATGCGAAACGGTATCTGCGGTGTAAGCCGTAAATCCAGTTGGGGTAAACCCAGTTGAAAATCCATGAATAATGCGAACAACGAAAAAAGCCGTAACAGTGCCAACAAACGGATAGAGGAAACCTGCTGCAATACAGAAAACACAACCTCCAATCATGGCCCATTTTCGGCCAAGGTTATCTGTAATCCATCCGCTTAATGGTCTGGCAACCAATGCGCTTAATGAAAACGCAGGAATGATCCATCCCAAATATTCAATTCCATTTAATCGCTTAAGGAAATCAGATAATTCTGGTAATACAATATTGAACGATAAAAAGAAAAAAAGTGCCCCGCAACACATAATCCAAAAATGTTTCGGGTAGCGTTTGTGCATTTTATTGATATTTTGCAACCAAAGGCATGATTCGGCCTTTACCAAATGCTTTTGAACTCACACGAATGATAGGAGGTGCCTGATAGCGTTTGTATTCATTGGCATTTACCATGTTCACAATGCGTTCAACCAAAGAACTGTCGTAACCTTCCATTGTGATTTCGTCTTTGCTCTTTTTACCCTCAATGTATAATTTTAAAATTTCATCGAGCATATCATAATCTGGCAATGAGTCGGAATCTTTTTGACCGGGTCTAAGTTCAGCACTAGGTGCTTTCTCTATGATTTCGTTTGGAATAATTTCGTGGTTTTTGTTAATGTATCTGGCCAAGGCATAAACCTGAGTTTTATATACATCTCCCAAAACAGACAAACTGCCACACATATCGCCGTAGAGGGTTGAATAACCAACCGCCATTTCACTTTTGTTACTTGTATTAATGAGAATATTGCCTAATTTATTGCTAATGCCCATCAACAAAACACCTCTTGAGCGCGCTTGGATATTTTCTTCTGCAACATTGAATTCTCGTCCCTCAAAAACAGAAGACAACGCTTCTGTATATTGATTGAAAATATTTTCAATTGGAAGGATATGGTATTCGTTTCCTAAGTTTTCAGAAATCTTTTTAGCATCGTTAATTGAACCTTCTGAGCTAAATTGACTTGGCATCAAAATGGCCAACACATTGTCGTTTCCCAAAGCTTGAGAAAGCAATGCTTGCACCAACGCGCTGTCAATACCACCCGAAGATCCCAAAACTGCTTTTTTGAAGCCCATTTTTTTGAAATAATCTTTGATACCAAACACCAAAGCTTGGTGCAAAGTAGCAATTTCATCAATTTCAATGGGTAGGGTGGCGTTGGAAGTTATTGTCCCTTCATCAAAAGAAATGTAACCAACTGATTCTTCAAAATCGGGAAGTTGCATGGCCACTTCTCCGTTACTGTTGATTGCGCGACTTGCACCGTCGAACAATAGTTCTGTATGAATACCAACTTGGTTGGCATAAATTACGGGAATATCAAAACGACTTGCTTGTCCTCCAAAAACACGATTTCTTAAAGATTGTTTTCCCAAGTGAAATGGGGAAGCAGAAGGATTGATAATAATATCGGCACCTAGTTCTTTTAATTGAGATCCAGGACTAGCATTATATTCAAAATCGTTGTAGATATCCCAGATGTCTTCACAAATGGCAATCCCAATTTTATGTACTTTAAATTCAATAATATCTGTTTCTTGGGCAGGTTCAAAGTAACGCGCTTCGGAAAATACATCATAAGTTGGTAAAAGTGTTTTTGCAATGGTTTTTTGAATTCTGCCGTTTTGCATGAAGCACATAACATTTTGCAGGTTTCGTCCCTTGTGGGGATTTCGCATAACACCGCCAACAATGGCTGCAATGCCTTGGCAACTCTGGGCCACCGCATCGAGGCTATGCTCGCATTTTTCTACAAACCAAGGGTAATCTAATAAATCGTCGGGCATGTAGCCACAAACCGACATTTCTGAAAAAACCACCAAATCAGCGCCTTTTTGTTTGGCAGTGAAAATGGTATCCGCAATTTTGGCAGTATTTCCTTCGAAATCTCCTATTTTAAAATTGAGCTGAGCAAGGCATATTTTTATTGCCGACATGAATTGTTTAGAATGTTAAACCTACCTGCAAAGAAAGGAAATTATTTCTACCATTCACGCGTGCATCGGCAAATATATCTGTAAACCCATTGTCGAATTTTAAACCCGCAACCATATTCATGTTTCCAGATAAATGATATTCAACACCAGCGCCTATAATCATTGAACCTCTGAAAGTATTGATATCGTCTTTGAAAGTTAGATTGGGATCTTGTTTATTATTATTGTTGTTATCTATTCCTGCAAAATCATAGATATCATTTGATGGGTTATTGGGGTCATGAGAAGATAACCCTGACTTATCATAAATATTAGGATCAGAAATGGTTTCAACTTTTTTCTGCATTGCAAACGACATTCCCAAACCGAATTGCATGTAATATTTCATTCCACCCAAATCGTCGGTTTTGAATTTGATGCTTACCGGAATTTGTAAATATTGATTGTTGTAATTGAATTGAACATTTTTATAAGTGGCGTTGTTGCCGCTAGAGCCCTTCAAGTCACCCGTATGTTGCACTTTACTCGGCA
>Ga0214923_10002562_pt1 | contig 23974 bp, 13 predicted proteins | sample LL1510_MetaG_FD_177993 | JGI IMG/M metagenome (GOLD analysis project Ga0214923, IMG submission 177993) | Freshwater microbial communities from Lake Lanier, Atlanta, Georgia, United States - LL-1510 | ecosystem: Environmental > Aquatic > Freshwater > Lake | place: USA: Georgia | collected...
GTTCGCACGTGCCGTACACTGGATTCGACAAAAAGATATTACCCGATGGCACACCACTGATGGCCACCGAATCGGCAGCCACAAGCGCCTGATCAAAACAATCCGAGGGATTGGTCCAGGTGAGGGTAACCGTTCCATTGCCCGTTACGGCGGCAAATCCGCTTGCTTCCGGAATCGAACCGTACAGCCGCACGGTTGGAGAGGGGGCGCTGTTGACCGAGCCCGATACCACACGAAAAGCGTAACCTACCCCATTGGAAAGACCAACCGGAATGGCGGCGGTTATACTACCCGCAGCGGCTGAAGAACTGCCCAGAACAATCGGATTGGCGAATAATCCCTGCGCGTTGGATAACTGAAGTTCGACCGGAGCCGTGAGTGTTCCGGTAGAGGTGTAGTTGGCCGTTACCGACGCCTGACCCGCTGAAATGGCACAGAATAGGGATGGGGTAACTGAAGCTAAGGTTAAGGTAGCTGATGGGTTTCCTCCACCAGTAGTGCCAATAAAAGTGAAATCCCTGCCTGCACTGGACAATTGATTGAAGTACCAGGTACCACCACTGGAAGTAGCGCCGTAGTTAACCACACGAAATGTGACCGTTGTGCCCCCGGAAAGATTCTGTAAGTCGCTGATGGCCGAAAGGTTGATAGCCGATTGCGGATTGCCGGTAGCAGTGGTGGTGCTTCCCCACGTAATCGGGCCGCCTATGTTCACAAAAGTGCCGTTGGGATTGATGCTGTATTGCCATTGACCTGTAGTAGGACCAGTTGAGGAGCGACGGACGTTGTAGGCCGGTATTTCTGTGAAACCAATGGTTTGACCGGCCGCTACAACAAAGGAGATGCTTACAAAATCGCCCCTGAACAAGGCTGAATCTAAACCTCCACCACCATCCCATCCATTGCCTCCCCAAGCATTTCCTGCTGGACTACCTGTCGTGGCCACACCTAAATTATTCAGTAATACGCCCGAACCGCGCAACCACCCATCGGTAGTGACTGCAGAAGATGTGGACTGGGCAGGCAGTGGTGAAGCACCCCAATTGGTTGTGACAATGCCGGTCAACTCCCAGGTAGCCAGGGTATCGGTCTGGGCATGGGCGGGTGAGACCAGGCCCGTAATCAATAGTGCAAGTGCTGGAAAGAAACAAAAAATGGCACGAAAAACCGTTTTGGACGATTTCTTTTTCGTGAAATTGGAAAAGTTAGATAGTGTGGTTTTCATAAAAAAATTTTGCGAGGCAAACTTACCCATTGTCCACCACACTACCTAAAATCAAATTGTTAACATTTCAAGAAATTTAGGTTTATCTAAAAAGTTTTTGGGTCGCGGTGCAGTGGTGACCAACAAAAGTAACACTGTAGATGCCATGTGCCAAGTCCGATGGCCATTGGACTTCGTTGGCGCCATGTGGCTGTATTAACTGCATCACTCGGCCCCTGAGATCCCTGATTTCAATGCGTTGTACAGCATCAACTCCCTGAAAGTAGAGAATCCCGTTGTTCAAATAAACCCGAATATCTGAAAAATCATTCTCCACAATACCCACACCAACCGAGTTGAGGTGAATTCGGAATCGAAGTGAGTCTGCGGGGCCATTCGATACAAAACCATAACGAGCGTTTCCAATAATGGTTTCAATGCGCTGGAGCAAGCGGTCTTCCAAGAATATGGGAGATGGTGAAGGCCAATTTGAGGATTCTATATGAATCTGGTAGTTGCCTGATTGGCCAAAGATTGTTTTTAAGGGTATTATACGCTGAAGTCCTCCGGGATCCGGAATGGATTGAATGCTGTACGCATATCCGTTTCCATCAAGACTGGCGAGGGAGGGAGAAGCCGCCGTTTCGTCGCCCAGATAACCGGCATCATGTTGGGCATCAAATCCAGAAGTTGCATCGGCTTTTAAATGGATAACCGATTCCTCCACAAAATGGGGTGAAATCTGTTCCAGTTTAACACTCAGGCTGGGTTCATGATGATTTTGTCGAAAAAAACTGCTCATCAAATCAGGTTGACGTGCAGCAAGTGGATAGAAAATGGATGATAATCCGGATGCCCCAGCACGTACCATAAATCCTTGCAGCGGCGCCAGAATCCCAGTTGCCCCATTGCTGCCTGTTCCGTTAATGTAAGACGCCCAGGTTCCAGCACCCGGTATTACACTATCCTTTTTCCAGACCCAAACCGCATGCTCTGCATTGGTTTTCAGTACCGAATCCCATGCTACAGCAGAGGGAAAAGGGTTGCCCATTAAATTCCAGCGAGCTGACTGATTTTGAAGGAAATAGGGTCCTGTAGGGTTGAGCTGGGGCTCTCCCATCAAGCGGATGATCCTGCTGCTGTCGGTCCATATGCCAAAAGCTTGGGCGGAATTCCATTGATTGTTGCTGGTGGGAACCGAAAGATAAGTATTCAGTGGCTCACTGAAGCGTATGATGCCATGAGGAACAGAAGGGAGTCCATCAACCTGACTGAAAGGAATCGCTGAACGGTGTGGACTCCCTATAAATCGATATCCGCTATGTCCGGTTCCCATCCAGGCCAGATGCCGTTCAGTCACCACTTTACCCTGAACCGAGCCATTGGTGCCACCTCTAATCTGTGCAGTGAGGCTATCAGAACTGGACCCCAGACAGAGGTTGTCCTGCGTTTGAATGACGCCCCCGTTCAGATCCACGAACCGATGGATGATCATCTTGTTTCCAAGCCGAATCCGGCCTTGTGCCCCCATGTTCAGTATAAGTTTTTCTAAAGTGTGACCATTTCTACCCGATAGGCTATCCATCAATACTGTGCCTGCATCCGTCGCTCCTTGCCACTCTAATGTAGCCAATGGCCCCCCTCTGACCAAACCTGTGCCCGAATAAGTGTCCATTAAAATGGCTCGGCCATTGGCCAAATGCAAGATTCCTCTATTGATGCATGATCCCCGAATCTTCAATACGGCACCCGAGTCAACATTCAAAATGACGCCACTGTCGATCTCCAGGCGGTTGGTATTTAAATTTTGGGTGATGCGCAGAGGGGCTGCAACGATGGCATGTACACCCGAGTCGGGTGGGCCCTGACTCCAGGCAAGGCCGTTCCAAACCGTAGGCGTGGCACGATTTCCTGTAATTCTGATGTTGTCGAATCGCCAGGCCCCCGAGCTTGCCATTGACGAGGGGTTAATCACTTGCCTAAAACCTCCAGTATTCCGAAAATGTGCGGCCACAATTCGAAAACCCAAAACAGCTTGTTCGTTAAGTTGAGGGATTTGGGATAAATCGACCTGAATTCGCCTGAATTTATCAACAGCTGAATCCGTTTCGAAACGACCATTATCGAGCCTGCCAAGACAATATCTGGAGTTGCTATCCGTGAGTTGTATGTTCACCCACTGTGTACTATTGATAGTATATTGTAAGCGCACCGTATTGGGTGATGAGCCAGACCAGCGTTGTTCCCAAGTTATCTTGATGTTTCGGTATTGAACACTGCTCAGCATCATTTGAATTCCGCTGCTTTCATTCACCAAACCAGGGTTTGTGTTGCCTATCGACCAGGCTGTATCGCCAGCATTGGTTGTTCCCGCGTTGCCACAACCACTTTGGTTGTTCATCCCGCCCGACCAGGTAGGCGTGCTCATAGAACCAACCAGCGACATAGAACCTTGTCCGATATTGGCTTGGGGCAGCTGTAGGGTCCCTCTTGTGGGCTGGAACGTCCAGGATGCCAAAACCGACAAAACTATGTTGCCCCGCAATCCTGTTGGTTGCTGTACACTGTAGCTTCCGGCGGCCACCCCCGATAGTTGATACCCACTCACCGTTACCGCTATATTCCGACCCGTATCGGATGTAGCGAACAAAGCGGAGGGTTGCCCCCCCAGAACTACATCGTTTTCGTCGCCTTGAAGTATACCCTGCAACTGAGGAACCCCCAGAAGTGTGGCTGTACGGGTTCCGTCGAACTCCTTCTCTGCTACCGTGAGACCACCGATGAATAGTTCTCTAGGAGTGATATCAGCCAATAAACCTGTAAATGGTACTGCCTCGTAGTTTCCGCCATCTGGTCCGGAAAGTAGAACATTTAAGGTGATGGGGATTTGTTGGCCCGCCCGAAATTGATTAAATGTGCCGTTTGAGGTCAAAAAAACGGTGTCATTGAGTAATATGCCACCCACCTGAACAGAATCAACCTCCGCCACCGTGCTTCGGTCATATATTTTGCTTCGCGCCACGGCCGATTGAACGTATAAAACCGCAGGGGCAATGTCGGCCCTTAACACCAATGAATCTACCACATAATTGGTTGAGGGTGATGGGAAATGCGTGATGGAGCGAACCGCTTTTTGAATCCCCGCTCTTTTATTTTCGAACGCCCACGATCCAATGTTGGGTTGAGCAAAAGTCTCTCCAGTCACAAGGCCAACATACTGAGGGTTACCTATAATGCTGACTGATGTTCCACCATCGTAGGTCTTATTTTGAGCGGTTAAACCAGCAATGCTCAGGCGTTTAGGCCATATTGATGCCTGAATATTGGGTGTTAACACAATATAATTCGAACTGGGTGGAGGAATTGAACCTACAGGAACGACGGAGATGTTTGTGTCTGCGCTTGAAGAGACAAAAGTCCAGTTGATTCCTGATAAATCAGGCGCAAACTGCTGCCCAAACACCAAACCATCATACACGGCTTGACCACCCACCGATGCCTGATTGTTGCCGTCATATTCTTTATTCAGGGCTTGTAAGCCCACGATTTGTAGTGTTCGCGGCGAAACCACTACGGGGACTATGCCCAAAGCAATGCCCAGTTGACCGCTGCTCAGTGCCAGAAGTTCACCCCCATAAGTGGCAGCAGGTAAGCTATCCTTCAGGCGAACATAAAATCGGGTGGGGGATAATTGACCTGAAGCAGGAATGCTGATGCGGTTTCTGAATAGCCCAGTCAAACTGTCGATACGGATCTCAAAATTCGCCGGCGCCAGAATATGTACTGAGTCAGATAGGTCTTGTCCGCTTACATCAAACCGAAACAAACGGCTATTGGACGCTCCATATATGTGCACACCCCAACCTGAGTCTACGGCATGCAGTTGTAGTCGAGGTACATGGGTAGACGGGGGTAGGGGTGGCCCTTGAGCATGCGCGTTGAATGGCCCGGTCAATAAGGCCAAAAAACACAAACAAATGAAGAATACAGAAAAGGGGAGGGGGTTACGGATGTATTCCATAAAACGGGTTTTAGGGTGAGAAATGGTGAAGGACATTTCGCAGCGGCCGACAGCAGAAATGGGCCTGCAAAACTAATATGGACCCGATCAATGCCCTTCCAAAGCCCCTAAAATTGTAAAAAGCAAAAGAAAATGACTTGCTCTTTTCTGTGTTATGAATCAGTTTTTACGATACTTTCTCCACGCCATCACGAGCCCTCAAACCCGTAACCTGGTCCCAGGTATTCAAATCCCGAGGTCAATGTACCATTTCGAGCAATGGTGGCTCGAATAATCTCCTTTGCTTCCAATCCATCGCGCATCCATGCCGGAAAAAACGATGCCAAGAGTTGTTCCCCAAACAATTCTGAAGCATCAACGGGGAGCTCGCAGGGCAAATTTTCTACCGCCATGATGTCGATTGATTTGTTTGTATAGGGCAAAATCTCGGTTTCGTTGAGCGGATCATACCCATAAACAGGATCAGCAATGCTGCTGAACCGACACGTAGCCGGCACCCCACCATGGATGTCGCAGCTGATGTCGGCGATGGTTCGGACCCGAAACGAAGCCGATCGCATGTCGGACAGTTGGAAAAGTCTTGGTCCGCCAGCTGACCAAAATAGTGTGTTCACCAACACATCTGCCTGACTTAAGTACGGCGCCAACCGGCTCACATAAAGGTTGGGATGCGCATGGAAGTGCAATCGGTCCCAACCGGAATCATTATTTGAGTCGGCACGACGAAAAACGTCCCTCGATCTTAATACACAAAAAGCGGCCACCTCACCGGTCAATTGACCTGCTAAAAACTCAGCTGACGATAGCTCCTGAATGCCCGCGGCACGAAGCAATTCAACGGCGCCCTTGCCTACGCGCCCGTCACCCGTCACCAAAATCCGCATGGGTGGCCAATCGATGCGCGCATACAAGGACAATAAATCGCTAAAACGGTTGACTTGCCAAGCGCCAGGCAGTTCAAATGCCCCACTTCTTTTGCCGAATGCGGCGAGACCATGGTGCGCTCCCACAATCCCCGCAAAGCGTCCAAATGCGACGGTTCGCAGGCCCTCCTGGTCGATCAACAATTCATAATCGAGTAGGGTGATGCCCTTTTGAAGTACTGCTTGCAATAAGGCCTTGTTGTAGGGTTGGCGCTTGGCAACGTGACTAAAAAAAAGGTGGACTTTTCCCGGAATCAGGTCAGCTATTTGTACCTCTTTAACGCCCATCAACAAATTACAGGCGCTTAAATCCTCGTTGATCTCACACCCTACTTCTGCATATTCTGCTTCAGGGAAACATCTAATGGGCGAGGGCTGTACGACAATCCGCGTGTCTGGCCAAAGTTGCATGAGTTGCGCGCAAGCGGCTGGGGACAAGGGAACTCGCTTGTCGGGCGGGTTTTTACCTTCGCGAAGCAGTCCAATGATGGGTTGGTTTTTCGAATTCACGGCGCAAAACAAAGCCATTTTTGCGCAATTTCAAACCATAAAATAGAATCCTTCGCTTAAGGGCCAGTCGCTACAACGGCCCCACTAATTTGTTGCGCGGATAACGCAAGGAATAAGAATATTGGACGGATTTTTCACCATTGCCGCTTAAGTCAAACAACCAGCGCACCAATCCCTGTTCTCCTTCAGTTTGGGCGCCGTCTAATTTGACATCGACCACCTGAATGTCTTCATGTGAAGAATGGGGGATGGCATCTTCAACCTGTACTTGAATGGGTCGGTTGTGCCGATTTTGTACAGTCAATTTATATTTGTAGGATCGTTCTACCCGATTGGTGATGCCATTCTCAGAAATTTTTGGTGGTTCAGCAATGAATTGTACGGTCACGCGTGGGTCAACCCCTAGCGATACATCCAAAGTGTCGTGGCTGCTCTGTTGAAAATGGAGGGTGGTTTCGCCCACGAGGTCCTGCTCCAAGTACAACAAAGCACGGCCGGGCAGGTAGCTAAGAGCAGTGAGCCCAACCACACGGGCAAGCAGATAGGCCTGGGGATCTTGTCGCGGCACCAAAGCATGTCTGTACGATGCATTTAGTTCACGGTGTTCTAAATCGAGTAAGCGTTCCGCTCCGCTGGGCAGTCGTAGCGGCTCCTTACCTTGAAAAAGCACATTGAGCGTTTGCTCCGTTCGCTCGGCGGATACTGTGGTTTCAAAGTAGGAGTCGGCTGAAAGTGCTTCACCTGCCGCCGTAGGTTGATCGCTTCTCGACGATGGTGCCGCATAGGAATGCATTTTTCTGGCCAAGGGTTGCATGAACCTGAGGATCCAGGGCACTGCGACTGGTTTTTCGGTGCGCCCACGAGCCCGTGCGGTGGATAAGGTCCAGTTCACATCGGTCCAATCAATTCCCGAATGTTGCACAACGCGCGCCCTGACCTTCAGTTGAATGGGTGAAGCTACGCCCTGACTGATCAGTTCATATTCGGGTTGCCAATGGGCCGACCTGCTTAAATAGGTTATTTTTAAACCAATAGAACCATTCTCGGGCGCCTTGATTTCCAATATAAGCTGTTGTACTTGTTCTGGAAATTCTTGGGAAAGGCTATCGAGTAGTCGCTGTACAGCCTGTATTTTCTCGGTCGACTTTTGCTGTTGGCGCGACAATTGCAAAATTTTTTTGTCGATGCCGCTGAGACGTATTCGGTAAAAATCCGCCAACTTCTCGAGCTCCCCCACGCTAAAGCTTCCTTCGCCGCCAAGGCTTTTGTTGGCCAGAATCATGTCTCTCTCTTGCTGCAGCACACCTCGTTCGATTTGCTCTTCTTCGGAGTGCCTCCTCATTTGATCGATGCTGTCGCCCAGCTGACGCATCAGTGGCGTTTGATCATGCTGGCGTGGAAACCGGGGAATCAATTGATAACCCGAAAGACCAATTCCCTTTTGGGTAAAGGCCATGCGAAGACTCGATAAATCGGCATCTGCTGCCAGTCCATCGACCACAACCCGGTTGCTGCCTGATTTTAGATTGAGGGCAGCTGATTGGGTGATGAGCGCACCATCTAAACTCACTTGGACCGCGGTCACTTTTGCCGTCACGCGTTGTTCCGAGGGGTTGGCATCGACCAGTGACGATACAAGAAGCAGGAAAATAGAAATTTTCAGGGGGTATCCTATGTTCAATAAAGTGATTGAGCGCGGAGTATTCATCAGGACAGGAATTTAGGTTCAAACGAATATCTGGGTATTTTCATCTATTCAAACAAACATTTTATTCGTACTCGTGTTTTATTTTCTTAAACACACAAACCTTATGAAAAAAAACTTTACCCTTGCCGTTTTCTCCCTCCTCTTTGTTTCCATTGCCACAGCGCAGCAGTCTGCCATGGTGCAGGTTATTCACAACTGTGCTGATGCCGCGGCCGATACGGTCGATGTTTGGGTGAATGGTACGCGTGCCTTGCCCAATTTCAGGTTCCGTACGGCAACACCCTTTACAGCCTTGCCCGCGGGAATACCTTTGAATATTCACATTACCCCAAATGCTGCAGCAGATACGAATAGTGCTGTTTTTGTGAAGCGACTAACACTAACCCCCAACGAAAAGTACACTGTAATCGCTTCCGGCATTGTTTCCCAAACAGGGTATACGCCAAGAATTCCCTTCGATCTTATCGTTCGTGCTCAGGCCCGTCAAGCGGCATTAGACACAACGAAAACTGACCTGCTCGTTTATCATGGCTGTACGGATGCGCCAGCGGTTGATGTGAATGAAGTCAGTGTGCCCGTTGCTGGACTAATTACAAATCTGGCTTATGGAAATTTTGCGGGCTATCTCCCTCTGAATCCGGCCAACTACACCGTGGCCATTGCACCTGCGGGAGGTGCCAACATTGCCTGGTTTCAGGCACCCTTACAAACACTTAATCTAAGAGGTGCGGCCCTCACCGTGGTGGCTTCTGGCTTCCTAAACCCAGCGGTTAATAGCAATGGTGCCTCCTTCGGTTTATGGGTTGCCGCTCCTGGAGGTGGAAACCTCATTCCCCTTCCATCGGTACCCAACTCAATACAAAGTGTTGACCCTTCATGGCTGAAGATTTTTCCAAACCCAGCCAGCGATGTTGTTTCCCTTACCTATCCGGAAGATTTTGCACGCGGCAGTATTCAGGTGCAGGATGCTTTGGGACGTGTCATATTTGCCGGGAAGCTCGGATTAGAAAACACCTCGATGCAAATAAGTGTTGAGGGGTGGATTCCAGGTGTTTATCAGATTAATTTGAAAGACGCAAGCGCTTCACGCCTGTTGAACCGCAGATTGGTAGTCCGTTAGACTTCTATCCTTCTTGAAGCCCTGTTTGACGACATTGTCAGGCAGGGCTTTTTTTGTTAATTGATTACCCCTAAAATGGGATATATTGTTAAAACAAATAGGGACAGATCGTTTTATCAAGAAAAACTCCCACTTGAGTTCATAGACTCATGAAAAGACCCCGACTGAATCATCAATCGGGGTCCGCGATCGGTGGAGCTGCAGGGAGTCGAACCCTGGTCCAGTCAAGCTGATCCACAGCTTTCTACATGCTTAGTCGACCGTTGATTGTCGGGGTAGTCGAGGCCGGTGACTTGCCGGAACTGCCCGTATCAGCGTAAAGATGTCGCTTTGGGACCGCCGAAAGCCCGCTGCTATTTTACTGGTGCGTGGCACGCTTCAGAAAACCACCGCCAGCAAACACCCAGTGGTAGAAGCGCCTCAGCAGTACCCCCTAGGAGTAGGCTGAACCTTGGTTACCTAACCTCAGGGGTTAGGCAGCAAGTGCGTAAGATTGGTTGCCGATTAAGGCGTGGGCATTCTGATTAACGAGATCCTACCCAAGGCTCGGCATGCTTACAGTGTCATCATGGCAAGCTGTCGAATCCGGTCAGCCCCTTGATTTTGTAAATCGAGAAAAGAACAACCCATATGGGTAGAAAAGTTCCCGAAAAAGAAGGAAAATTGACTAAAAGGAAATACATATTTTTGGCTAATGAAAAAGACTGTTCATTTTTTAATTTTTTGTCTCGTGCAGCTGTTGTATACGCAGCTTGGAGCAACCATTCATACCCCGAACGTTGTCACCAATTCGCCGCCTGATGAGGGTATGTTGCCCCTCAATCAACTTAAAAAGAGGCATTTGCAATCGCTTGGCCTCCAATTGAGCGATGAACAAATTTTTTCGACAGGCGACGTTAGTCTGGTTCAGGCCTTGGTACGCGTAGGCGGTTGCACGGGTTCTTTTGTATCGCCGGAAGGTCTCATCATCACCAATCATCATTGTGCTTTTGGGGCCGTAGCTGCCGCCAGTAGTGTGGCCAATGACTACATCACCGATGGTTTCCTGGCCCGAGCACGTACAGAGGAGATCCCGGCGAAAGGACTGACTGTCCGGATCACCATAGGTTTCGAAGATGTATCCGAACGTGTATTGGCCGGGTTGAGCGACGACCTTGACCCAGTTCGAAAGTCTGATGCCATGCGAAGAAACATGAAGCGAATCGAAGAAGAAGCCAAGGGGAATCAACCTGAGTTATTGCATGAAGTTTCGGAGATGTTTGTGGGGCGCTCTTATGTTTTGTTCCATTATCAGACCATCAACGATATTCGTATGGTCTATGTTCCTCCGCGCACGGTGGGTGAGTTTGGCGGAGAAAGTGACAATTGGGTTTGGCCCCGACATACGGGTGACTTTGCCTTCCTGAGGGCTTATGTTGGTCCTGATGGCAGCCCTGCCGCCTATTCATCAGAAAACAAGCCATTTGTCCCCCAAAACCACCTCAGGGTTAACGCCAACGGAGTTTCCGAGGAGGATTTTGTATTTATTCTTGGGTATCCCGGACGTACGTTTCGTCATTATCCCGCTTCCTATTTGGAATATCAACGCGATCAATTGTTGCCCATTACCTCAGAAACCTATGACTGGTTGATTGATGCCATAGACCGTATTGGGGCTGCCGATCCCGAGGCTAAAATTAGGTTAGCGTCACGTCAAAAGTCATTGGCCAATGTTACGAAAAATTATAAGGGTAAAATTCAGGGCCTTCGGCGGGTCGACATCATTGGTGCGAAGCGCAATCAAGAGGTGGCCTTGAACGATCTGACCAAGCCCGGGGCGCCATTCACCCACCGTGCTGGGGTCATTCGTTCGCTCGATAGCTTATATTCTCTCTTGGCTCAGGACGCGCCACAAAAGTTGTGGATTAATCATTTGCAACAAAATTCACCCACATTTTCTATGGCCATGGCCCGGGCTGAGGCCCGCCGTTTGTGGGGCAAGGGCAACGAACCGGGCATCGATAGCCTTCGGAAGCTGTTGGTTTCCAATGTGCTCAAGCAAAATGAACGGCTCACGAACGGATACGAGCCGCAATTGGATACATCATTTCTTCGATTTATGATGCGGGCCCCGAGGCAATGGGGTGCCCAGCACTGGAGCGATGGAGTAGCGTCTTTTTGGAAAGAGAATCGCCTCGTTGACCAAAGTGATGCCGCCGTAGGTATTTGGTATGCCAAGGGCCTTCCTTATGTTTCAGAGATCATGCGCATACAGATGAATTCAAATGCTGAAAAAGCAATAAAGGCCAAGGGCTCGCTTGACGCCTTGGCAGATGTGATGGTGATTGAGGCCCAACGCCTATCAACCCGCGAAAAAGCGATTAATGCTCAATTGGCTGTACTTTTGCCTCAGTATTTGGAACTCAAATTGGCTTTGGTGGGGGATGAGTTTATTCCAGATGCCAATTCCACCCTGCGCCTGACCTATGGTCAAGTACGCCGATATCAACCAGCTGATGGTGAAGTGCAGACCCCATTTACTCATTTGGCCGGCATGCAGGCCAAGTCGCGTTCGGCTGTGGGAAATCCCGATGTAGAAGCCGATTATGCTATGTACGGGCCGTTGCGCGAGCGTTTGCAGTCGGATCGTTCAACGGATTCAATCCCCGTGGCTTTTTTATACAATTTGGATACAACAGGAGGAAATTCAGGCTCTCCAGTGATGAACGCCAAAGGTGAATTGGTGGGCGTTAATTTTGACAGGGCGTTCACGGCGACCATCAATGACTTTGCATGGAACGAAGAGTACAGTCGATCCATTGGGGTCGACATCCGATTTGTTTTGTGGATGGTGGATGAAGTGGCTGGGGCCACCCACCTAATCAAAGAAATGGGTGTTTGGCGTTAATTTCTATTTCCTGATTGATGCAAATAGTAGAATTGATGCCACATATTAAAATCCACGGTTGATGCGCCATGGTGCAAAACCGGAATGATGATTCAATTCAGTGGTGCTTGGTTCTGTGGCCACTGTAGGTGCTGATTTTAAGGAAGATGCAGGTGCAGCGTGCTGAGTTCCTGCCGCCTGTTCCTGATGCAGCGCTGCTGCCACAGCAGCCGAAAAAAGTTGTTCGTCCGAGGGTCGTGTGTTTAGAGCACTTTCGTGGTAATATTGGGCAATAAAGCCTGTATCGAAATTTCCGGAACGAAATGCTGGATGTTGCATCACAAAAAGCCCAAATGGGAGCGTGGTGGCAACGCCCTGTATGTCGTATTCCTGAATGGCCCGAATCATCCGCTGAATGGCCTCCTCGCGATGAGCAGCATGGATCACCAATTTAGCCAACATAGAATCATAGTGTACAGAAACTTCCATTCCTTCACGAAAGCCATCATCAACCCGTACCCCTGGTCCCTGTGGTCTTCGGTATCGTTCGAGTATTCCTGTATCGGGTAAGAATTGCCGCTGTGGATCTTCAGCACAAACCCTCAATTCAATGGCGTGCCCATGGATCCGAAGTTGCTCTTGTTGGATGGGTAAGGGATGCCCTTCTGCTACTTGTATTTGTAGACGAACCAAGTCCAATCCGGTGATCAATTCGGTTACCGGGTGTTCAACTTGAAGACGGGTATTCATCTCCAGAAAGTAAAAGTTCAATTGCTCATCGACCAAAAACTCGACCGTACCGGCATTGTGGTAGCCACATGCTTGAGCCACCCGCACGGCTGCTTCGCCCATGGCCTGTCGGACATCCTGACTCAGACAACTGGAAGGGGCTTCCTCAACCAGTTTTTGGTGACGCCGCTGAATGCTGCATTCGCGTTCAAACAAATAAATGATGTTTCCGTGTTGGTCGCCAATGAGCTGAATTTCTATGTGGCGGGGAGCCGAAACATATTTCTCTATAAAAACAGCGCCATCACCGAAGGCGGATAAAGCCTCACTTTGCGCCCGTTGCAATTGTTCTGAGAACTCTGTGGGCGACTCCACGACCCTCATGCCCTTGCCACCCCCTCCGGCAGCTGCTTTAAGCAGAACTGGGAAGCCAATGTCCTGGGCTACTTTTAGGGCTTGTGTAGGATCAGTGATTGCTCCGGGTGATCCTGGTACCATGGGTATATGAAAATCTGCAACCGTGTTCTTGGCCGATAATTTATTGCCCATCAATTCCATGCTGCGTGCAGAAGGGCCCACCAAAATTAATCCGGCATCTTCAACGGCTCGCGCAAATTCCGAGCGCTCACTGAGAAAGCCGTAACCCGGGTGAATGGCGTCGGCCTGGTGTTTGATGGCCAGTTCGATGATGTAGTCAGCCCGCAGATAGGAATCGCGACTTGGGGGTGGACCGACACAATAAGCCTCATCGGCATAAAGGGCGTGGGGCGATAGGCGGTCGGCTTCAGAGAAAATGGCGATGCTTGTGATTCCCATCTCACGGCAGGTACGCATGATCCTGAGCGCAATTTCACCCCGATTGGCGATCAGCAGTCGCCTGATGGGACGTATGGATGGCGTTACCATCACGAACTACCCGTTGTTTTTCGCGTGATCAGCCAGGAATTGGGCCAGACCCTTGTCCGTTAGGGGATGGTTGATCAATCCCAGGATTGCGGAAAGTGGACAAGTAGCCACGTGCGCTCCAGCCTCAGCACACTGTACAATATGCAGTGGGCTTCGAATCGAAGCAGCAAGCACCTCCGTGTCGAAAGCCTGCACGTCAAACATGTCCACAAGTTGACGAATCAAGTCAACCCCTTCAATGGCCAGGTCATCCAATCGCCCTATGAAAGGAGATACGTAAGTGGCACCAGCTTTAGCCGCCAATAGGGCCTGACCTGCACTGAAAATAAGCGTGCAATTGGTACGAATATCCATTTCATAAAGGGATTTGATGGCCCTGATTCCATCGGCAAGCATCGGTATTTTCACTACAATTTTAGAGTCAATGGATGCCAGCATTTCAGCTTCTCGCATCATGCCGTTGTAGTCAGTACTGATCACTTCGGCGCTCACACAATCGTCTACCAAATCACAAATGGCTTTGTAATGAGCCATTATACGGTCGGCCCCTTTAATGCCTTCGCGGGCCATGAGGCTCGGATTGGTGGTCACGCCATCCAATACCCCAAGGGCCTGGGCCTGAGCAATCTGATCGAGGTTAGCGGTGTCGATGAAAAATTTCATATAAGGGAGTCGAAAAAATTGCAAAAAAAATGGGTAAGCTACTTGCATCGCGCCGCTACAACCACCTACCCTTGCTGTATTCCTACCCTGGGGGATTCGGCAGGAGCTGGCCGTACAAGACTTACCCGCCGCAAAGATAGTTGAAAGGGACCGACAAAGGACAAGATTTCCTGTAGTATTTTTGTTGATATGAAAGCCACAAACAAAGAATTGGAGTTTAACCGTAATGAAGACGCTTATCGGTTGTTGATGCAACGCTACCGTCAGATGCACGAACAGGTACGGCAAGGTGGGGGTGTAAAAGCAACGGCCAAACACAAGGAGAAAGGAAAGATGACGGCTTGGGAACGAATGAACCAATTGTTGGATCCGGGTCGCCCTTACATGGAGGTAGGGGCCTTGGCCGCATGGGGCATGTATGAAGAACATGGAGGCTGCCCATCTGCAGGCGTTTTGGTTGTTGTGGGCTATGTAAGCGGGCGCCAATGTGTTGTTGTGGCCAATGACGCCACCGTAAAGGCGGGTGCATGGTTCCCGATGACTGGTAAAAAGAACCTCAGGGCGCAGGAAATTGCGATGGAAAACCGTTTGCCCATCATTTATTTGGTGGATTCCGCTGGGGTATATCTGCCTATGCAGGATGAGATTTTTCCGGATAAGGAGCACTTCGGTAGGATTTTCCGCAATAATGCGCTGATGAGCAGTATGGGAATCGTTCAAATGGCTGCGATCATGGGTTCCTGCGTGGCAGGTGGAGCATATTTGCCCATCATGAGCGATGAAGCCTTGATCGTTGACCAAACGGGTAGTATTTTTTTGGCTGGATCTTATTTGGTGAAGGCAGCCATTGGAGAAGATGTGGATAATGAGACGTTGGGCGGGGCGACGACCCATTGTGAGATTTCCGGGGTTACGGACCACAAAATGGCGGATGATGCTGCCTGCCTGAGCACACTGAGGCGTTTGATCGGACAGCTTGGCGCACCACAGCTTGCAGGCTTTGACCGTATTACTGCCCAAGCTCCGGTGCGTGACATCAAATCCGTTTATGGGGTGTTTCCAGAAGGAAACGCCCGACCCTACGATATGGAAGAGCTTGTTTCCTATATCATTGATGCCGATTCTTTTGTGCCTTATAAATCTGGCTATGGCAAGACTTTGGTGTGTGGCTATGCGCGGGTTGATGGATGGTCCGTTGGCATCGTAGCCAATCAGCGAAGGGTAGTGAAAAGTGCGAAAGGAGAAATGCAGTTTGGTGGGGTAATCTACAGTGATTCTGCAGATAAGGCCACTCGATTTATTGCCAACTGCAACCAGCGGCGCATTCCTCTGGTTTTCTTGCAAGATGTTACTGGATTTATGGTTGGATCTCGTTCCGAGCACTGTGGAATCATTAAGGATGGCGCCAAATTGGTGAATGCTGTAGCCAATTCAGTGGTACCAAAATTCACTATCGTTGTTGGCAATAGCTACGGAGCCGGAAATTATGCTATGTGTGGGAAGGCCTATGATCCGCGTTTTATTTATGCCTGGCCGACCGCAAGAATGGCGGTGATGGGAGGCGAACAAGCCGCAAAGGTTTTGTTGCAGATACAACTTTCGTCGGCCCGTGCCAACGGAACCGCACCCGACCCAGAGGCTGAAGCTTCATTGTTGGCTAAAATTAGTGCGCGTTATCAGGCTCAGACATTACCAGAATATGCTGCCTCCAGATTGTGGGTTGATGGGATCATTGATCCTGTGGAAACCCGTAATATTATTTCTATGGGTATTGAAGCCGCAAATCATGCACCCATAGAGCGTAAATTCAGCATGGGAGTCCTTCAGGTTTGATGTGCAAGGTACTGATTCGAACCAGCGAAGCAAGGAACTTAAGCTTCGTTGGCCAAACTTAGATCATAGAAATATTAAAGAACGAATGGATTACAATACCCAAGGGTACGCGATTAGAACCACCGTATGCGTCGAAAAAACCAATAAACCAAGGCCATGATGGCCATACTAGACAATAAGACCATGCCAAATGCAAGAGAACTGTTTTGCATGGGGAGCCTGACGTTCATGCCGTATAAACTGGCAAAGAGTGTGGGTATGGCAAGGCCGATCGTAACCAAGGTCAGCGTCTTCATCACATTGTTCATATTGTTGTTGATGATGGAGGAATAAGCCTCCATCATTTGTCCCAATACACGAACGCTTACATTGGTCATCTCGATCGCCTGCTGGTTTTCTATGAGTACGTCTTCAAGCAAGTCTTCATCCTCCTCATAAGCACTGAAAATCCGGAGACGGCGCAATCGTTCCATCATTGCACCATTCGACTGCAAGGCCGTGGTGTAGTAGATCAGGGCCTTTTCATAACGAAGCAATTCCATGATTTCTCGATTCCGCAAGGAATTCTCTAGTTCATCTTCAAGCTGCTCTACTATTTTATTGATGTTTCGAAGATGTACCAGAAATTTGCCTGCTGTTTTCAGCATCAACTGCAGTAGAAAGCGATTTCGCTTGGCGGTACTGAATCCGCGCACGCGTTCCCGAATGAACTCCTGAATGATGACATTTTCCTCCTTACACAGGGTGATGAAATGCTGATCCGTTAAAAAAACAAGTAAAGGAAGTGTATTGAACGGCGTGTCATGCTCAACCCCTCTAAAATGAGGTAGGCGAATGACAATCAATAGATATTCATCCTCTTTCTCTACACGAGCCAACTCATCCGAATCGAGTGAGTCGGTCAGGTATTCCAATACAAATGGACAATTTTGCTCTAGCCAGGTCCTTTCTTCGTAGGTGGGATCTACTACGTTCACCCAATCCCCCTCATGCAGCAGATCCACTTCTTGCAGCTTTGACTGTTGGGTTTGGAATAATTGAATCATGGACTGCAGGGAAGAAAAGCGTGGGCGGTTACATAGGCCAATGACAAGACGCGCAAAGGTAAGCGTTTAAGGCATAAATTGGTAAGAATTTACACCCAGAATTTGAACAAAAGAGCCTGTTCGCCGTTCTAATAAGCGTATTTTTGCATCTGAATTTTCGCTTAAAGTATGAGTATTTCCTAATAACAAAGTCAGTATGTCTACCCAGTCAGAATTATCTATACGCCCTCAAACCATCGATTTAAAGTCATATAAAACACCAACCGGATCTCATATAAGTTGCAAGGGATGGGTACAGGAAGCGGCTTTACGTATGTTGCTCAACAACCTGGATCCTGATGTTGCAGAGCGGCCTGAGGAATTAATTGTCTATGGGGGAAGGGGAAAGGCCGCTCGTGATCCTGAGTCATTTCGACTCATACTTGACGCATTACGGGATTTGAACGACGACGAAACACTGCTGATTCAAAGTGGGAAGCCCGTGGCCATTCTGCCTACCCATACGGATGCCCCAAGGGTGCTACTGGCCAATTCTCTGCTTGTCCCAAATTGGGCCAATTGGGCACATTTTGATGAACTGGAGCGCAAAGGACTCATGATGTATGGTCAGATGACTGCGGGTAGTTGGATTTATATAGGATCTCAAGGCATTGTACAGGGTACTTATGAAACCTTTAATGCGGTAGCGCAAAAACACTTCGGGGGAACTTTAAAAGGCAAACTGTGTGTGACGGCCGGCTTGGGTGGAATGGGGGGGGCTCAGCCCTTGGCCATCACTATGGCGGAAGGTACATGCCTCGCCGCAGAGGTTGAGGAGTGGCGAATACGCAAACGAATCGAAACCCGATACCTCGATGAGATGTCTGAGGATGTTGATCTCGCTATCGATCGGGTGTTGGCCTGGAAGTCACAAGGATTGGCGCGCAGCATGGGCGTGCTGTGCACGGCAGTCGACCTTTTGGAGCGCCTACGTGACCGTGGTATTTTGCCGGATGTTCTCACCGACCAAACTTCTGCGCATGATCCTATGGTGGGGTACATCCCAAGAGGACTTTCCAATGAAGCGGCAACTGAAATGAGACTCCGTGATCCAAAACAGTATTTGGACTTGGCATACCGCGATATGCGCCTGCATACCGAACTTATGGTGGAGATGCAGTCGAAAGGGGCGATTACATTCGATTATGGCAATAATCTCCGCGGACGTGCTTTGGAGGCTGGTTTCGATCGTGCTTTCGATTTTCCTGGTTTCGTGCCTGCCTACATTCGTCCCTTGTTTTGCGAGGGAAAGGGCCCATTTCGATGGGTGGCCTTGTCGGGCGATCCCGATGATATTCGGGTGACCGATGCGCTGCTGAAGGAGCTGTTTCCCGATGATATCGGTCTTCATCGCTGGCTAAATATGGCGTCTGAACGCATCGCATTTCAAGGTCTCCCTGCTAGAATCTGTTGGTTGGGTCAAGGGGCTCGTGAACAAGCGGGCTTGGCGTTCAACCGATTGGTACGCGAAGGAAAGCTGAAAGCACCCATTGTGATTGGTCGTGATCACCTCGATACGGGCTCAGTGGCATCCCCCAATCGAGAAACCGAAGCAATGCTGGATGGCTCGGATGCAGTAGCGGATTGGCCCGTACTGAATGCCTTTGTGAATATTGCGGGGGGGGCCAGTTGGGTGAGCCTCCATCATGGCGGTGGTGTGGGCATGGGTTATTCCATTCATTCAGGAATGGTGATCGTTGCCGATGGTACCGATGAAGCGGAAAGGCGGATCAAGCGGGTTTTAAACAATGACCCGGGCATGGGTGTGATTCGCCATATGGATGCGGGTTATGACATCGCTAAAGATACGGCCAGAAAAAATCGTTTGGATTTGCGCGCGCGCTTGGGTCAATAAGGCGCTTTAATCGGCTGGGGCTGTTGGGTGTTTTGCTACACCAGCAAGCGATATTTATTTTGGTCCAACCCAACGTTCGTCAATTTCTGCGAGCACAGTCTTCAGCTTTTCGGATATTTCGATCAGCGGTAGTCGCAGGTGGGGCTGAATCATGCCGCGTTGGGATAAAATAGCTTTAACTCCGGCGGGGCTACCCTCCTGAAAGATGTGTTTTACCACAGGCAGTAGTTGCTCGTGCAACACGAGGGCTTCCTCATGGTTTCCTGCCAATGCCTTTTTAATCATTTCAGAAAATGTCCTGGGGAATGCGTTGGCCACCACTGAAATGACCCCGTCGGCCCCCAAAGAAATAAATGGGAGACTTAATAAATCATCACCCGAGTAGACTTTAAAACCGGCTGGTCTGTTGCGCAGGATTTCAGAAATTTGCCCAAAATCGCCAGACGCTTCCTTGGTCCCTACTATATTTGAAAAATCGCTGGCCAAACGGAGTGTGGTTTCAGCCGTTAAATTACACCCAGTTCTAAACGGAACGTTATAAAGAATGATGGGCAGGTCAGTCGCATCAGCAACTTGGGCATAGTGCCGATAGAGCCCCTCCTGTGAGGGTCGGTTGTAGTAGGGCGTAACAGACAAGAGTGCATCCACACCACCAAGGTTAAATGACTTGATGTGTTCCAATAGCTCATGGGTGTCATTTCCCCCCATGCCCAAAACAAGGGGTATTCGTCCATTCAGACTGCTCTTCAGGGTTTCGAGTACGGCCTCACGATCCCTTTTGCTTAAAGCGGGGGTTTCAGCTGTTGTGCCGAGGGCAACGATAAAATCAATGCCGCCATCCACCATAAACTCAACCATAGCCTGGAGTTCTTGGTGTTCGATTGCCCCTTGGCGATCAAATGGGGTGATGAGGGCAACGCCCGATCCTTGTAAATAAAAATTCATAGACGGATATACTTTTCTATTTGATTGACAATCCTCTTCGAAGCTTCCGCAGCACTACAGGCCTCGGTCCACCTGCATGTCAGATGATAAAGGGGCAGTTCCTTCGCCGGGTTGATGGCTACCCGATAAGTCACTGGCGCCAGTATTTCCAGCGATTTCATGCTTGGATGCGGCTCGGGACAAAGCTGTATGAGGTAGGCATAGTGATTGTCGGCCACCACACCTTTTACGTTCGGTGGTGCTTGCCAACGCATATCGAGTTGCGATTCCCAAAGCGGAATAAACCATTCTTCAACCCGTTCAGGTTCAAATGCAATACATCTGCATACCCTAGGGTAAATTTGGGTTTTGAGCAATTGGGCCGTCTGCAATTGATGGGCATCACGTGCATCAAAAATAATGAGCCATGCACTGGTCTTTTGGATGGCCAAAGCGGGTTTCTTCATTTGCAGATGGTAGGTTTGCATCCAAAGAAAATTCCGTATCCAATCGGGGTACTTCATGCGATGAGCTGTTCAAATTCAGTTTCTGTGAGCAGCGGTACATGAAGTTGCTTGGCTTTTTCCAGTTTACTGGGCCCGGCATCGCTGCCCGAAAGCAAATAATTGGTTTTGCCACTTAAAGAAGCTGCAACACGGCCACCGTGTTGCTCGATGAGCATTTTCAGTTGCTCACGCTCATGTCGTTCAAAAACACCACTCACAACAAAGGAGAGACCCAATAATTTTTGTGAGTGATTGGGTTGTTGTTCGCTTCCCAACCCTGAAGTGAATTGCAGTCCAAATTGTTTCAAACGTTCAAGTAGTCGTGCATGATCCGGATCAGAAAACCAACCCACCACTTGTTCAGCAATCTTTTCTCCAATGTCATGCACGTTTAACAAATCTTGAAGGCTGGCGGCTGCTAATAATTCAATGCTGGGGAAGTGTTTGGCCAAGTTTTTGGCTATGGTTTCTCCAACGTGACGTATTCCCAATGCGAATAAGACACGGTGATAGGGCACAGCCCGGGAGTCTGCGAGTCCATCTATAATTAGTTGTGCGGATTTTTTGCCCATGCGCTCGAGTGAGGAAAGCGCATCATGTTGCAAATCATAGAGGTCGGCTGGGTTGCGAACGAGCCCCTGTTGCCAGAGCAATTCGAGCGTTTCCTTGCCTAAACTATTTAAATCCATGGCTTTTCTGGCCACAAAATGTTCCAAGAGACCGAGCTGTTGGGGTGGACAATTTTTTGAATTGAGGCAATAGTGTAGTGCGTCAATCCGCTGCAGGGGGGCATCACAGCTCGGACAATTTAAAGGGAATTGTATCGCTAAATGGCCTCTTTCGCCCTTGGTCATGTCAACTCCAGTAATCTTGGGGATGATTTCACCACCTTTTTCAACCCAAACCCTGTCGTTTAAACGAAGCCCCAAGCGCTCAATTTCGCCTTCATTATAAAGTGATGCCCTTTTCACAGTGGTACCTCCGAGCCAAACAGGGGCTAAATTGGCTACCGGCGTGACCGCACCGGTGCGGCCCACTTGAAAATCTACCGAAATGAGTTGCGTGGACGCCGCCTGGGTTTTGTATTTGTAGGCAATGGCCCAGCGAGGCGCTTTAGCCGTGTGACCCAATTCTTCCCGGTCTGAGTAGCTGTTGACCTTCACCACGATCCCATCAATATCAAAATCAAGCGTCTCCCGTTTCGATTGCCATGATCGGATGAACCCGAGAACCTGTTCGAGGTCACCCGCCCCACTGTTGTGGGTGCAGACAGGAAAACCCCATTCAATGGCTTTCTTTAACATCGCTTCCTGGTCACCGAGGCTGGCTTGTTCTTGGTTCCATGCGTAGAAATAGGCATCTAGACCACGCTTTTTAACCTCCGTGGCATCCAGTAATTTCAGACTTCCAGAGGCAAAATTCCTGGGGTTGGCATAAACTTCTTCGCCGTTTTCTTGTCGCCTCCGATTCAATTCTTCGAATTTCTCTCTTCGGATAAACACCTCTCCACGCACCTCCATTTTCGGTGGCCAGTTGAGGCCCCTCAATTGAATTGGAATACTGGGAATTGCACGGATGTTGGCGGTAACCACATCGCCTCTTGTGCCGTCGCCCCGGGTAATGGCCTGGACGAGCACACCGTTTTCGTAGGTTAAAGAAATCGCTACACCATCAATCTTCAACTCTGCCAAATATGGTGTGGTTCTGCCCAAAATTTTCTGTACCCTTTGATCGAAGTCACGCAGTTCTGATTCAGAATAGGTGTTGCCCAGCGACAACATTGGGGTTGCGTGGATGGCGCTGTCAAATCCATCCAGGAGCTGGCCACCCACACGTCTTGTTGGGGAATCAAGTTGTGCGTGATGGGGCCAGCCATGTTCCAATCCGGTGAGTTCAGAGAGTAAATCATCGAATTGCTGATCACTGATGATGGGGCGATCAAGCACATAATATCGGTAGTTATGGTCGTTGAGCTCTCTGGTGAGCGCGAGAATCCGGTGCAAGGCTTGTTCCTCGTTCATAAAAAAATAACCCTCCAATATCGTAAATTGTTCCCAAAAATGAGGGGGTGCGCCCGAAAAACATGTTCAACTTGATGCTAGGTTTGTTGCTGAACCAATCGCCCAATACTATGGGTCAATGGATGGCCTACTCCCTCATGTTGTTGTTGGGGGTGTTCGGCATGTCCGCATGTGATGGCGAGCGGCAACATACAACACCACCCTCCATCGAACTGCTTTCCGCAGCGACAAGTTTTGTTGTACAGATTCCCGATTCCGTATTGTTGCGGGTAAGAATTCGTTCTGATCAACCCATCGAACGGGCCATTCTTCGGGTTCAGAAGGCAGATGGAGTGGCACTACAACCACCGATTGTCCGGTGGCTTTCGAATCGAGATACGATTTTAGAGTGGTTTGTGTTATTGGTCGACTCAATGCTGCCTTCAGGTCAATTTCAGTTGGTTATTCAGGCTATATCCGGCCATGAGACTGGATCACTGTTCATCCCTCTTCAACTCCGGGCAGTTCCACAATCATTTAGAGGTGTGGTTTGGTTTACTCAATCAGGATTGTCCACCAACGTCTATCGGTGCGATACACAAGGGATCATAGCACCACGTGAATCACAATTGGTTTTGGACCTTGCTCAAGGGGCTGCTGCTTCCAGTGTACGGAAGGTATGGTTGAGGGGGCATACATCATCGGTTCTTTGGAGTTATCATCTGGATTCACTCATGTTCAATTCAGTATACAACACTTTAGCTGACCCCGGACAATCGCCCTATACTTTTTTGAGCAACGATGACCAAGGTTTTTATGCTTCGCGTGGACTAGGAGATGTTCTCCGGTTTTCAAGTTCAGGGGCAATGGGTGGGCAGTTTGCTGTTCCTTTCGACTTTGTTCCTGTATTCACAAACAGGGAACAAGAACATTTATTGGTGGAACTTCGTGCCCGCCCTCCGTCCAGCATTCGTCGGGTAAGAATTTATCATGCCGATTTTCAAGGTCTTCTTAGGGAATTTAATGTTGGCGGGAACATTCTGGGCGCTGCAAGGATTGCCAGCGATGCCTGGGTAATGCTGATTGAGCATCAGAATTCCGGATGGGGGAGGCTGTGGCGC
>Ga0214923_10002564_pt1 | contig 23968 bp, 21 predicted proteins | sample LL1510_MetaG_FD_177993 | JGI IMG/M metagenome (GOLD analysis project Ga0214923, IMG submission 177993) | Freshwater microbial communities from Lake Lanier, Atlanta, Georgia, United States - LL-1510 | ecosystem: Environmental > Aquatic > Freshwater > Lake | place: USA: Georgia | collected...
CTTCATATTGACTATGAAAATTTGCCAACCCTCATTGAACAGGAGTTGGCTAGAAAATGGTAAATTTTATTCTGTTCAAAAAATACCAGGGGATCACTCAGTGCGCGGGGATGACCGTCTTTCCTTAACTTAATGGCAGTGAGCCCGAACGGATCCAGATAAAATGAAATCCGCGGAATCGAGTGTAGAGACAATTAAAAAACCTCGGCTTTGCAAGCCATTATCCTAGATAACACAGGCAATAATCATGCTCGGTGTGTTCTAGGATAATTTAATAATGAGGGGATATCATCATAAACGACCATCATTCTCAGCGGATATCCCATAAGGCAGCCCACTATTACCTCCTTTGCAAAAAGTAATCGTGTACCCAACAGAGTTGGTTTCACCGGTTAGATTATTTGAGCAACCAAATGAACTTGTTTTATCATCAAAGGGAAATATGTAGGCGGATGGGCATGCCGCTTTCATCCATTGAATCATTGGTTGAATATATTGCGTCCACTGCGGATCTTGCTGGGACCCACAACTATCCGCGTTACTATTTGAGGCAATAAGTGTCCCATTATTATTCACAGTCCACCAGTCCGCGCAACCACAACAGGTGTTAATCTGCCCTTCGGTATAACCCGAGTAATTTAAATAACAAGAATTAAATAATGGATTCAAATCCCCGCTAGGAACCTGACACTTCAACAAATGAAACAAGGTCGAGTTCGCTGGAAAGTAAACATCCGTGGGCGTAGGGTTGGGCGGAGCAGTGGGTAATGCTTGTGTGCAACTAAAAAATGTATTAACCGTCGATGAAAGCCCTGAATAAGAACACACTTGATCAGCGGACCAATACCCTATAAACAAACCACAATTTTGAGTTAAAACATTATTAGAACGATTGATGGACAAACCACACAACTGACCCGTTGTGGATGTGCTGCATTGATCAGTCGCACTGGTAATATTGCATGGCGTGCCGTTAGGAAGCACCCAATAATAGCCGCTGCTTAGCCCGGTGCCATTTGCTGGTGCTGGCACTGATACGGTATTTGCACTCCAATTGCAAGCACCAAAACCATTCGTTGCAGTCAATTCACCCGCTGTGCCACAAGTGTAATTATTAGGAACGGCAGGAACATTCGGATTAGAGGTGTTGTCATAGACCGGTTGCATCGAAATCGGTATATGGAAACCATTGATCACTTCCACATCATAGCTATCAGCAGTTGTGGCATTCATGGTGATTTCGGCTTGCGTGGCCGGTTGAGAAAAACCCTGACCAACTACGCAGGACGTTGCAGTTCCCGTTGTAAAATTACCACAATCAGCTTGCAGACAACTTGTTCCACTACACCCGGTGCTTGCTGAAATGTTCCCACTCCATTGGACACCACCATAGTTATAAGCTGGAATTAACACCGTTGATTGCCCATTATTAGCAGCCAGTTGATACGTTCCTGTATTAGGGAGCGGATTATTCCAAAAACAAGTATTCGAAGGTCCTGACGAAGTCCCCAATGGGCAGTTTGGGGGCGTGTACCCTGCCAATGCTGAACCATTAAGCGAATATGACACTGTAAATGGACAATTATTAACAAGTGTCACGGTGCGCTGAGCCGGCGGTAACGTTGCGACTTGGGTCCCAACGGTAGAGATGGTTGCAGGGTTTGTTCCCGTGCCAGTAAACCCCAAAGAGGCTGTAACAGTAAACTGATTCGGAGTCACCCCTACCAATGCCGGCACTGTTAGCGATCCTAACAACTGACAGGATGCATTGCCAGAAAGCGTGCCAGCTTGACAGTTGTCATCAGCAGGGGTTCCACTCGGTGTAAAAGTACAGGCTGGGCCAGCTGAAGTTGTGCATGTGAACGTTCTAGTTGAAATGGTTTTTGAAGTCGCGGTGGTGTTGGTAAATAAAAACTGTACGGGATATGTCCCTGCAACCATCAGTGGCGGTAAAAGATTAGGCGACACTAACGAACCGACAATATCCCCGGCAGGTGCCGAGATAATTGTGGAGGTGAACGGTGAAGAAGGACTTCCGGTGGCCCCTGTGAAAGTCAATGTTCCCGTCACTGTTTGTGAGCTTGGGGTACTACTATTAGGCGTGTAAGTGCCACTGACGGTACACGAGGGCGTTGAAGGAGTTAATGATGTCACAGATGTTCCACAAGTCGTTGTTGGTGTACTTAATACCCCTCCCCCTAAAGCTGTAACCGCCACTTGTAAATCACTTGCCGTTGTTTGCCCAAAGTTTGTGTAAGTAAACTGATAACTACCCGGACTCCCACTCGTCAGTGTTCCAGGTAAAGACAAACTAGCTGTGCCAACCACTCCAGATTGCACCTCACCTGAAGCGGTCGTTTCCTGCCAAGGAAGATGGACAACATCCTTAGCATAACCACTAAAGGTCAACTGATAGGTTTTATTACCGCTAGTTAACGGGGTCAGGGTCACCGCTACCGTGCAACTCGCATTCGGCGCTAAATAAACGCCAGAGCATCCATCGACATATCGAAAATCAGCCGCCGGTCCTCCTTTACTCGTCACAGAGAGTGGTTTCACTAATTTAAACGGTAAATTATTGGTTAGCGTATAGGTGATCGTGTAATCGCGGCCAACGATCACCGGATTTGGAAAAACATTGGCTAATCGCCAAGAAATAGGGTCGGATGCCATAACTTGAAATGAAGTGAGCAACAAACTTAAAACAGACCACTTATAATTTCTATTCATTCATCATTCCTTTAATCAACACCATTAGTAGATTCAACTGCATTTTCTAGATTAACCATTTATTGGCCAAATAAATACGTGACACTGGCCATCACACCATGACTGTGATATTTGCCCAAATTTAGAGATTGCCCCTCCCAACTCTGCGTTCCTTGTCCAGAACTGACCTTTCCTAAATCTTGATAGAGATAACCTATCGAAAGAAGAAACTGGGAGGCACATTGAAAATCAACTCCAACGCCAGCATTGTAGGCGAATTGATGACTAGTATTTGCTGCAAAACCCGGCGAGACACGGGCAGTAACCTCTGGGAAGGCCATTTCACGGTAACTGCTTGCACGATTAAATGCCCCACCGAGCCCCCCATTTACATAAGGAGACAACCAGTTGTATTGAAATAAATTTAATTTAGCAGAAGCCAAAACAACATTTGACGCGGTATTCCAGGTGTAATTGTAATTATTAAATTGCGGGATTGAAAATTGAGTGATCGTGCCACCGACATTGTTCGCCCAAAAGTATTCGTATAGAACCCCAACTGACAAAGCAGGCAACCAATTATTGTCACGCTGCCAACGTCGCCCAACAGAGGCCCCAAAAAAAACTTGAGCATGGTTGGTTGTTGAATAAATATCCTGATCAAAAGGCGTTGGAAAACTTGAACCATTATTAACGGTCATTGAAGAATTCAATGTAGGAAATTGACCACCAACTCCAGCAGAAGCATACCAATTTTTCTTAGTTGGCATGAATCGACTCAAGAAATTCGACGTCGGTAATTCCTTTAGAAAAACCGGGTGAGAATGATATAAACCATGACGCTTAGCTGCTTGTTGCGGTCCGTTAACAAAGGAATGGTCAACGGATTGTTTTACAAGCGATTGTCCGAGCATTGCTGGTCGATTTTTATAAACCTTCAACTGAAGATGAGCCAAATCACGCCCTGCCTTCCTGACGTCTTCAGCCGTTTTCAGCGGACCAACCATCACCGCATAATGTCCATTTTTTTGCTCAACATGAACAGGTAATTTGGTTTTCAGACGTATACGATTTCGGAACGTTATCGCATTGGATTGCTTAGAAAAACTACCCAGTTGAATACCAAAAACCGCACTCTGCTTGGTATAAAAATGTTGTGCGCTTGTCGTCCCATAAATGGTTTTGACTCGTTGTGTCGCAAAAGATTCTGTTGCAAGAATGGATACACAAACAGCGATGATCGATAGGGGTAAAGGCCTTTGCATTCATTATCCTTAATAAATGTTGGGAATATGCACTGAGCATGTAAACCCAAAAATGACGAGCCAGAACTGAAAAATCAAATGAATAAATTCATTGACGGCTTGTAAATAACAAAACAGTTCTCAACTGTAAACTATTCCGATAATAAACTCGATAATAATTGGGAATCAATTTTCTATTAGAGCACGGTAAACACATCTAAATTTTAAGCATTTATTAGTTAAAAAATCCGTCTTTGCGAGCCTTGGCGAAGCAATCTCGTGACGTTAAGGACTTACAATTGCTTCACCAGGGCTCGCAAAGACGGTTAGTCACTTTTAATGCTGCATTTAGATTTGTTTTTAATCATAAGATTCGGTTGCCCTGTCTATTAGGGACGTGACCTAAGATTGTTACAACGTTTTCTTTTTTATCAAACCCGTTGCGATCGGATTAACTCCAATATTAGGATTAATGCCGCAATCATCGAGCAACTTCAGAAGATTGTTGCCTTTACGGGTCAGTTGTTTAATACAATAAATCTCTAAATAGCTCTGCAGGATATAGTGGTATTCAGGGATCATCAATATCGTTAATATTTTTTCAGCACGATGCATGTGTTGGCTATTTTCATGATCACAAGTTTGAAATAGCACCGCTGCAAGCATGGACGCATAACTGGCTTTGCGCACGGGATTGGCTAGGTAAAACCGCTGGATGCATTCGTCCAAGGCTCTGTCTTTATCCCACTCGACCCAATCATCATATAAATTTAATGCCTCGTGATAAGACAATTTTTCCATCGTTTGCATTTGTTGCAACACATAGGCCACTGGAACTACAGCTTGAACATTTGACCACGAACAATTCCCAGTAATTTGTGGGCTGATGGGTATTTTGGCAAAAGGCATTAAACCCAATTGTTGCTCAATCACAGAGTGGTAGTATCGACGACTTTGTCTTTTATAGAGAAATTCTTGCAAAAAATCGACATTTAGCACTTCAGGACGGGTCAAACGATAAATATTCACACATCCTTCTTTTAAACTATTTTCTCCACGATCAATCTTTGCCCACCATTGATGGTACTTAATAAAACAAAAAGCATGGCCGGTGCTTGCAGCTGGGAGTATCAATAATGGGGATTGGATTAATAATTCCAAACGAGAGAGATCTTGACTGGTAAACGTCACGTGGTGTTGAAGTTTTAACAACTCCTCAGCCACCACAAACGCATCCATCACTCCATGAATCTTAGGAAAAAAATCGCGCAAATGTTTTGTGGAATAGCTGCTGGTAAATCGGCGCAAGGAGTCTTTTATCATGGCAACTGTAAATTCTAAGATAAAGCCCTCGTAATCAAGCTCAATAAATTCACCATCACCATTGACAATGTCTACATCTCCTTGCAATTCAAAACGATGCCCTAGTAATTTGCCATAAATAAAATCAAGTGCAAAATCCAATTTGGCACCATGTTGATAAAGCAAATGCTTTATCATATCTTGACCGCGTAAAATAGGATAAACCAACACGGATAACCCTGCAGTGGTATAAGCGTTGGGATTGGCACCATGCAAAAGCAGTAAACGGGCCATTTCCAAATCATTATTATCAGCTGCCCAGTGCAGCGCCGTACGGCCGGTCACATCGGGTTTATTGACATCAACTTTTCGTGCAATTAAAAGCTCTGCTGTTTCTACTTGTTGGGTGATGGCCGTTTCTATTAAAGGTGTGAACCCATACTCATCGATATCGTCTAAAGTGTCGCCATCATTTAGATAACGATCAAAATCAGGAATTCTGCGTTGAATAATATCATCAGCAATCGTCATTTAGGGACCACGGGGTTTTGGTGCAGTAGAGTATGTTGGAACCTTGCCTAAAGAAAGTTCTTTTCTTAATTGCTTTTGTCTTTCTTGTTCATTTTTCTCGTTAGAAAACTTACGAGAGGCTTCGGAATTATCTGTCGGATTAGGAGAAACTGTCGGATCTGCCATGCCATTCATCCGTTCAAGGTATGGGTGACTTTTAAGATGCTGCTGCAGCTCACCTTCAGGAGAGGTCGATTGTTTCGGATCAAAACGTTCTTTAGTATGAACCCTCGTTAGTTTTCTATTGCCTAGTTGCTCCAATTCTCGTTGTTTTCGAATCATTGATGTCGTATCTTCAACTAAAAAAGATGGAAAAGCCGCCCCAACCAAGGGGTGGCGTCTTTTATCCATATCATCTGGTTCGTTGTGTTTTGGCATACTTATAAGTATAAATGATATCGCCGATTCTTGCTAAACTTTGGGCTAAAAATAATCACTATGCAATATCTCTGCGATTTGTACAGCATTGGTGGCCGCGCCTTTTCGAATATTATCGGCAACCACCCATAAATCAAGGCCACAAGGGTGAGAAATATCTTCACGAATCCTGCCTACAAAGACTTCATCGTGGCCCACGGCATGGGTCATAGCCGTTGGATATTTCAATTTTGTGGGATCATCAATTAACTTCACCCCAGGTGCTTTGGCTAAGAGTTTACGAGCGTCTGCTGCGGTCAATTTGGACTTAAATTCAACATGAATGGCTTCAGAATGGCCATAAAGCACTGGTACACGGACCGTTGTGGGATTGACTAAGATGGTATCGTCTTCGAATATTTTCTGTGTTTCCCAAACCATTTTCATTTCTTCACGGGTATAACCATTTTCCATGAATTCATCAATATGCGGCAACACATTAAAAGCGATTTGCTGCGGATAGACTTTTGGTGTCACGGAACGTCCGTTCAACAATTCCCCTACTTGCGATATCAATTCAGATACGGCTTTCTTGCCTGTTCCTGAAACGGCTTGGTAGGTTGCTACATTAATCCGATGAATACCAACAGCATCCCTGAGAGGCTTGAGGGCCACTACCATTTGAATGGTTGAACAATTTGGATTAGCAATGATGTTTCTATTCCTATAATCTGCAATGCGATGGGGATTTACTTCAGGCACCACCAATGGAATATCATCTTCGTAACGAAAACACGAGGTATTATCAATGACAACACAGCCCGCTGCGGTGGCTATAGGTACAAACTCTTTTGATACCGAACCACCGGCTGAAAATAGCGCAATATCCACCAAGCTAAAATCAAAATCCGCTAAGGATTGAACCTCCAATTGCTTGCCATTAAATTGCACTATTTTGCCAATGGATTGTTCACTAGCTAAGGGATAAAGCTGCTCTACTGGAAATTTTCGCTCCTGAAGAACCGTTAACATCGTCTCCCCTACCGCGCCTGTTGCTCCAACAATTGCTATGTTTAATTTTTTAGCCATTTTTCTCTACCTCACCTGCAAATTTTGTGCTTTATGTCTTAAATAATGGTCCATAAGTACCAGCGCCATCATGGCTTCTGCTATAGGAACGGCACGAATACCAACACAGGGATCATGACGTCCTTTCGTGATAATGGTCGCGTCTTCTCCATGAATATTAATGGTTTTCCCAGGCTTAACGATACTTGACGTCGGCTTTAATGCCATGCTGACTTCAATTGTTTGCCCAGTAGAAATACCACCCAATATGCCACCAGCATGATTAGATAAAAACCCCTTTGCTGTCATTTCATCACGATGCTCACTGCCACGTTGAGTGATGGCTTCAAATCCGGCACCAATTTCAACCCCCTTGACGGCGTTAATCGACATCATCGCAAACGCAAGGCTTGCATCCAACTTATCAAACGACGGATCACCAAGACCAAGGGGCACGCCCCTGGCACAAACACCGATCCGGGCTCCAATAGAATCGCCATCTCGACGCAAAGCGTCGATGTAATCAGCCAAGGCATCAACCTGATGATTATTTGGGCAGAAAAATGGATTGTTCGCAATTTCAGCCTCATTATCAACGTCAATGACGAAATCACCCATTTGTTGCAAATAACCAGTGATTTGAATATTTAACTGTTGTTGCAAATAAAGTCTCGCAACCGCCCCCGCAGCAACCCGTGCTGCCGTTTCACGCGCGGAAGAGCGCCCGCCACCTCGATAATCTCTATGACCATATTTGTGATGGTAGGTAAAATCAGCATGTCCTGGACGAAACAACGCTTTAATCGCTTCATAATCTTTAGAGCGTTGATCGGTATTATAAATGAGCAAGGCGATTGGTGCACCAGTAGTCATTCCCTCAAAAACGCCTGAAAGGATTTGCACCTTGTCTTCTTCTCGACGCTGTGTGGTATATTTTGACTGGCCTGGTTTTCTCTTATCTAAGAAAACCTGAATGCCTTCCTCCGTCAACTTGAGTTTTGGCGGGCAGCCGTCAATCACGCAGCCAATAGCTGGCCCGTGACTTTCACCAAAGGTCGTGACTGTAAATAATGTTCCAAACGTATTTCCACTCATTTATTTACCAAAGTAAGTGTTCACTTGTTCCGCCGTTAATAAAAACACGCCGTGACCGCCATGTTCAAAATCAAGCCACATGAACGGTACCTCTGGATAAGCCATTTGCAACGCTTCATGACTATTACCAACCTCTACCACTAAAATACCGTGGTCACTCAAGTAAGCATGGGCATTGACTAGTATTTTTTCAACCACGGCCAAACCATTATTTTTAGCAAGCAAACCCAAAGCCGGTTCATGACGATATTCTTCTGGTAGCGTCTGCATTTCTGCTGATCCAACATAGGGTGGATTGCTCACAATCAAATCATAGGACGCCTTTGGAATGGATTCAAACACATCTGATTGAATCAATCGTAACGTTTCCTCTAAATCATGACGCTTACGATTAATGGTAGCAACCGCCAACGCTTCGCTAGAAATATCAGTGGCATCCACCAAGGCATCAGGAAAAGCGTAAGCACAGGCAATGGCTATACAACCACTTCCTGTACATAAATCAAGAACTCGATGCACTTGATTTGGATCAACCCATGGCTCAAATTGCGTTTTAATCAATTCAGCAATGGGTGATCGAGGAATCAGTACGCGTTCGTCTACAAAAAAAGGCAAGTCACAAAAATAAGCTTCGTTGATTAAATAGGGCATTGGCACACGTGAAAGGATTCTCCGCTCCAATTGACGAGTTAAGATCATTTTTTCCTTGGTCGTTAATTTTGCTTGGAGAAGCAATGGGTCAATGTCCAATGGGAGGAAGAGACTTTTTAAAATCAATGCCCAGAGATCATCCCAAGCGTTGTCTGTGCCATGCCCAAAATAAATGTTGGCTTCATTTGCACGTGACAACCCAAACCGTAAAAAATCAATGATGGTTTCAAAATTATTTGTATCGTTTTTATATAGATCTGACATGTGTATTGAAATATCCGTGGGAAACAAAAGAGTGACCAGATTGGGCATTGTAGCATCTAGATAGAGCCATTGTAACTACCTTTATTACAATGAGCGCACAAGCGCAATTATTGTTATAATTTATCAAATTCTCTAATGGCAGCAACGTCAATGCCCCATGATGACATGTCCGATGAAGATAAAGCACTATTTAGGCAAGCAATGGCCTCTATTAAACCTTTAGGCCCTAATAAAAAAGTCGCTTCCATTGAAAAAAAACCACTCCCACCAACAAAACGTTCGACACCTGTAGAACCCATAGCAGAACCCACAAAATACCATCTCTCAAATTATTACCAACAAGAAGTTGGCCCTGAGGATACCCTTGCCTATTCAGTAGACGGATTTCCGAAAAAACGATTTACCCAATTAAAAAATGGGGGCATTCAATGGGAAGCTCGTCTTGACTTGCATGGGCTCCATGCGGATATGGCAGAACGCGCTCTGTGTAAATTTATAGAACAAGAATATCAACAACATCATCGTTGCGTTTTGATTATTCATGGCAAAGGGCAAATTCCAGTGTTAAAGAATCTTGTAAATCATTGGCTGAAACAAATTCCACAAGTGATTGCTTTTCATAGTACACTCCCACGCCACGGTGGTACGGGTGCACTTTATGTCTTATTAAAGCGCGACCGTTTTTTTTGAATCATCTCGTATTTATTTGATGCATTTGTTGTATAATCTTGCACTATTATTTAAAACATTAAGATTGAGGTTCATATGTTAGCTCAAGTAAAAAAAACTACAGGGAGCGCTCCAGCAGCTGCTGCTGCACAAGATGAAAAGCTGAGTTTAGAGGATGTTATTGCCCATCATAAGAGGGTTGTGGTTCTCCTGAGAGGAGTTCCTGGTAGTCACAAATCGACTGTAACCGCTCATTTTTTAAAAACTCTTCCAGATTCAGTATCCTGCTCTGCTGACCATTTTTTTGTAAAACCTAATGGCGACTATGAATGGTATGCAAAAGGTCTTGGAAAAGCACATCAAACATGCCGTACTCTATTTGAAAAGCATCTTTCGGATAAAAAAACCTGTGTGTTCGTAGATAATACAAACATAAAGACTGTTGACTATCAATACTATCTAGAATTAGCCAAGAAAAACAATTATTACGTCGTTCAATGCGTACCCAATGGTCAAGATGACAGCATTCATGACGTTCCTAAGGAAAAAATTGTCGACATGAGGAAAAATTTTCAAGAGGATCCTGCGATACCCCAAATTAAAGTGCCAGAGACCCAGGTCTACCGTAAAGAAGAGCTAGAAGAATTCGCAAAAATTGAAGCTCAGCGCGATAAGGAGATTCTTGCGAGCCTTCAACCCACTGGTGCCGCATCTGCAAGTGCTTCTGCCCATTTTTTTAGGGGTAGAGGTAGGGGTAGAGGTGGAAATCAACATGGTGGAAGAGGTCATCACCACAGGCCTGCTTATAAGTGATCTGAGTACTATTTGATGCCTGTGATATCCGCTTAATAGTCGCAATAAACAGAGCTGGCATCTATCAGGCTAGAACCATTCACTTTTTTTTTGGTCATGCACAACACAACAATGCCACTATTCGATCTATTTTAAATCATTACATGCAGTTGCCCTGTCATTTAACAGCCAGAGCCTTACGTTTATTTAAAAAATACCTTAAAATAAGCCCCCACACATTTGAGCAGAACGTTATGAAAAAACAAACCATCATCATTGGCATTGCAGGCCCGTCTGCTTCGGGCAAAAGTTTATTAGCCAATACTATTGTAGATGAACTTGGATCTGAAAAAGTTGCTGTGATTTCTGAAGATTCTTATTACAAAAATAATAATCATTTACCCTTTGCTGAACGTGAAAAAATTAATTTTGACCACCCAGAGGCCTTCGATCATAGCCTGCTTTGCCAACATTTAGAGAAATTACAACAAGGGGAACACGTTGATATTCCTATCTACTCACACACCGAGCACTTACGTCTCGATCAAACACGATCAGTAGGCGGATATGCCATCGTTGTTTTAGAAGGGATATTGCTATTTAGTGATGAATTTCTTCGTGAGTTGATGGACATTCGTATTTTTATGTCTACACCATTGGATATTTGCTTAATTCGTAGACTCAAACGTGACATAGTCGTTCGTCAGCGTTCATTTGACTCCGTGCTAGAACAATACGAGACCACCGTTCGACCCATGTATTTTCAATTTATTGAACCATCCAGTCGCTTTGCAGATTTAATAGTCCCTCGCGGTGGTGAAAACCGTATCGCCATCGAAATGATCCAAGCGAAAATGCGGGAGCTATTAAACATACATGCTTCAAAATAGGTAATTTTTGCCACCGATAATAGCCGTGGTTTTGATTCAGGACGTTTACAGCTGTGTTTAGCGCTGATCCGCTCACGCCAATACACAAACTGCTTATACTTCACGCCTTCTTGTTCACAAAATTTTTGCTGCGGCAGACCGCTGAATTCCCATAAAGCGTTTAGATTTGACCAATACGATAGCTGCTGTGTTGTAGTTGTGCTCATGTCTTCTCCTTGTCATTTTAAGTCTGAGGAGTTTGAGCTAGGTTAATTGGTTTGTGTAGATGGGTTTTGTTTGGCGCTTACTGATGTTTAATGAAACAGATTTGTTTATATCAAGGACATATTTTAAATGACTGGGAAAGACCAGTACTAAGAATTTTTGTAACTCGCCAGGCAAGTCATTCTGAACGGGGTGAACCTGTGCTTGATAACGCCCCCCCCAGAATTGTTAAAGACCAGAAAAATCTCCAATGGAACCAATCTTAGCCGAACTCAAGAGAGCCTTCACAACGTTCAGTAGACCGTGAGCTCAGTTTGACTTAATAAATATCATACTGATCCACAAGATGTGTAATTGAGAGCTTTACATACAAAACAGGACAAAGATGATTTAAAGGCAAGATCAGTGCTTGATGACTTGCGCTTTATCCATCAGTTCTTTGATATACAAATCGTAATCCATCGTTCCATAACTTGCTTCAATCTGTTGACTAATGCTGGCAATTTGTTCTTTATCCAACGCATCCAGATTACCTTCATTAATTTTCTTTAAATGAACAATCACGTAATCTCCATTTGGAAGACTACGACCAGATTCACTGCCCTCATGCTGCATGCTGAATGCCATTTCATTGATAGCGGTGGTATTGGTGTCTGTATCTCGGGTTGCCACATTCACGGCTTGCCAATGCATTTTATTTTCGTTAATTAATTGTTCCTGTGCTAAAGAATTGAGATAGACCGCAAGAATTCTTTTTCCTAACTGTCTGGCTTCTGCTTTGGCTTTAAGGAGTGCCAATTTTTCTACAATCAAGGCCCTCACTTCTGCCATAGGCTTTTGAGAAGGAGGTATGTGTTGGTTAACCCGCAATACAATAATATTCTCATTATTCAACTGGATGGGCTCACTGTTATTCCCTAGTTCTAGGACATCATGACTAAAGGCGGCATTAACTACTTGCTTGTTTTTACTCAACTCGGTATCCCCACCTTGACGTGAAAAAGGTGTTGATTGCTGAATGGTCAAATTGAGGGCTTGTGCCACCGGCGTCAACGCATCTGGCGTTTGATAACTAAGATCGGAGAGTTGCTCTTGAGCTTGGTTATATTTTGTTTGTGCCATGTCAGCAGCCAATTGTTCTTTTATTTCAGACTTCACTTGAGACAATGGTTTTACTGTTGCCGGCTTATAGGCCAGTAATTTGAAAATTTCATATCCGTGTTCGGATTTAACAGGCGGGGATAACTGACCCGATTTTTTTAAATCAATCAGGGCCTTATCAAACTCGGATTGACCCGCTATGATCCACGGCAAAACACCCTTGTTGGTTATGGATATTTTATCTGCAGAAAGGGTTTTCATTTCACTTTCAAACGATTGGGGGTTTTCTTGTAATCGTTTGTAAAGAGAATCTGCGCGTTTTTTTACAAGCTCCTGCTCTTCAATCGTAGCATTTGGAGAAAAAGATAATAGAATGTGAGCCACTTGCCATTGTGTAGGCGTGTAGTAGTTGCTTTGATTTTCCTCATAGTAACGTTTTATCTGTTGATCAGGTATTTGAATTTTATCTTTAATGTCCGCCAAGGATAATTGGACATATTGAATGCTGACTTCCTCTTCCGCTAAAAAATCCTTTTGATGTTGCTGATAGTAAGCTTCAATTTCTTCGGGTGAAACAGATGCTTCCTTCATGAATCGTAATGCGGGAATCCGAAGGTATTCATAGCTCCTAGATTGCATATAAAGCTTTACAAATTTTTGAATTTCATTTGGCAAAGCAAACGAGGTGCCGATAAAAGAAAAGCGCTGTTGGTTCAATAACATCCCTTGACGCACTTCTTTTTGAAACGTTTCTGGAGTAAATAAAGCACCGGTTAGCGCCTGCTGATATTTGTCCTTGGAGAAATGTCCGTCTTGTTGAAATTGGGGGATGCTCAAAATCGCTGAATTTGCTTGTGCCGGACTCACTTCAAACCCGTGTGAGCGAGCCGCATGCTGACTGACACTATTTACTATCATTTCGTCGATAATTTGTTGCTTAAGAGCAGCCTCTAGCGCGGTTGTCATTTGTGAAGGGTCACGCATTTGACGGGCACGTCGATAGTTAACCTCAAAATCTTGCTTTGAAATGGGATAGCCGTTTACTTCTATCTGAACATTTGAGACATTGTGTGTTTGTAAATAATAGTCAATGCCGAATAAAGCGAAAGTAAAAGTAATTAGGATAATCACCACCCAAGCAACAACGCCCTGAATACGCTCGTTTAACTTCTGCAACATTTACTAAATTCCATTAATAATAACGACCCTAAAATAGAAGGGTAAAATAACACAATAAGATACTCGAGGTATACCTCTTGCAAAAAAACTCTCGTAAAAAAAACGCGCCTTTCGGCGCGCTATGCTGGCGGAGTGGACGGGGCTCGAACCCGCGACCCCCGGCGTGACAGGCCGGTATTCTAACCAACTGAACTACCACTCCAATTCATGGTGGGTGCTGCAGGGATCGAACCTGCGACCCTCGCCTTGTAAGGGCGATGCTCTCCCAGCTGAGCTAAGCACCCCAGAAATTGATACTACTGTACTGCCTCTTTCAATGTCTTACCAGCTTTGAATTTAGCGACATTTGAAGCTTTAATTTGTATAACTTGCCCTGTTTGTGGGTTTCGACCAGCTCGTGCTTTACGCTTAGTTTTGGAGAAGGTTCCAAATCCCGGTATAACCACTTGACCGTCTTTTTTTAGAACGTGTATTACTGTTGCCATAAAAGTACCAAGTACTTCATGCGCAACTGCTTTAGTCACACCTGAACCATGAGCGATTGCTTCAACCAATTCACTTTTATTCATCTTATCCCCTTAGCAGTTATTCATCCGTTACCTACGTTGTTGATTACATCAGATTTGCCAACACCCGTCAAGCGATTACATCCCTGAAACCCCACCAGTGGCGGGTAACGTGGAAAATATACCCTTTATTGCTGGGCATGTAAATCATTATTTATCTTTTTTTTCACACTTTTATCTGATTTACCGTTATCTGACGTCAATGGCAGCAACTCAACCATTGGATTTTTCGTCAGTGCAATCTCTAAAACTTGTTCTATAGTCTTGACTGGATGGATGATCAATTTCCGCAATATATTATCTGGAATTTCAGTTAAATCCTTTTTATTCTCTTCCGGAATGATAACCTGTTTAATTCCACCACGATGGGCTGCCAATAACTTCTCTTTCAAGCCTCCAATAGGAAGCACTTGTCCGCGCAAGGTGATTTCACCCGTCATCGCCACGTCTGAACGAACAGGAATATGAGTAATCACAGAAACCAATGCGGTACACATACCGATACCAGCACTAGGCCCGTCTTTGGGCGTAGCCCCTTCTGGCACATGGATGTGGAAGTCATTTTTATCGTAGAAATCTTCAGCAATCCCAAGTGTCTTAATACGACTTCTGACGACGGTCATAGCAGCGTGAATGGATTCTTGCATTACTTCACCGAGTTGGCCTGTGTGCAAGGTTTTCCCCTTACCAGGCATCATCGATGCTTCAATGGTTAATAACTCCCCGCCAACACTCGTCCAAGCCAAGCCAGTTACTTGGCCAATCAAGTCTACTTGCTCAGCCAATCCATATCTAAATTTCTTCACACCAAGATATTTTTCGATATTGCTTGGTGTGATCGGTACCCTTTTTTGACGCTTGGTCGTTAAAATGTCTTTGACGACTTTTCTACAAATATGAGCGATATCACGCTCTAAATTTCTAACACCAGCTTCGCGTGTGTAATGCCGAATAATTTCATGAATGGCACCTTCGCTAATATCAATTTCTTCTTTCTTCAAACCATTTAATTCTATTTGTTTGGGTATCAAATATTTTTCAGCAATATTTACCTTTTCATCTTCGGTATACCCTGCAAGGCGCATTACCTCCATGCGATCGAGCAGTGGCGCTGGAATTTCAAGCGAGTTGGCTGTTGCGATAAACATCACATCGCTCAAATCATAGTTTACTTCCAAGTAATGGTCGTTGAAGGTATGATTTTGTTCCGGATCGAGGACTTCTAATAGAGCCGATGCCGGATCGCCACGAAAATCCATTGCCATTTTGTCGACTTCATCCAACATGATCAATGGATTTTTTACACCAGCCTTGCATAATTTCTGTATGATTTTACCGGGCATAGAACCAATATAGGTGCGACGATGCCCGCGTATTTCTGCTTCATCACGAACCCCACCAAGGGCTATTCGAATAAATGTTCGCCCGGTTGCGTTAGCAATGGATTGCCCTAGAGATGTTTTACCCACCCCTGGTGGCCCGACCAAACAAAGTATGGGCCCTTTTAAACGCTTCACACGTTGCTGTACTGCAAGGTATTCAATGATGCGTTCTTTGATTTTCTCCAAACCATAATGGTCCTCGTCCAGAACTTTTTCAGCTTTAATTAAATCAAACTGTATTTTGTTTCTCTTTTTCCAAGGAACCGCTAACATCCAATCCAAATAGTTGCGAATGACCGTTGCTTCAGCAGACATCGGGGACATCATTTTTAATTTATGCAATTCCGATCGAGCTTTATCTTTAGCTTCTTTGGGCATGCCAGCTTTATCTATTGACTTCTCGAGCTGTTCAATCTCATTCCCTTCCTCGCTCATATCCCCCAATTCTTTTTGAATCGCTTTCAACTGCTCGTTCAAATAATATTCGCGCTGACTCTTTTCCATTTGACGTTTCACACGTCCGCGTACGCGCTTTTCAACTTGCAACAAGTCTATTTCATTTTCAATGGCGGCCATGAGTCGTTCAAGACGCATCCCGACATCCAGCGTTTCTAATATGTCTTGTTTATCTTCAATTTTAAGCGTCAAATGAGCCGTGATGGTATCTGCCAACCTACCTGGCTCTTCAATACCAGACAAGGAGCCCAATACTTCTGGTGGAATTTTTTTATTAAGTTTGATGTACTGTTCGAATTGAGACATGAGAGAGCGCATCATAATTTCAATTTCTTGTGCTTTGAACGCTTCGCTGATCTCTTCTATTGGCAACAGAGAAACCGATAAATATCCGTGTTCACTTGAATATGCTTCTGCCGCTGCGCGCTTCTCGCCTTCTACCAAAACCTTTACCGTACCATCAGGGAGCTTTAACAATTGCAAGACACTGGAAATAGTCCCCACGTTGAATAAATCCTTCGCACTAGGATCATCATCAGCAGACTTGCGCTGTGCCACTAAAAAGATCTGCTTGTTATCAATCATCGCGGCTTCCAATGCTTTGATGGATTTTTCACGACCAACAAAAAGAGGAATGACCATATGGGGATAAATAACCACATCCCTTAGGGGTAACACTGGAATAGACGTGTGAGTCGGGTGTTCAGATAATATTAAATCACTTTCTTCATTCGACATGATGAAATTCCTTAAAAATGATAACTAATCAACCCCACCAGCAGCTGAATGTTTCGCATCCTCATTTTCGTACATCAATATAGGCTTGCCTTTGTTATTGACAACATTTTCATCGACCAGCACTTTCTTAACACCATCAAGGGAGGGCAAGTCATACATGGTATCCAGAAGAATATTCTCAAGAATGGAGCGCAAACCTCGTGCCCCAATTTTTCGTGCCAAAGCCCTTTTCGCTATTAAGCGTATGGCCTCTTCACGAAACTCCAGCTCGACCTTTTCCATTTTGAACAAGGCTTGAAATTGTTTCGTTAGCGCGTTTTTAGGTTTGGTCAAAATATCAACCAATGCGTCTTCGCCCAACTCATGGAGATTTGCTACAACGGGTAAGCGGCCAACAAACTCAGGAATTAAACCATACTTAACCAAATCCTCTGACTCAAGAGCATTCATCACTTTCTCAAAGCTGGCATTGTCTTTCTTGTTTTTAATTTGAGCTGAAAAACCAATCCCTGATTTATCACTTCGATCAGCAATGACTTTCTCAAGCCCTGCAAAAGCTCCGCCACAAATAAATAATATGTTGGAGGTATCAACCTGTAAAAATTCTTGCTGGGGATGCTTGCGCCCACCTTGAGGAGGAACCGAAGCAATTGTTCCCTCAATAAGCTTCAGCAGTGCCTGCTGAACACCCTCACCTGAAACATCACGGGTAATAGAGGGATTGTCGGATTTTCGTGAGATTTTATCTATTTCGTCGATGTAAACAATGCCTTGCTGTGCTTTAGTAATATCATAATCACATTTTTGCAATAGTTTTTGTATAATGTTCTCAACATCTTCACCTACATAACCTGCCTCGGTAAGCGTTGTTGCATCCGCCATGGCGAAAGGAACATTCAGTAAACGAGCTAACGTCTCTGCCAATAGTGTTTTACCGCTTCCAGTCGGGCCTATCAGTAAGATGTTACTCTTACCTAATTCAATGCCATCTTCGGTTTTTTGGTACATGCGTTTGTAATGATTGTAAACGGCAACAGACAGTACCTTTTTGGCGTGAGGCTGGCCAATGACGTATTCGTCCAAAAAAGCGGAGATTTCTTTTGGGGTAGGTAGGTTGGTTTCTGTCTGAGGTGAGGCAGTCGGCGATTCTTCACGGATAATATCATTGCATAATTCAACGCATTCATCACAGACAAAAACGGAGGGCCCTGCAATTAATTTCTTTACTTCGTTTTGACTTTTGCCACAAAAAGAGCAATACAACGTTTTACTATCACTTCCACTACCGGATTTACTCATCTAAAGCCCCTTTTTGTCTCTGCTAGCAAGTCATTATAACAAATAATACGTCGGTTCACATTTCTACGGTTAGGAAAATCAACGAAATGGAAACACGACATTATTCATATATATGGGCTATTTCGTCATTTACAAGGACGTATTACCGATTTAGCCCATTTTTAAAGAGGTTACTATTGAGGCACCACCAAATCAGGCGTTACTAAAGCCTCACGATCAAAGAGAACTTTATCAATCAAACCATATTCAGAAGCTTGTTGTGCACTCATAAAATTGTCACGCTCCGTATCACGCATAATTTCTGCAGATGTTTTATTCGTATGTTTGGCCATAATTTGATTCAAACGCTCCCGCACAGCCAATGTCTCGCGTGCGTGAATTTCAATGTCTGTCGCTTGGCCACGGTAACCACCCAAAGGCTGATGAATCATGACCCTTGCGTTCGGTAAACAATAACGCTTGCCTGCCGCCCCAGCACAGAGCAGGAGTGCTGCAGCACTTGCTGCCTGCCCTATGCATAGCGTGCTCACATCGGGCTTGATAAATTGCATGGTATCGTAGATAGCCAGGCCTGCAGTGACGACACCGCCGGGTGAATTAATATAAAGCGATATCTCCTTTTCTGGGTTTTCAGACTCTAAAAACAGCAGCTGAGCAACCACTAAATTTGCCATGTGATCTTCTACCTCACCCAGCAAGAAAATAATGCGCTCCTTCAAAAGGCGAGAATAGATATCGTAGGAACGTTCACCTCTTGACGTTTGCTCAATCACCATGGGAACAAGCCCACTGGCATTTTTAATGTGGCTGTCAGTATACCCCGTCATCCTTAAGCTCCTTTATCTTCTTGATCTTCTTGATCTTTTTTGGGATTCATTACAGCTTGGTAATCCAGCGTCTTTTTAACCTCTGTGGCGTCTTTGAGAATTTGTTCTGCAACCATTTCCTCTAAGACCAAAGCTTCAATTTCAGCCAAACGTTCTTTATTACCTTTATACCAAGAACGCAATTCATCAGGTTTTTCATAAGCAGTTGCGAATTTCTCAATCATACCATCCACACGAGAGTTATCAACCACAAGCTCATGCATTTTGACATACTCGGCAAATAGAAGTCCTAAATGAACGCGACGTGTCGCATTTTCTTCAAATAAATTTCTTGGAAAATCAGGAATTTTTTCATTGTCACTGTGCTCATGCCCGAATACACGGTGGTACATTTCATGCTTTAAATTTTCAATCTCCTGATCAATCAATGCCTTGGGTAGATCAAATTTATTTATTTCCAACAATTTATCAAACGTATTTTCACGATTCATCGAGCCTACTCGACGCTCCAATTCACGCTCCATGTTTTGTTTGATGTCCTTCTTTAAAGCATCCATTCCGCCTTCTTTGATATTAAATTTGGCAGCAAAGGCCTCATTTAATTCCGGCAGTTGACCCTCCTTGACGCTTTTGACTGTGACTTTAAAGACCGTGTCTTTGCCAGCCAACTCTTGGTGACCATAATCTTCTGGAAATTTGATTTTAAGATCAAACGGTTTGTCTATTTGTGCACCCACTAGCCCATCTTCAAAGCCTGGAATCATGCTGCCAGAACCAACGTCTAGTTCGTAGTCTTTCGCGGTGCCACCATCAAAGGGTTTGTCGTTTAAAAACCCTTCAAAATCAATAACGATTTTATCGCCCTTGGCTACTGCTCGCGATACGTCTTTCCAATCCTTGTTTTGTTCGCGTAATTGTTCGATCATGGTGGTTAGATCAGTATCTTTCACGCTCGCATGAACGATGTCCACTTTCGCTTTGTTTAATTCCTTAATAGTAATTTTAGGATAAATTTCAAACAAGGCTGAATACTTAAAATCTTTACCTGCTACGACTTCCAAAGGCTCAATAAATGGAGCGCCTGCTGGTGTTAGCTCGTTGTTTTTGAGAGCTTCGTACAAGGTTGATTGGACCATGTCTCTTGCCACCTCTTCACGAACACTATCCGAATATCGTTTCAAAACGAGGCTGAAAGGCACCTTACCCGGACGAAACCCATCCATTTTTACTTTACGAGCAAGATTTTTAAGGCGCAGGCCTACTTCTTCCTCTACCTTTTCGGTTGGTACCGAAACGATTACTTTGCGTTCCAAACCTTCCAAGGTTTCAACAGAAACTTGCATCTTGTCACCTCTTGAAATTATTTAAATTTAAATATGAAATGGTGCGAAAGGAGAGACTCGAACTCTCACAGGTTACCCCACTGGAACCTAAATCCAGCGCGTCTACCAGTTCCGCCACTTTCGCAAACAGGGTGGATATATTAAATTGTTTTTCTGCCTTATAAAGACTCACGAAAAATCTAGAAGCAATGTTATTCATGCTTTCCATTTGATTGGGGTGAACGATGGGATTCGAACCCACGACAACCGGGATCACAACCCGGGGCTCTACCAACTGAGCTACGCCCACCATAAATTTTTGCCTGATATCCTTATGTAAGAACACTGCTTGGCGCTTTTGGTACGCCCGGCAGGATTCGAACCTGCTACCCTCGGCTTAGAAGGCCGATGCTCTATCCAGATGAGCTACGGGCGCATTAATAAACGATTAACAAGCCCTGATTGGTCGGGGTGGAGAGATTCGAACTCCCGACATCCTGCTCCCAAAGCAGGCGCGCTACCAGACTGCGCTACACCCCGTGAATCTGTCCCAAGGACAGAGCCGAAATCATACTCGTAGCTGTTAATTAGGTCAACAAATAATGTAAAAAATTGTAGAAAATTATTAAATCCAACTAATATATGGTTGCCGATAGTCTTTTTTAGCAAGTTTTCCCATTTTCTGAACACTGTTGCACCGACTAGAGGGTCAGAAAATGGGAAAATTGAAAGTCATGCTTTTGCAGATCAAGACGCTGGGCTCGGTCTTCCTGGATTTGAGTCCATATTCTCTTTAACCCTAGTTAATACCTCGTCTAAATTTTTAACCTTTTTAACCGTATTTCCAAAAAACAAACGCTTATTCGTGTCAATGGTTATCGCCAATAAACCGCTTGCTACAACACCAATAAAAACAGTCAAGACCAAAGGTAGGGCATAAATCACTGCTAAAGCCACAGCGGCACCCAACACCGCACCAACAACAAGGCTAATCGCGATTGTTGCAAACACGGGCTTGACCTTTGGATATTTTCCTACAATGTTGTGAACGTAACCCTTCCGTAAATACTTATTGAAGAGCTGCTCAAATCTCTGATCATCATGGGAGTTTATTGGTTGATTAAGATCGAGCTTTAGCTGCATCAATGCTCGCTTTAAAAGAGCGAACTCATTTGGTTCTAATTGACGTAGTTGTTTTTTAAACAACTCAAACCCGTGCGCGCTCGAATTCACCGGCAGGTTCAGAGCTTGGTTTATAAAGTTTAGAAAATCAGCTCCCTTTTGAAGGCAAGACAAAAGATCCGGCGTTGTATCTACTTTCTGAAAGCTACCATCAAATTTTCGTACATAAAGATCAGATTTAGAAAGAGAATCAGCAGCAGGTTCTCCATCGACTAGCCTTCCAATATTCGCTTTGGTACTAACAACAACAATCAAGGTCCCTGGGCAATTTTCCTCAATGACAGTGGCTAATGCTCCTTCATTTTGTGGCTTTTCGTCTTCATGTTCATAGCAAAGGAAAGCCATTTCTTTGTCATAAAATTCAGGCTTGTTTTTTTTATCCCTCTCTTCGCGTCGATTTATTTCTATTACAGCGCCGACGATAAGGTGAATGGCGATTGTAGCAAACGCTGCTTTGGTCTTTGGATATGTTCCTACTTTATCGAGAAAAAGAGGTTCTCGTAAATAGCTATTAAAGAGCCGTTTCAATGTCTCGTTATTATCTTTATTTTCTGGATTATTAAGATCTAACTTTAGCTGTATCAATGCCTTCCTTAAAAGAGCCATCTCATTACTATTTAACCCATTTAATTGCTCTTTAAACGAAATGATACTCCTGGAGCTCAAATTATCCAGCAAGTTCAAAGTTTTGTTTAAAAAACTTAAAAAATTAGCTCCTTGTTGAAGACAAGATATAAGATTCTGCTGTTCTTGTATTTTCTGAAAGTCACCTGCTAATGTGCGCACATAAAGATCAGACTCATGATCGACCAGAGCTGTCCCTGGTCGGACTAACGCCTGAATATCTCTTTTGGTACTAATCACAACAACCAAGGCTCCCGGGCATTTTGCGCCAACTTCATCGGTTAATGCTGTTCGATCCTGTGGTTTTGCGTCTTTCTGTTCATAGCAAAGGAATCCCATTTCTTGATTTTGAAAATCAAAATTGTTTTCGTTACCCTTATTCGGGAATCGATTTGCTTCTATTACAGCAGCAATCACAAGCCCAATCGCGGTTGTAGCAAAAGCCGCTCTGGTGTGTGGATATTTTCCTAATATTTTGTGAAAGCTGGTCATGTTCAAATAGTCAGGGGAAAGCAGGTGGCATTTCTCATTATTGCCTCTGTTTTCTGGTTTATTCAGATCAAGCCTTAGCTGTATCAATGCTCGCTTTAAAAGAGGCACCTCATCGCGTGTTAATTCTTTTAATGGATCCTGCTGTTTTAATGGATCCTGCTGTTTCAGAGCTTGATTTAGATAGTTTAAAAAATCAGCCCCTTTTTGAAGGCAAGAGAAAAGAGTCTGCTGTGTTTCTATGTTCTGAAAGTTATCATTTAATGTTCGTACATAAAGATCAAACTCCTTGGAGACATCAACCTGCGCAAAGTTTGCTTGCCCGTGACCATCAATTATAGCAATAAAAGCAACCAAGGCTTTTGGGTATTTTGTAGTAATTACCTTTGAGATTGCAGCCTCACCCTGTGGTTTATCGCTTTCCCTTTCGTAGCAAATGCAGACCATGTCTTCATCTTGAAACGTCCCACATGCTTGTTGACGCTCATTTGGGAGGCTAATTACTGTGTCATTTAATTTTTTTTCAAAATCATTCAGAAACTTGCTACCAACCTTCTTGCCGTTCTGGCTTATAAAATGTACTTTGATTCCCATTGTTAATGCTCCGAGTTAATATAACATTTGTTACGTGCGGTTTAGAGTTACTCATCAGATAATCAATTTTTTGGACATTCTATCAACAAAAATACTATATAGTCAACAATTAGCCACTTTGTTACTTATGTATTACAACAAAAAGGTCATTCATTATCCTATATGATAAAACAATGCGCAATATACCCGTGCGCTGAATCATCGTTTTGCATTCTTAAGATAATTAGATCCCATCGATAACACAGCAATCTCTTACTTTTTGGATAGTAGGGACAATGATATGGACTCATCCCCCCTTTTAAACGGCCACTAGATGGGCAAAAATGGTTTCGTCAGAAACTAAAAAAGAAAAGGAGAGTCCATGAGCAATATTACTGTACTAGGAATAGATTTA
>Ga0214923_10002566_pt1 | contig 23944 bp, 15 predicted proteins | sample LL1510_MetaG_FD_177993 | JGI IMG/M metagenome (GOLD analysis project Ga0214923, IMG submission 177993) | Freshwater microbial communities from Lake Lanier, Atlanta, Georgia, United States - LL-1510 | ecosystem: Environmental > Aquatic > Freshwater > Lake | place: USA: Georgia | collected...
TCCGCCTTCGATTTGTGCTGAACCACCAGGCACGTTGATGAGTGCATTACCCAAGACCACAACCCCACCCCAGTCTCCATAGGTACGGCTGCCAACTGGCTCGTTGGAGGTGAACACAATGGGCTCACATTCTGTTCCAAGCGCATTGATCTTACCTGTTTTGGCAATAATTAACGTGCCCTTTGACGCTTTGTCGCCCCGAATAACAGTTCCCGGCTCGATGGTGAGCGTGGCACCGTCTTTCACGTAGCGGTAGCCATTGAGAATGTACACCTTATCCTTGGTCCAAGTTGTATTGGTAGTGATATCAGATGTAACCGCCACCTCGGCGGTAATGCTGTAGTCCGACTGATTGGGGTTGAAGTTGCTCCAGCCAGCGGCCCAGTTCCATGTGCCGAAGGCACCGCGGTGGTTCACCGGCATGAAAAATGGGTCTGTGAGGCGGGTGTTCGAGAAGGAAGCGCCCGACAGCAAAATACTACCTGAAGCAGGCAACAGCGCAGGATTGGTGAGGCTGTTGTAGCCTGGTGCCATTCCGAGCGATGAAGTAGAGGCGTATGTCTGGTTGCCACGTGATGCACTGTTGAAATAAGCATCCATTCCCGTCCACGTATTGGCCCCCGAAGTCTGCTCGAAATTGTTGGTCATGTTGGCCAACACCACGTTCTCCAATTGCATGAGGTTGTTGGTGGCGTTGCCCTGAGCCGCTGATCCGTCGATATGCAGACCCGTTGGGTAGCCCATGAATACTGAATTGTAGACCGATGTACGGGTGTTGCGACGAAGATGCATCGCGCGGCGATACAACGCTGCCGGCGTGCCATTCTCCTTAGGTCCGATGATCGTGACGTTAGAGAATAAAGGCGAAGTAATCGGCGCATTCGTGGTGCCCGTACCGTCGTTGTCTGACTCAAATCCATTCGACTGTGATTGGTCGGCAATCGCAGCGTCACGAATCGACAAAGCAAACTGGATCTTTCCACTGAAACCGAAATCGGTATCGAAATCATCGTCCCATGCACGATGGGTTATCAAATACTTACCATTGACTGTTCCACCAAACCATTCGAAGGCATCGTCGCCCGAAAATGACACCTGGATGTTCTCGATAACCGTTTTGCGACCCACACCACCCATGGTCAGACCATTGATCTCGTTGTTGGGCTGGTAGGCAATGCCGGGGAATTCAATGCGCACATAACGCAATACCCCTGAGCTATCGTCGTCGTTGGTTCCGCCATAGAACGCATCGGGACCGAGGAGTCCGCCTTCGATTTGTGCTGAACCACCAGGCACGTTGATGAGTGCATTACCCAAGACCACAACCCCACCCCAGTCTCCATAGGTACGGCTGCCAACTGGCTCGTTGGAGGTGAACACAATGGGCTCAGCTGCTGTACCATTGGCAAAAATCTTACCTGTTTTGGCAATGATCAATGTGCCCTTTGACGCTTTGTCGCCCCGAATAACGGTTCCCGGCTCGATGGTGAGCGTGGCACCGTCTTTCACGTAGCGAAATCCATTGAGAATATACACATTGTTCTTGGTCCACGTGGTGTTCGTGGTGATGTCGGAAGCTATTTGAATGGTGCTTTGAGCCTGGGCAAATTGCACAAAGGCCAGTACCATAACCAAAAGCAACCAGCGGTGGAAGGAGGTTAAAAAGGTTTTCATTGGATTTGGAGTTAAGTTTAAGACGCATCAAAACTACCCCCCCGGGATTAAGCGAATGTTAATGACGGGTTATGATTGTGTGCCCTGATGGTGTGCCCTGGTGGTGTGCCCTAAGAACCAGAATCTTTGCGCTGAAATAAAATCATGACAAATCAATTGTAGTATAAGAACAATGAATTGGACTACAATTTGTACGAGAAACCAATGCTCAATGTGCGCCCGGGCTGTCGAAACAAGGTAACAACATCCTGATCGCCCCGGTATTCATATTGACCAAAAACGATAGGATTATTCTCTACTTTCCTATTTCCGTTGAGGTCCTGATAGATATAACGCGGTCTGTTGATGATGTCGCCCGCGGAAAATGTGATGTTACCACGTTCACCCACCGGAAGATTCATCTGAAAATCCAACATCGGTCGTGAATTTTCGTAAAAGTCGGCGAGTTCAAAATCGGGCTGCCCAACGAATGCGATTTGTCGACCCACCTGGTTGTAGAACAAATTGAACTGTATTCCTGTGGCCGGCTGATTATATTGCATCACCACATTGGCAATAAATGGCGCTTGTCCCTGCATCGGCCGTCGGTAAATACCCCGTGTGCTGTCGGCATAAGGAATTTCAATGACCGAGTTGATGAGGGTCAGGTTAGCTGAAAGAGCAAGGTTTTTGTTGAGGTTTTTCCGAACGACCAACTCCATTCCTAGGGTGCGCGCATTTGGTGAATTAAGCCAAGAAATACCCCTTTGAACGCCACTACCCAAAGCAGCGGGAAAGTTCTGTTCGATGGGATTTTCGAAAGTCTTGTAGAATACCCCAGCAGAAAACATTTGGCCTGCATTAAAAAACCGTTCGTAACGAAGATCGAAATTATTGATCCGTGCGCGCACCAAGGTAGGGTTACCGGCAACTGATGCGAGTAAATCGAAATCAAAAAATGTGAATGGAGCGATTTCCCGAAACTCGGGTCGTGATAGCGTACGGGAGGCCCCGAATCGAATATTGGTCTCGTCGTTGAGGCTGTAAATAGCGTTGAATGATGGCAACATATCCGGGAACTTCTTATTTACGGTGTCTTGACCGTCGGTTGTACTCCAATACAGGCTTTGTTTGAAATCCTCGAAACGAACTCCCCAAATAAGCTTCCAGTTGAGGCCTAATTTATTCACCAACATGGCGTAAGCCGCATTAATGGAGGATGACGCATCATAGCGGTCACCTGGATTGGTAATTTCATCAATCCAGAATGCGCCATTGCGTATGTTGACTGTATCAAACAGCTGCTCCAGGGGCAGATTCAACAAAGAGTCGGATGGATTCGGTCCGGGTGCACGGGCATACCCCAAAGGCCGAGCTGTGAAGGTTCGGGTTTTCGATTGGGCATATAATCCGGTTTTGAATTCGTGCTTGTTGGCTCCCAAACGGAACGGTATGGTCACATTGACGAACGCGTTGTTTACCTGATCCGTCAATCCGGCAAAGAATCGGTATCCATCAGCGTCATTGGGGTTAGCCTGGGGCTGGAATATCGTTACTGTATCCCCTTCCGAATTGGGTGCAAGGAGTAGGCGCATCCGTCGGAAATCGGGCTGATCGCGTTTGTTGCGACTGCTTGAGGCCACCCAATCCACCCTCACCTTGTTTTCGAATAATGAGTGTTCCCCTCCGAGTTGGCTTGTAAGAAGTTGGTTGGTGGTAAATTCATACTGATAACGGAGGTAAGGCACGAATTCACCATCTGTACGAAAACCTCGTCCGGCAGTGTAAATATTGTCAGAAGTAATGTTAAAAGCATTTTTCAAAAACACCCTGTGGTTGGCTCCGATACGGGCCGAGAAATTCAGCATGGCGCCCCAGTTAACATCTGTATGGAAAGCGGTATCGTTGTAGGTCGAAAACAACTGTGCAACCCCCATGGAGTCGCCTATGCCCGTTCCCCCACCAATGCCTCCAAAAGCACTCGCTCTGGAGTAATTGACGCGCTGGGAGGTACTATAGGAAAGGGCTCCGATGACCCCAAATTCACTTTTGTTTAATATTGCTTTGGTGCCGCCCGACATCTGAAAACTACCATAGGGTAGCGCGGTGCGGTTGTCGGTCGCATACGAATTACGGAATTGTCTGGAAAGCGAAAGTTGTTGCTCATCAGTTAGTCGAACCAAGCTTGCGCGATCGGCCGGCCAATCGGCGGGCAGTACCCTGAAAGTTTTGTCATACCCCAACCAGTCAGTATTGGAGCCCTGCATTCTGCGGTATTCCTTGAAGGTGGCCTGGGTGTTCATCCCGGAACCCACACTGATGTTGAAGAAGGGATCGTCGGGCACATCGCGGGTGTTGATGCGGATAATACCCCCCGCGAATTCACCCGGCAAATCGGGCTGTGCGCTCTTGATGATGATGAGGTTGTCGAGCATCCCGGAGGGAAACAAGTCAAACGAGAACGCTTTTTTATCGGGCTCGGTGCCGGGAAGCATGGCGCCATTCACCAAAGCCAGGTTGTAGCGCTCGTTGAGCCCCCGCACCACCACATATTTTCCGTCCTGGATGTTGGTGCCACTGGTGCGCTTCAACACGTCGGCCGTGTTGCGGTCCGGTGATTTTTTTATCTGATCAGCTGATAATCCATCCATCACACCAAGGCTGTTTTTCTGAATCATTTGAATGGCACTGATGGAGGTTTTGAGCGCCTCGGCGGTCACTTTAACCTCGGAGAGGCTGGTCGACTCCTGCTCGAGGTAAAGGTCCACGCGGGTACTTCCGCCGGGGGTTACCACCACACCGGTCACTTCAAGGGGCTGGTAGCCGAGGTATTGCACGGTAAGGGTGTAGGTACCCGGGGCCACTTTTGCTATGGTGTATCGCCCGTCCAGGTCAGCCGATGCACCCGAAAGGGTACCCTTAATAACCACCGCCGCGCCGATAAGGGTTTCATTGCTGCCTTTGTCGCGGATGCCACCGGTAATGGAACCCAGCTGTGCAAACGAAAGGGTTGAAACCAAATTGAGGGCGATGAAGGTCAACCAATTGCGTAATGTGGATGACGAAAAAAACGAAGGAAACTTGACTATATGGGCCATAGGTATAAAAACCCTCAAAAGTAGGGCGCCCATCTCGCGGGAATGTTAAGCCATGGTTACGCTATGGTGGGTGTTTGGTACTTTTCGAATCCACTCTTTTACTGGATGCGAGTTTGATATAAGATTCCGCTTTATTCGCTTCCGGTATTCAATTCTGGTATATGATTCCGCTTTATTCGCTTCCGGTCCAGTTCAACTTTCGAATCACGTTCTCTATCAACCCAAGCCTTCGAGGCATCGTTCCATGCCCATTGAACGGGAGCCCTTCACCAAGACCGCACATCGGGTGGAAAGTGTTCTAAGTCGACCCGATTCGAGCAAGGCGTCAACATTTTGGAAGAATTCAAATTCAGGGAACCCATCTTTTTGCCTCATAAACAACGGCCCACACAAGCAAGCGGCCTCAAGATCAATAGATTTAAGTTGATGCAGCAGGACCTCATGCTCCTCATCAGCAGCAGCCCCCAATTCCAGCATATCACCCAATAGAACCACACGCTGAACGTTTGTGAGTGCTGCAAATCCGGCCACTGCCAGTTGCATGCTGTGCGGATTGGCGTTATACGCGTCAAGGATTATCTTTCGATCGCCATGCTGCAACAACTGTGAGCGGTTCATGGATGGCGTGTAGTCGGCCAATGCCTTGTTTATTTTCTGGTAGGGTACGCTGAAATAGCGACCCAAACAGGCAGCAGCCATGATATTATTGAAATTATAGGAACCAAACAGTTGGGTTTCCAGCTGAGGGGCTCTGAGCATTAACCGGTAGCTGTTTTCCCATTGCAGGCGTACCGTCCAATCGCCCGGCAGAAGTCGTCCCACACAATCTGCTTCGGCCGAGGATCCGTAGTAAATGGGCGCTGGCGCCCTACAGTGAACGCCCGCAGCCACCATTAGCTCGGGCACATCAATCGGGGTAAAGGCCTGCCGGTTTCTTTGACCTAAGTAGGCATAGAGCTCGGTTTCGGTATCGATGATGGCCTGCAAACTCCCAAATCCTTCAAGGTGTTCCTTCCCAATGGCCGTCACCACCCCCACATCGGGATCGGCTATGGCACAAAGGGGCATCACCTCTCCAGGATGATTAGCGCCCATTTCAACCACACAAAACTCTGTGCCACGCGGCATTCCGAGCAGGGTGAGGGGCACTCCAATCGCATTATTCAGGTTGCCCGGAGTGGCATAGGAGCGGTAGTGCATGCTCAACACAGCATGAACAAGCTCTTTTGTGGTGGTCTTTCCATTCGACCCAGTGATTCCGATGACGATTAACCCCTCAATACTCTTTCTATAGTGGTGGGCAAGTGCCTGCAGGGACGCCAAAACATCAGACACCCTCAGGCAACGCTCAGGATCGACTCCCACTATTTCTTGGTCGACCACCACCGCGGTCACCCCCACTTCCAAGGCCTGATGAACAAAATCATGCCCATTGAAGCGCTCCCCTTTCAGGGCAAAAAATAAATCACCCACCTGAACCTTACGGCTGTCGGTAGCGACACGTTGACCCGCTCGCAAATAAGCGTCGAACAATTCTTCCGTTGTAGCGTGTCGACTCACCCCACAAACCTCCTAATTTTGTAGATACCATGCGCCAGACACCAAGAATTTTTGATGCCTTACCTCGATTTATTTTCGCTATTTCGTTATTCAGTTGCTTTTTGGGGCTAGACGAAAGTGCAGCACAGGCTTTCCGTATGGTGCGCACAGGCAGTGGGCCCACAGTGCGCATCGGCGCTGAAACCCTAAAATTTCCTTGGATGGGAGGTCTCACGGCAAGTCAAATCGCCGAAATGGATGTGAATGGTGATGGAACAACAGATTTGCTGGTTTTTGACAAAACCGAGAACCACCTGATGGTGTTATTGCGCACCCGCTTGCCATCGGGGGAAGTGGTCCATACCCCCGCACCAGAATATGCTGATCTCTTTCCACCCATATGGTACTGGATGGTATTGGGCGATCTTGAGGGCGACGGCGACCCCGATTTGTTCACCAGTTCCAATGGGGGTGTTCGGGTGTATGAGAACGTCGGTTCAATCGGTCAACCTTTGTTTCGGCTGCGGAGCAATAACCTGGAGACGATGTGGGACTTCGGCTTTCGGGCGGGGATGCTCGTGCTCAACTCGGATTTGCCCGGAATCGCTGATTTGGATGGCGATGGCGACCTCGACATCATCTCTTTTGATAATTTCGACATCGGGAAGGCCACTTATTACCGAAATATGTCTGTAGAGCGTTACGGTCGCCCTGATTCGCTCGACTTTCTGGTGGTTTCGCGTTGTTGGGGACGATTTGAAGAGAACCAAACCAACTCCAACATTCAAATCGGACTCACAGGCAGTTGTTTCCCCCCCCTCCCCGTGCCGGGCGTCCTTGCGCGACCCATGCACATGGGCTCCACCATCACCCCCATGAACGCCGACGGCGATAGTTTGGTGGACATCCTGCTGGGCGATGTAGAATCGCGATACCTCAAATACCTGCGAAACGGCGGGAGCCGCGATACAGCACGCATCACCCAGGTATTCGACAGCTTCCCAGCCTACGACATCGTGAGTGACGTCCCGAGTTTTTGTGCCGGATTTCTGGTGGATGTGGATCTAGACGGACGAAAAGACCTGCTTGTGGCCCCGGGCGATTATTATTTCAGTCGACTCAAAAACCACCTTTGGTACTACAAAAACCAGAGCGTTAATGCACGGGACAGCTTCCGACTGCAGCGAACCAACTACCTCACAGGCGATCAGATTCACTTCGGCACTGGCGCTGCCCCATTGGTGGCAGACCTCGACGGTGATGGTAAACCCGAACTCCTCATAGCGCACGAAAGTACCCTACAATATGGGGTCATTCACCTGTACAGGAACAGCGGAAGCGTACTTCAACCGATCTGGGAGGCATACGACACCCTGTTCCTGCGGACAGATACCCTCTCGCTCAGGAGAATTCGGATGGCTTCAGGCGACCTCAACGGTGACGGCAGGACCGATCTCCTGCTGGGACACGAGGATGGTAATCTATACTACTATAACAACACATCGACCGGCACCGGGTCTTTCAGTTTCGGACTACAAAGTACTGCCTTCGGACCCACCGACGCAGGCCCGGCGGTGGCCCCGGAACTCTACGACCTGAATGCTGATGGGAAAGCCGACCTGATTTTGGGCACCCGCGACGGTCGGCTTCGACTTTACCTCAACCAGGGCACTGGCCAGATCCCCCTGTTCACGCTCACAGACCCGGAGTGGGGCCAAGTGAATACAACAGAATTCTTTACAGGATACGCCGTGCCGAGGGTAACGGACCTGAACAGAAACGGACAAATAGACCTGGTGGTAGGCAGCGAAAGGGGACGGCTGTTTTTCTACCCGGATGTATCCCTACAAGCCGGAGCCAGATGGTCCGAATCGCCCCGTTCCATCTACAGCAGCATCAACGGAACCAGTGACAGCAGTCGCCTCGGTCGTTTTGTCTGTCCCGCCCCTGCCAACCTCAATGCTGATAGCCTACCTGACCTGCTCGTGGGCAGCTTTCGTGGGGGGGTAACAACCCTTTACAACCAGGGGGCCTCATTAGGCTTCGGGCCAAACCGCGTGATTCTACCAAAAATCGACATCACGCTGATCCCGAATCCAGCCATTTCTGGTCAGACCACGCTTGTTTGGGATCCCGAATCCGTTCCATTTGGGAAACACGATATGCGGTTGACCGACGCCAAAGGCAAATTGGTCTATGCCGACTCCATAGAAGGCTCGGCTGGACGACTCCCTCTGAGCCTTGATGCTTCAGGATTGTTGTGGGTTGAGGTTCAATGGAACGACGGACGGATCAGCCGGGGTCGACTGCTGCTGCACGAGTGAAGGGCAACAACTTTCGACGCCTTACGGTATTTTTGCATCCCTGTAGAATACCGGCTGTGTCAAATCAAGGCCTGTTTGGGGTATTCGAAGTCAAAACCACAAGGAATCGTCATTAAACATATGTCAGTACGCGTAGAAGGCCTCACCAAACTCTATGGCAAACAGAAAGCCATCGATAATCTGAGTTTCAGCATCGATGGTGCCGGTGTAGTTGGCCTATTAGGACCCAATGGAGCAGGAAAAAGTACCACCATGAAAATTCTAAGTGGTTACCTCCGTCAGGATACCGGCCAGGCTCTGGTGATGGGACTCGAAGTGACGCAAAATCTCTTAGACATCAAAAAGCGGGTCGGTTATCTCCCCGAACATAATCCCTTGTACACGGATATGTATGTTCAGGAATATCTGACCTACGTTTGCCGCATTTATCGGGTGGCTCAACCCCAGAAACGTGTGAATCAGCTACTTGAAATGACCGGCCTACACCCCGAGCAGCACAAAAAAATCGGGCAGCTGTCGCGCGGTTACCGGCAACGTGTTGGCCTCGCCCAAGCGCTGGCGCCTGATCCCCCTGTGCTCATCCTCGATGAGCCTACCTCCGGACTCGACCCCAATCAGTTGACTGAAATCCGAGCCCTCATCCGAGAGACGGGCCGCGATAAAACGATTTTGCTGAGCACCCACATCATGCAAGAGGTCGAAACACTCTGTTCGCACGTACTGATGCTCGCACGTGGCCGATTGGTAGCCGATTCCGACTTTCCGTCGCTGCGCGCAGCACACCCTGGTTCATCGCTCGAGGATATTTTCCGCACCTTAACCCGACATTCCTAATATGCGCGCCCTGTTTCTGAGAGAGTGGTCGGCCTACCTCAACAGCCTGATGGCCTATGTAGTGATCCTGGTGTTCCTGCTTGTAACCGGTCTCATCATGTGGGTGTTTCCCGACTACAGCCTATTGCAGTATGGTTATGCGCACCTCGATCAGCTGTTCAGCATGGGGCCCTGGATCTTGATGTTCCTCATCCCGGCCATCACCATGCGTTTCTTTTCGGAGGAACGACGAAGCGGCACCCTCGAGCTCCTCTATACATCCCCCATCACCGACACCCAGATCATCCTGGGCAAATACCTCGCAGCTACAGCCTTGGTAGCCTTTGCACTACTTCCCACCCTATTCTATGCAGTTTCGTTGTGGTTCCTGGCCGATCCAGTGGGCAATATAGATACTGGAGGGATTGCCGGCTCCTATTTGGGCTTGCTGTTGCTGGGTGCAGCTTTTGTCTCCCTCGGGCTGCTGGCCTCAGCCCTCACAGAAAATCAATTGGTTGCCTTCATTCTGGGCGTATTCTTCTGTTTTTTTAGCTATACGGCCTTCGATAGCCTCTACCTACTTCCCATAGATGGGCGCATCCAACATATAGTGGAGCAACTCGGATTGGGCGCGCACTATTATTCACTGAGTAAAGGGGTCATTGACACGCGTGATTTGGTTTATTTCCTCTCTTTCATTGTGCTGTTTCTGGCACTCACCCGCCAAACCTTCGACAAAAGGAAATGGGTCCGCCTGTTGCTCTGGATCGGCATCCTCATATCAGTGAATGTGCTGGCCAGCTTTCTTTACACCCGAATCGACCTCACGCGCGAGCAGCGCTATTCAGTTTCTCCTTCTACAGCCCGCCTACTTCAATCACTCGACGATGTGGTATACGTGCATGTATACCTGGAAGGTGAATTTCCTCCAGGATTTCGCAAACTGCGGGATGCAGTGCGAGACCAACTTACAGAAATGCGCCGATTATCTGGTGGAAAACTCGAGTTTACCTTCACCGACCCATCGGACCAACCCGACGAAAAGACGGCAAACCAGCTTTATGAGCAGCTCTATAAATTGGGACTTCAGCCCACAGACCTGGAAAACAGAACAGCTGAAGGGGTTACCCGTAAAGTGGTCTGGCCCGGTGCTGTGGTCTACTACCGCGACAAAGAAATAGCCACCAATTTTCTGCTTGGTGCGGGCGCGGGCAACACCCCACAGGAAATCTTGAATGCTTCGGAGGAAGGCCTCGAATATGCATTGGTGCGTGCTATTCGTAACGCTACCCAAAAGAAAAAGCCCACCATCGCCTTCAGCGAAGGACACGGTGAACTCGACGGCCGCGCAGTAAGTGACATGGCCGCAGCCCTTTCCGATCAATACCAACTCATCCGCTACAACATTAAGGCCATCGAACCCATACCTCCTGAAGTCGATGTTGTGGTGGTGGCCAAGCCCACAGTACCCTTCACCGATTGGAGTCGGTATAAAATCGACCATTTCCTGATGAGGGGTGGACGAATATTATGGCTGGTGGATGCCGTAGCGGCGGAAATGGACAGCATGACGCCTGAGAACTATTTCATGGCCTTGGACCGCAGCCTGAACCTCGATGATATGATGTTCCGATACGGCATACGAATCAACCCAGATTTGGTACAAGACGTCCGCTGTGGGCCCATACCCGTGGTATACGGTATGCTGGCCGGTCAACCCCAGCAAAAACTCTTCCCCTGGCCTTATTATCCTTTGGTGAACGGGAATCAGGCGCACCCCATCACCCGAAATATCGATCCTGTATATCTCCGATTTGCCGGAACAATCGACTTTGTTGGCACCAATCAACTGGAACGTACTGTTCTGTTGCAGTCTGGAAGCCAAAGCCGACGGATGATGTCGCCTGCCCGAGTGAACCTCAACCTGGCGCTTGAACCAGATGACCCCTCCGCCTATAACCGTCCGGGTCAACCCATCGCCGTACTCCTCCAAGGCCGCTTTCCTTCGGCCCTACACAACCGCTACCTCAACGATTTTGCCCTTAAGGCCGCCGATTCGCTTGAGATGAATCCCATCAAGGAGAGCGCTCCGACCCGTATGGTGGTGGTGGCCGACGGCGACATCATCCGGAATGATGTGAGCAGGCAGTCCGGAGATATTTTTCCCTTGGGCTACGACCGCTACAGTCGGCAGATTTATGGAAATAAGGTATTCCTTCAAAACACGATCGACTACTTAGTGGATCGGGAAGGATTATTGAACATTCGCTCGCGACAAATTCGCCTGCGTCTGCTGGACGGTGAAAAAGTAAAAAACCAGAAATTACTTTGGCAGTTGTTCAACCTCGGCCTCCCCATCAGCTTGCTCTTAATGTATGGTGGCATACGATATCGATTGAGGGTGCGCAAATACAGACAAAAACACCCCAACCATGCGTAAGAACCTCATCTACTTTGGCATACTGTTGCTGCTGCTGGCGCTTACCTGGTGGGTCTACCAGAAGCGAACGTCGAGCACGCTCGACCTTGAAGACACCTCCTTTTCCATCCCAGATACTTCAGTGGTCGACCGGATTTTTATGGCCGATAAAACAGGCGGTCGTGTTTTATTGGAGAAAATCGGGCCAGGCCAATGGCGGGTAAATGGCGAATATACAGCCCGACCCGATGCCATGTCGGCCCTCCTCGACGCCCTCCTTCGAATGCAGGTGAAATCGCCTGTTCCAAGGCCGGCGGTCGACAACATCCGCAAGCAACTGGCCAGCATTGGCCGCAAAGTTGAGGTTTATAGCCGAGGCAAAAAGCTGTCTGTTTTGTATATCGGCTATTCTACCATCGACTCCCGAGGCACCTACGCCATACGCGATGGCGCCGATTTGCCCTACATCTTACATGTTCCTGGTACGGAGGGCTACCTCACCCCTCGTTTCTTCATCAATGAAGAAGAATGGCGGGAACGAATATTACTGCGGATCCATCCCGATAGCATACGATCAATTGAAGCGCACTTCCCTGACACGCCAGCGCATTCTTATCGTGCCGATCTGCTTGGCCCGAGACGCTTTGCTTTGTACGATGGCAATGGAAGGCCAATTCCGAACGTTTCAACCGAAAATTTGACAGCACTGTTCGGTGGCGCCCAACAGATCCCTGTTGAAGGTTACGACAACCATGGGGTGATGAAAGACAGTATCGTGGAAATGGCCCCTATGCGTCACAGTCTTCACATAAGCCTGCGCAATGGGCAGTCGCATCAACTGAACTTTTATCCCAAAAGTCAGCTCAACCAGCTTGATGTGGTTCTGCTGGGGGTTATGCCCGACCTCGACCGCGACTATTTCTATTATAGGGAAGGCAATGACTTCGGTTTTATACAAAAACGCAGTGTTCCATGGATGTATTTCACCCTTCGCGACCTCATGCAAAAGAACACGGCCTCTACCCCTTCCCGAGATTGACGTTGTCTTCCTATCTTTACAGGTTGATTGGCTTCGACACCACCAACTGATTCGCATTAACCATTTTCCCCATTATCATGAGATGTATCGTTTCGGCCCAAACGCTGTATAAAAATCTTCAAAAGTTACAGGGTGTGATTCAGGCCAACCCCTTATCGCCCATCATTGAGAATTTCCTCTTTGATATTCAGGATCGAAACCTCACTCTATTGGCTACTGACCTCAACACTACCCTCACTACCCGCATGAATGTGGAGGCTCATGGGTCGATGCGTATTGCTGTACCCAGCCGTTTCCTGTTGGAGACTTTAAAGTCACTTGGGGAGCAACCGGTAACGCTCAATATGAACGAGACCAGTTACAGCATTTCGATGAGCACCGACTCGGGCGAATACCAACTGTTGGGTGAGGATCCAGCGGCCTTTCCTGTGCTCACGGAACCAGAAGAACTGCACCAGGCGTTTACCATGCCCGCACATGCCTTTCTGGAAGGGCTCAACCACACCATGTTTGCGGTCAGTACAGATGAAATTCGTGTGGCCATGGTTGGTGTATTGGTCGACATGGACTCCACGGGCGTGCACTTCGCGGCCACCGACGGCCATAAACTGGCCACACATTCCTGCCACATCATGGGCCCAGAGATTCCGGGTAAGTTTATTTTGCCCCGTAAGGCCGTTCAACTGCTGCGCAGCCTTCTTTCGGACATCAGTGGGGATGTTACTATCCGCTTCGACAAATCGAATGCCTATTTCAATTTTGGTGAAACAGAATTGACTTGCCGACTCATCGATGCGCGTTTCCCCGACTACAAAAGCGTTATTCCGGTAGGCAATGAATATAATCTCGTCATTTCCCGCCAAAATTTATTGAACTGCCTGAGGAGAACCTCACTCTACGCAAACAAATCGACCTATCTCATACGGGTCACCCTTGCAGGCAGCGAGCTGAAGGTGGTGTCGGAAGATTCCGATTTGTCGAGTCACGCTCAGGAGTCAATTGCCTGCTCCTGGGATGGCCCAGACATGTCCATGGGCTTCAACGGTCGGACATTCATCGAAATGCTGTCGAATCTGTCGTGCGATCAGGTACTGATGCGGTTGAACAGTCCAAACAAACCCGGACTCATTTCTCCGGCCGAACCAGACCCTGCCTACAGTGTTATGATGCTGATCATGCCGGTCATCATGGCATTCTACGATTAAGAAACCCTCATTCTAGGTCTTTTCCTTGTGCACCCAGCTGTGCCATCCCCAAATTGCCATCAGGATAAACAATAGGTACTGTCCGGCAATGAGATGGTAGCCAGTAGAATAGAATAAATAGGCGAACAGTGAATTGGCTACAACCCAAAGCAGCCAATGTTCAGTATGTCGCGCCGACATCAAGTACATTGCGCCCACGGCAATCGTTGAACTCGCCACATCCAGCCTATTCAAGGAGGGGATGCCCATCCAAACGGGCAGATAGCTAAACACGACCCATGCAGCCCCCATCAAGGTTAGGGAATACCCCCAGGCTCGGGCAGTTGCCCGGCCAATTCCATTCTCTTTTGGGGCAGTTGACCACCTCCACCATCCATAAAGTCCCATGACGCTATACCAAATATTGATTCCGGCGTGCGCGTAGAGCGACTGACGGTAACTCAACCCCACCAACAGAATGGTACTCACAAACCCAATCGGGTATAGTGCCACGTGGGCGCGACGAGCCAACCAAACACTATATAATCCTGTTAAGGTGGCCAGTAGTTCTATGCCCTGCACAACATCCACCTGCAGCACCTGCTACAAACTACAAACGGGCCTTCACCTCAACCCGCTCGAAAGACTCAATGATGTCACCCACCCGAATGTCTTGGTAGCCCGTGAGGTTTAATCCACATTCATAGCCATGGTTTACTTCCTTGACGTCGTCTTTGAAGCGGCGGAGTGATGCCAGTTCGCCCGTATGCATGATTACGCCCTCACGCAGCAAACGGATCTTTGAGTTGCGGGTGACCTTACCCTCCAACACCATACAACCCGCAATGTTGCCCACACGAGTGATTTTGAATACTTCGCGGATTTCCACTGTACCCAATACTTTTTCCTCGAATGTGGGCGCCAACATGCCTTCCATGGCCGATTTAATCTCCTCTATTGCGTCATAAATGACTGAATAAGTCCGTACATCGATCTGCTCCTGTTCGGCCAACTTACGCACAGACGCCAAAGGACGTACCTGGAAACCAACAATAATGGCATCCGAAGCAGAGGCCAGCATAACGTCCGATTCAGTAATTTGTCCCACACCCTTGTGGATCACTGTCACCATAATCTGCTCCGTACTCAACTTCATCAGTGAATCGCTGAGGGCCTCAACCGATCCATCCACGTCGCCCTTCACCACCAATTTCAATTCTTTGAAATTACCAATGGCCAAACGACGGCCAATTTCATCCAAAGTGATGTGTTTGCGTGTACGAATGCCCTGTTCCCGCAGCAACTGCTGCCGTTTGTTACTGATGTCGCGCGCAACAGCCTCCGACTCAGGCACAATCAATATATCGCCCGCAGTGGGGGCAGTGTTGAAGCCTAGGAGTTGAACAGGCGTAGACGGCCCAGCCACCCGAATTCGTTGTCCACGCTCGTTGAGCATCGCCTTCACTTTACCAAAATTAGCACCTGCCAAGATAGGATCACCCACGCTCAGGGTTCCGCCTTGCACCAACACGGTGGTCACGACACCCCGGCCTTTGTCGAGGCTCGCCTCAATCACAGTACCTGCCGCCCTTTTCTCAGGGTCTGCTTTTAGCTCAAGAATCTCTGCCTCGAGCAGGATTTTCTCAAGCAGGAGGTCAACGTTCGTCCCCTTTTTCGCTGAAATCTCCTGATCCTGGTACTTTCCGCCCCATGACTCAACCAAAATATTCAGTTGAGACAGCTGCTCTTTGATGCGCTCGGCATCGGCAGTAGGCTTATCCATTTTGTTGAAGGCAAAAATTATAGGCACTCCAGCCGCCTGTGCGTGACTGATGGCTTCTTTGGTTTGGGGCATGACCTGGTCATCCGCAGCGATCACCACAACAACAATATCGGTTACCTTGGCACCACGTGCACGCATGGCTGTGAAGGCTTCGTGACCCGGAGTGTCGAGGAACGTGATGTGCCGGCCATCGGCAAGCTGAACGGCATAAGCACCGATGTGCTGGGTAATTCCGCCCGCCTCACCCGCGATCACATTCTCTTTGCGGATGTAGTCGAGCAATGATGTCTTACCATGGTCGACGTGACCCATAATGGTTACGATGGGCGGGCGATCGGTCATTCGGTCGGGATCATCCTCATCAATCAACTCGGGTTCACCTGCATCGGCAGATATAAACTCAGCTTCATATCCAAATTCGTCGGCCACTACCGCAATCGTTTCTGCATCCAAGCGTTGGTTGATGGTCACAACCAAGCCCAACATAAAACAATTTTGTATGATCTCGGCCGCTGAAACATCCATCAATTGCGCTAAATCGCCTGTGGTGAGGAATTCTGTTACCTGCAGCTTGATTTTCTCGCCGTCGGCCAGCAACTCATCTGCGCCCCCATCTCCGCGGCCCTTTCTCTTCATACGGGCCTTTGAGCCGCCTTTTCCTCCACCTTGTAGTCGGGCCATAGTGGCCTTAATCTGATCCTGTATGTCCTTTTCGGAGTGTTCAGGACGGGCAGGCATGGCTGGTCGCTTCCGACTTCCACCAGCAGGGCGTGGTGGCGGTCCTCCAGGCCGACCACCAACACCGGGTCGGCGGTCACCCTGCCCAACACCTGGACCGCTGTTTGGCCTATTGGGTGGGGTACCCGCGCCAGCCGGACGAGCGGGCGGTGTGGTGTCCGTGCGCAAACGCTTTCTCTTGGTGGGATTGGTTTCAACCGAACTCGCGACTGGCTTTTTCTTCTCGAACTGCTTTAGGTCGATGCTCCCCACCACACGCGTTCCTTGTAATTTATCGGCTTTTGCCCTGATCACATCCTCTTCTTCTGGGGCACCAGAAACAGCCCCAGAAACACCGTCAGATGTAAGGCCGGAAGCTGATGGGCTTTGACCCGAATGCGCAGCAGTTTCAGCCTTAGGGTTATTGGCAGATGTCTTAGAATCCACAACAACCGACTTGGCCATAATTTCGTCCGCAGGGCTTGTCTGACCATCCGCATCAGGCAACCCAGCCGGCTGCACCACCTTCGCCTCCTCTTTGGTGGATGAGGTCGTTCCGGATTCCTCTGGATGAGACGAGACAGAACCTGAAGCGTCAACCTCCGAACCCGAAACATCAGTTGTGTCGTGCTTGATAGACTCTTGCCGGTTAGGGGAAAGGTTCACTGTACCCTTCTCATCGGCAGCACCAACAGAATCATTGACCTGTTCACCGGTTTTTGATGCAGAACCGCCATCAGCCTGACCTACATCCACACTTCCGGTGTCTTTTACTTTTGCCTTGCCCTCATTGATTTTGCGTCCATTATCATCCAAATCAATTTTGCCCAACACTTTCAGTTCCGGCTTGTCGGCGGTTTGGCGCGTTTGTCGGGCAGGAGCGGATGTAAGTCCTTTCACCAAAACTTCATTCAGTTCGGGCTCAACTGGAGCTGTTGGAACAAATTCTGCTTTTGGAGCTGCTGACTCTTCACGCGCAGGCCGTCCCAAATTCAATGAGGCAGCCTGCTCCTTTACTTTGATATCCTGACCAAAATCTTTCAGAAGTCGCTGATACATCTCTTCCGTGATCTTGGCATTGGGATTCGCCTCAACCGTGTAGCCGGCTTTTGACAGGTGCTCCACCACGTGCGACACACTGATGTTACACTCTGTAGCTGCCTTTTTAATTCGGATGGTTCCTTCTGACATTCGGTGGGTTTGGGGTGGAAGTACTGTATAGTTTGTAATTATGCCCGTTGACTTAGTCAAATTCGGCTTTCAAAACAGCCAGTACATGGTTAATGGTTTCTTCTTCTAAGTCGGTTCTGCGCACCAAATCCTGGGGATTCAAGGCCATCACAGCGCGGGCTGTATCCAGGCCAATGGCCTTCAATTCATCCAAGACCCAGCCCTCTATTTCATCCGCAAATTCATCGAGGTTCACATCGTCTTGTTCTTCTGCTTCGTCGCGGAACACATCAATTTCAAATCCGGTGAGTTTACCAGCCAAACGAATGTTGTGTCCCGATTTACCAATGGCCAATGCCACCTGATCGGGCTTCAAAAACACTTTCGCCTTTTTTTGATCAGCCAACAACTCCATGTAGGTGATTTTGGCTGGACTCAGCGATCGCTGGATGTAGAGCTGCAAATTATTAGTGTAGTTGATAATGTCTATGCTTTCGTTGCGAAGCTCACGTACGATGCTGTGAATGCGCGAACCCTTCATGCCCACACAAGCCCCAACCGGATCTATGCGGTCGTCGTAACTTTCCACAGCCACTTTGGCCCGTTCGCCCGGCTCACGTACAATATTGCGAATGGTGATGAGCCCATCGAAGATCTCGGGCACTTCCAGCTCCATCAAACGCGTCAGAAAACTAGGTGCGGTTCGGGAGATGATGATGCGCGGCTGACCACCCAGGGCTTCAACTTTCAGGATCACCGCGCGAATGGTTTCCCCTTTGTTGTAGAAGTCGCCCGGAATTTGCTCCGACTTGGGCAAAATCAGCTCATTGCCCTCGTCATCGAGCACCATGATTTCTCTCTTCCAAATTTGGTAGACCTCTCCTGTAATTATTTCACCCACTCGGTCTTGGTAACGCATTACAAGTTTGTCGCGCTCAAATTCTTGTAGTCGCTGCGCTAAAATCTGTCGCGCGGCCAAAACAGCTCTGCGACCGAAATCTATCAGCTTAATTTCCTCTGAAACTTCCTCTCCAACCTCAAAATCAGGCTCTATTCGGCGCGCCTCAGTGAGGGAAATTTTATCGAATTCTCCCACCTCTTCCGAATCGTCCTCCACCACCTCGCGGTTCCGCCAAATTTCTAAATCGCCTTTTTCCACATTAAGAATAATGTCAAAATTTTCGTCTGTGCCATATTTCCGCTTCACCATGGTACGAAAAACGTCGTCCATTACCCGCATCATGGTGGCACGGTCAATGTTTTTTAGCTCTTTAAATTCGCTAAATGAACTGGTTAAATTGATATTCATCATGGTTTTATGAATTACATCTGAATGATAACACGTGCATATTCGATCTCATTAAAGGGTATGGTTATGGGTGATTCGCCTTCAGGCGTTTTGGTCTTTTTATTTACAGCTGTGAATGAGCGAAGGATCAGCTCTTCCCCCTGCACCGACAGCAACTCGCCCTTCACGTCTTCTAAGCCCGATTTTAAACGCACTTGCAAATGGCGTCCTATGTGTTTGGGGAATTGGCGTAAAATCTTCATTGGCGCGTCTGCACCTGCTGAGCTCACCTCAAGCACATAAGCAGGCACTTCTTCTACCAGCTCCAATTGTTCGCCGATTTCCCGACTTATTTTGGCGCAAAAATCAACGTCTACCCCGGCATCACCGTCCAACATCACGCTTACCCTACGCAAATCAGCAGCTACCTTTACACCCACAAGGAAATGCGACTCATCCAGCAGACGGTCGTTCAGAAAAGATGCGATGGATTCAGATAATTGATGGTGATTCATGATCGGAGAAAAAGAAAGGGGACCGAAGCCCCCCTATCAAAACTGCTGCAAATATAGGAAAATAAAAACAAATTCACATGGAACGTCGGCTATATTTGCAAGGATGCGCTGAACCATTCGCATTTATTGCCCCAATCAGTCATGATCGACGTACAATTCAACGACCTGCCCGACGTACCCCCCCTCAAATTGGAACGATCTGCGGAGGGATGGCGTGTTCCAGGCACTGAAATTCATTACGAACTCATTCGTTGCGACGGCGGGGTACTCATACGCATTCAAGGCAAAAATTACGCTACACGTATTATCAGGTCAGAAAACGGATCTCATATGGTATCGGTCGATGGCATGCCCATATCGCTACGGCTATTCACCGAACGAGATCGCTTGTTGACCAAAATGGGTCATTCTGCTGGCTCCAATTCCCAAAAGCAAGATTTAAAATCCCCCATGCCTGGGATGGTTCTTAAAATTTTGGTGAAAACCGGGGATCATGTATCTAAAGGCGACCCGCTGCTGATCTTGGAGTCGATGAAGATGGAAAATATTCTAAAGGCAACCCATGATGGCGTAGTTGCCGACATTTCTGCCAAAGAAGGAACTTCGGTTGAAAAGAACCAACTGCTGCTGCGTTTTAGCTAGGCATGCATTGGCTGTTCTTGCCGATCGCGGACAGCATTTGTAAACAATCTTTGATATCATTTAACTTTTGTTGGCAGCCTTTATCTAAACAATAAAGTACAAAGACGGATTCATCAAGTTAAAAAAATCGGGCCGACACCATTGAAAGAAGTCGGCCCGTTCGAATCAGGACTAATTGATTTAACCCAGTAGCGCTGGGCATAGACCATTAGCGCTGGGCATAGCCCATTAGCGCGGAGCGCCCATGCGCGTCATGGCACAACGAAAACCAATATCACTGCGGCTCATATCCTCATCCAGGTAACGGCGCGTAGATGGGTTCAACCAATGCGGCATGTCCTTCCATGAACCACCTTTATAGACGCGGCGACGGGCATTCATCATGCTGCTGCGGTCGGCGTCAATGTTTTCCGTATTACCACCAAACTCATCAACCCCTTCAGTAAAAGTGGGGGCGCCTTCTTCAGAGGACCCCTCAGCCGGCACTTCTCCTCCTCCATTTGTTTCGAATCCGGCTGATTCATCCTCCGAAATCAAATCAGTAGGACCCGGGATCGCGTAACGCTTGGGGTCACGAACCTTCACAAGGCGGCCTGTGCTGTCCTTACTATACTGACGAATCTCAACATCACGCTTCGTAAGTAAGAAAGTATTGCCGTAAGCCCCGTTGAAATCCTCATTCTCCTCAGGGACCACAGAACGAAACTCATCGGCTACCCATTCATTGACATTACCCGCCATGTTGTACAATCCAAAATCGTTGGGCCAATAGGCATTAACCGGGCCAACAGGGGCAGCATTGTCGTTCAACCGCCCTGCAACGCCCATGTAATCACCCTTATCGCGGCGGTAGTTTGCCAACATAACCCCTTGCTTCTTACCGTAAGGAAAACGCAATTGGTTACCATTCCATGGATAATTTCTGTATTCGACCACATTCTCTGCAATTGAATTTCCAATGTGCCCAAATGCAGCATACTCCCATTCAGCCTCAGATGGCAAACGATATGGGGGTAAAAGCAAGCCATCCTCATAACGAATATTGCGGGTTTCAGAACCCTGACCCAGATTGGGTCGAAGTTTATTAGAAACAGGCTTGTACAGGCCGGCGAGGTAGGCCTCAGTGGTGAAGTTATCATCACCCTTCTGCTTAGGACTGTGCTTGATGTAGCCATAATCGATCAAAATCTGCTCATTAGCACGATCAGTTCTCCATGCGCAATAGTCAACTGCCTGACGCCAGCTCACACCTACCACCGGATAATTTGAAAATGCGGGGTGACGTAAGTACGTATTGACATATTGTTCATTGAAGTCGACTTCGCTGCGCCAAACATTGGTGTCGGGTAATGCAGCGTCATAAACCTCTGGATTGGTTTCTTCAAAAACGCGATATGTCCAATACAAATATTCCAGATAGGCACTGTTGGAAACCTCAGTTTGATCCATATAAAATGATGGTACCGATACATTCCTCATATTTTGATCGTAGTCGAGCGTGCCAGCCTGAGGCGACATACCCATAGTGAAGCGTCCGCCTTCCACCATAATTAGACCAGGACCAGTAATTTGAGGCTGATTCACCACTTCAAAACCACCGTTCACGCGGTCATTTAAATTCCAGCCCGTGGTGTTCGATCGCTGCTTGGTACAAGAAACAAAAAGTAGAGAGGTAAGAAATAAAGCCGAAATGCGCATCATATGATAGGTATAGGGATATGAAATTCAATAATAAAGGGACGATTAATGATAAAGGGAAGATTAATGATAAAGGGACGATTAATGATAAAGGGACGATTAAAACTTGGGACAGGGAATAGGCTGTAGGACGCGCCGAGGCCCTCTTCCCCGATCATAGGGCTCTAATTGTATGCCCAGAGAAATTTCGTGAGAGCCCAAGGCTGCAGCCTTCAAAGCTGAGGTAGTCATGTCGTAGCTGTAGCCAAACCGGAAAACCCCCTGCTGTAGTCCCAACAGAAAAATCATCGATTCCAAACCAGTTGCAGTGGACGTTCGCGTTTGATATTGTTGAACAGCCCTAAACCACAAGCCCCCAACAATTGGCCCTTTGTGTACATAGGCCCCAACATTCAATTGGTTGGATGGCCCTTGCGACATATAAATCAGGTTCGGTGATATAACGGTGGCTGGAGCTCTGTAAGAGGTTCTCGGCAATTCAATATTCATTCCCGCATGCGCCGTGTATCTTCTTGGCCATTTCACTTCAGCTTCGGGAATCAACGACTGGTTCGGCTCTGTGAGGTGATGCACGGAACCGCCAAAAAATATTTTCTCGGAGTGGATCATCATGCCTGCGCTGAAATCATGCATATTGGCATTCGACAATCCTTGATTGGGCAAAATCTCCGACGTTACCCCTGAAATGACCCCTGTACGGGCATCAATTTGATCAGGGAAAATGAGTGATTGCCAATTTAAACTGCGTTGCGCATATTGGTATTGAAATCCGGTTTTGAGGGCAAGAGAACGCGATAATTTCAGATGATTGGAATAAACCAAAGCCAAATGGGTCGATTTAAAACTGCCGGCACCCATGCGATCTGACATCACCTGAATTCCTACACCACCGTATAAAGACGGGACATATTGATCATAGGAGGCGGAATATGTGACAAAGTCACCCGCGAGTGACGGCCACTGGTTGCGGTAGTTCATGGTCACCCGTGGACCAATTGAAGAACCCGCAAATGCCGGGTTCAAATAGATCGGATTCGCATAGAATTGAGAAAATGCAACATCCTGTGCAACCAAGCCCATAGGGATTAGAAATGCAATCAGGAAGAAAGAGGACAAGAGACGTAGTTGCATAAAATAGTCGAACGGCAAAAATTGTTTATTTTCTCGAGATTAGCAACACTTCAGAAAAAAAATGTTGGCGGGGCACTCAAACAATAACCCCCCATTTTTTCGTTTATTGTGAAAATACTAATGGCTAGAAATTCAAGTATACAGAAGCGCTCTATTGTTTTCTTGACTCATTCCGCGCTTGAATGGGGAAAAACAACCAAAAACGCACTGCGATTTCTTCTGGCGTTGCTCAGTTTTCTGATTCAATTTGGTTTTATGTCGGCTCTTTCGGCCCAGACGGATGCATCAATGGGCACCAAAATAACTTGGCAGAAGTCGATCCAACCCGACTCAGCATGGGCCGGACGCAGCAGAATCCTGCAATGCGCCACCTGTTCCTATTCGGATAAACAAATCGGAGAACCGCTGATCAAAGGCAGTATACCCGGAACTTTTGCACTGTCGCTCTCCCCTATACGGTCCGAAATCCTGGAAGATGCCGACCATTCGGCTGTCGCGTCATTCGACCTGCCTGAATCATATTCAATGGAGCAAGTATTTGCATTTGAACGTGGCGCAGCCATCACCCACTACAGCATTCGGCCGCTGCGCCGACTCGCCAACGGCGTTATTGAACGCCTCACAGAATTTCAACTGGTCCAAAAATCGGTTGCCTCGCCCTTCAATTCCGCTCCGGAAAGAAGCGCAACCAGTTATGCGAGTCAATCGAAACTTGCCCAAGGTCGCTGGTACCGCCTGGGCATTCCAAGCACAGGAATATTCCGCCTTACCCCCGAGTTTTTGTCGCAACTTACCGGGGAGCCCGCAGCCAATATTGACCCCCGCACCATCAAGGTTTATGGGGATGGTGGTGGAATGCTCCCTGAATCCAATGCCCAGTTTAGGTACGACGACCTCGTGGAAACCCCTGTTTATGCAGTAGGTGAACAAG
>Ga0214923_10002568_pt1 | contig 23918 bp, 32 predicted proteins | sample LL1510_MetaG_FD_177993 | JGI IMG/M metagenome (GOLD analysis project Ga0214923, IMG submission 177993) | Freshwater microbial communities from Lake Lanier, Atlanta, Georgia, United States - LL-1510 | ecosystem: Environmental > Aquatic > Freshwater > Lake | place: USA: Georgia | collected...
GGTTTGAATGCATGTTATTGTAATACTATTTGATTTCGTTATGAAGATAACAATTTTGTGATTTGGTACAATGAGTACATGTCAAAAACAATGATCGCACATGGTTTTGTACATACGGTGCCGAGAGATATTGGTAGTGCGTTTGTTGCAAATCCGAAATGTGTGGAAGTGTGGAACACTCTCACACCACTTGCTCGCAATGAATGGATTTGTTGGGTTATCTCTGTTAAAAAACAAGAAACGAGACGTGGCCACATCAAGCGCATGTGTGAAGATCTTCTTCGTGGCAAACGCCGACCATGCTGTTGGGCAGGGTGCCCACATCGGGTGAAATAATTCTAAATCAATAGGTACTATAATTAACAAATGCAAGAAGTGTTTTGTAAAAACAAAAAAGACTTGTGGAAATGGCTAGAAAAAAACCACAAACAAGGTATTAGTGTTTGGCTTGTGTACTACAAACCAAGCCTCAAGCTGGGTGATTTGGATAAGCAATCAATCATAGAGTATTGCCTTTGTTTTGGTTGGATAGATAGTGTCGTAGGCAAAGTAGATGACACAAAGACAAAGATACGAATTTCACCACGGAATCCCAAGAGTAAATGGAGTAAAGTAAATAAAAACAACATAAAAAGACTTATCAAAGAAAAGAAGATGCAACCCTCTGGTTTGGCAGTTGTTGCACTAGCAAAAAAGACGGGTATGTGGGATGCGCTCAATGACGTTGAAAGTCTTGTGTTACCAAAAGATTTAGAAACTGCGCTAATAAAATCAAAACAGAAAGAAAGCTGGGAAGCTCTCAGTAGAAGTAACAAAAGAATGTATCTAGAGACATTGCTTAATTCAAAGAAAGAAGAAACAAGGCAAAAAAATATCAAAAAAGTTTTAAGCGCTTTAAGGTAGCATTAGTTTTTTACTCCGAACTTGGGACGATACTCCTGTTTTATTAAATTGTCATCAATCTGTTTAAAATGCAGTCCTCTTGAGGGTTCGAACCTTTTTGACTCGGAGTATAGATTGAGTACTATAGTAATAGTCCTAACTTGTGGCCGAAGATTGTATCTGTTGCAGTCCTAAGAGCTTGCCTCTGTAACTCCGTCACGTATTAGGATACCCCTCAGAATACTGAGGGGTTTTTATTTGCTCCTACGATGGACAAGTCCAGAACTGTTAATTGGGTTCAAATTAAAAGAGATATTGAGTTTGGTAAGATTTTTGAGATGGTTTAGATGGTGACACTTCAGAACTCATAAAATATCTGTCTATTTACAAAATATGGAATTACGATATAGTTTGGTAAACTAAATAAATAATTGTACAATGACAACGATAAACGATATTTTTGACCTTCTTAATTTACTTGAAAAAGAAATTGAGGGTACTTCGAACGAAACCAATTCGCCTGAGTTTGCTGAAGATTTTGTATTAAAATCAGAAACTGCTCAAAAAGTAATTTCACTACCAGTAGGTGTCTTCTACATAATTGGTAAACATCTTCGTTCAAAGGATAAACTTAATACCTCATCATCAAAAGAGTACGAGGATGTTTTTAAGCATCTTGTGTATCAAATTGCAGTTAAACATAAACTGCGTTTTAATCCAAAGAATTCCTCGATGCTCTGCATCGGTCCACTATGCTAGGATAAAAGCATGGCAGACCATATCGCCAAAAGACATAATAAGACCCTTCTCATATATCACCTCGTCTTTCCGGTTAAATACAGACGAAAGGTCTTCACCGATACATCATCACAAACTCTGAAAGAGATTTGTTTGGAATTAGAACAACGATACGAACTCCAGTTTCTAGAGATAGGTATCGATATTGATCATGCTCATTTCCTCATTCAAACAATTCCAAACAAATCTCTTTCAGAGACGGTCAAACTCATCAAAAGCATTACCGCTAAACAGTTATTTCTTCATCATCCTGAGGTGAAGACCGTGCTATGGGGAGGACACTTTTGGACCATGGGATATTATGCTAATACTGTCGGTCAATACGGCAACTTAGCCATGCTGACAAACTATGTTAAGAATCAAGGATACAAAGAATATACACAACTTCATGTGAGTTCACCAACACTCTTTGATGACATCACATGACGTTACGGTACCCTGATACCTCGATGCTCTGCATCGGGGTTGTTCATTTTTGATTTTGATGAAGTTACATTTTTTCAGTTTACCAGAGAGTTGATTGAACATTTTATGTTAGCAGAACAAGGACTAGGATACGCTGATAAAAAGGTAGAGGAAAATGACAAAGCATTTGTTGATGGCAGTATGAACTTACAGAATAGTTCTCACAGACAAATTGCTGTAAAAGACCTTGAAGGTTTTATCAAAAAGGCAAAGTATCTTTTTCAAAATGAAATGGTTGAGAAAGCAAAAGAAAGGATACACTTTTTTCAAATTGCTTAATTAAAACCAATGAAAATAAATCGTCTCAATTTAGAGGCGATTTTTTTATTTCCCAAAAGTTCTAAACCCTACAGGGGTAACAAAAAATCACCTTGATTTACAAAGTGATTTTAAGGGCTCCCCCGGTAGGAATTTCTCCCTCGAGTAAATCTGTTGCAACAGATTTCTCTGGGCACCATCTCGTCTGTTTCGTTGCTACGAAACTATGACTGTGCTGTTCGAATCCTCACGCACAACAAGCAGTTGTTGTGCTCCGGGGGAACTAAAAAAGTAAAGACCCTGCTTTCGCAGAGTCTAAACTTTTAAAAGCTCCCCCGGTAGGATTCGAACCTACGGCCAACCGCTTACATTTTCTCTCGCATTACTGCGGGTATGGACTATATCATCACCAGCTTTTTAGAATATAAAAAGGTGAGGTGCGAAGCGCTTCCCCAGCCCTACTTTATTTTTAAAAAATAAAGTAGGGCTGGGTACTCTCTTTCGAGATAGTCTCTGGACCTTCCACATGAGATATTTTATTTTATCTCATGTGGCTTGGCTGCTGATTATCCTTTGAGTAAGGACTTCCAGACAATTCACTTCGTTTTTCGACCCGTCTTTCGATCGGGAAGCTGCGTGATGCCGTCATGAACTTCCATATGACAATTCGCGCACAAGAGAATACATTTCTCTATTTCATTTTTCACTTTCTCCCACGATCGGGTAAGTCCTTTGTCGGAAATACCAAATTCTTTTTTCTTGGGATCAAGGTGATGAAATGAAAGTGCGCGACTGCATGTGTTATATCCACAAATCTCACATCGATTACCCATATGTTCGCGAGCCAACGCTCGAAGCTTAATTCTTCGTTTGCGTACGGCTTGGACCATATAAGCTGCTCGATCGGCATAGGTACGTTTCTCTGGCATACTCAATTAAGTATACCATTGATACCTTTCCACAGGCGGTCGCTCTACCACTGAGCTACAGGGGAATATTATTTATTATTTCCTTTATAAACTCTCTACCACAAAAAGATTTTAATTGTTTTTCTCTTACGAGCGCCAATTGTCGCGATGGATGATTTTCTTTATATATTAAAATCCATTTTCCATCAAATCGGCTCGTATATCCTTTGATGAGAGATTGATTGTGTTCGGCCAATCTTTTTTCAATATCAAACGTTTGGCCAATATAAAACTTTTTATGCTTCGGATTATAGATTGCATATACGGCGTAATTCATAATTACACAGTATATACCGCTCTACCTCCGCCAGCTGGCGGAGAGCTACAGGGGAATATATTGTTTGTAATGTTCTATTTGGTTACTACAAAAGTACTAACCAAAATAAATGTTACAAATCATTCGGCATAATTTTATTACTTTTGAACTGCAAGAGTATAGCAGTCGGACTCATTTCAGACTAGTAGTTAGTACCAAGAGCCGTACGTATTCGTTCCATAATATCCATAGCTTCCTTGCCATGGAGATGTATAGATGCTGGTGGTCGGGTACGAATAGCAGTTGCAGTAGGTAAATGGGGTGTTTGATCCATTTTGATAATAGGTTCCATTTTGATATCCATATGTTTGGTAGGTAAATGGCTGATTTATTCCTGTGTTGCCATAGTATGTTGTTTGGCCTCCATAAACAGGAGTGTTGTAGATATATGATGGTTGTTGGTAGGGATAGTTGTACCCATTTCCATACCCTGCACTTACTTGTCCACGACGATTCCAAAAGTCAAATTGTACCCACCCAGCATTTTGTCTGTTGTTGTAGGTTGTTCCGTAGCTGTTTCCCCACCAATAGTTTGGGGTTGGCGCGGGAGCAAACCATTCAGCATTTGCGATATGTGGGTACGCCCAAAAGGCAAATACTACTAAGAAAATAATTGCTAAAACCTTTGCCATACCGGTATACTATACTGATTTTTAATAATTTCAACCCCTTGTATTTCCTATGATTTCATTTACTCGAAAAACAAAAATTGTGGCCACAATTGGTCCTGGATCAGAATCTCCTGAAGCATTCGCCACCTTACTTACCGCCGGGGTGAATGTTGCGCGAACAAATATGAGTCATGATGATCAAACAGTCCATGCGAAACGTATCAAAATCATTCGTGCAGTATCAAAAAAGATACAGATTCCCGTTGGTATTCTACTTGATCTTTCGGGTCCAAAAATTCGTATCGGGGATTTCAAAAATGACGCAGTAGACCTTGTTGCAGGTGAACAACTTATTTTGACAGGAAAAAAATGTGAAGGTACAAAAGAGAAAGTATATTTTAATTATCCCTATATCAAAAAAGACATCAAAGCAGGAATGACACTGATGCTTGATGACGGAAAGAAACAGCTCTTGGTGAAAAAGGTGATTGGAACAGATGTTTACACCACTGTTATAGTTGGCGGTAAAATTAAAAGTCGTCGTGGAGTTAATATTCCCGGCGCGTATCTTTCGATCGCTGCACTTACTGAAAAAGATAAAAAAGACCTTACATTTGGTATACAGCATCATGTTGATTTCATTGCTCTTTCGTTTGTGCGTACCGCAAAAGATATTGGAGATCTTCGTGCGCGTATCAAAAAACATAAAGGCAATCAAATGATTGTTGCAAAAATTGAAACACAAGAGGCAGTTGAACATATTGATGCGATCATTGCTGCAACTGATGCGGTGATGGTGGCGCGCGGGGATTTGGCAGTAGAGATTGGGGCGTCGCGCGTGCCGAGTATTCAGAAAATGATTATTAAAAAATGCAACGACGTCGGAAAACCAGTCATTGTTGCAACGCAGATGCTTGAGAGTATGATCCATGCTCCTGTGCCGACACGTGCTGAAGTTTCAGATGTTGCCAATGCAATTTTTGATGGGGCAGATGCAGTCATGCTTTCAGAGGAGAGTGCGCTTGGGCAGTACGCAAAGGAAGCGGTGACAACGATGCATGAAATTGCACTTGAGGTTGAAAAAGAAATAGGAACGCACCGTAGACTCAAGGTGCATGTTGATGACATCGCAGATTCTATTAGTTCTTCTGTCGTGCACAATGCTGAAGACGTGCAGAGTAAGGCGATCGTTGCACTTACTGAAAGCGGGTTTACTCCGCGAATGATTGCTCGGTATAAACCGCAACAACCAATCATCGTGCTTACTGCACATGAACACATCATGCGAAAGATCCTGCTTTCGTACGGGTGTTTTCCAATAAAAATCAAACCATTTAAATATGTCGGGCAGGTCGTCGATGAGGTGGGGCCACTCCTTGTTTCAGAGGGGCTTATGAAAAAAGGGGATACGATGATTGTCTCTGCAGGGGTCCCTTTTAATAAACCTGGTACTACCAATATGATGATGATTTTGAAAGTTTAGAGTGGTATACTGATTGGTATATGAGTATACAAATCAAAAGTGTTACTATCGATCTTACCCCCGCGCTTCGTGATTATGCAGAAAAACGACTTATTTCTCTTGAAAAATATGCAGGTGGTGCATTAATGATTACCGCAGATATTGGAAAGACAACAATGCACCACCATCACGGCGATGTTTTTGTTGCAACGGTAACGGTGGTGACAGCGCTTGGGAAAGAGTACCATGCAAAATCGGAAAAACCCGATCTCTACGAAGCGATTGATGATGTTCGCAATGAATTGATGGAAATGATCACCTCAGGGAAGAAAAAAACTGATTCGCTTTGGAAGAAAGGGGCGCGTCGGGTAAAACGACTTATTAAAGGGTTGCGGTAGGGTTGTTTCGGATAAATTGTTCGTATGGTTGCAGAGAACTATTTTCTGGAATCACCATATCAACGATAAATTTTCCGTCGAGAAAGTGTGCTTCTTTAATTTTCACTCGTTTACCATTGTGTATAAAAAAGGTTCCAGGATTGTCTTTGTATGCGCGAAATGTTCGATCAAGAGTGATAGGGTCATCTGAGAGATTGAGCTTGCCATTAGTTTTTGCAATCTTTCCACACCTTGAAATTCCTTCGGTTGATTGTGGAGTTTTTATAATCGTGTTGTCAAAAATTGCTCCCAATACTTGAGGGAGTAATTGGAGTGTTTCCTTGTTGAGTTTATTTCGTACTGTTTCAGTTGTGTCAGTTCGATCAACAGCCACTTCTTTTGAGAGAAGTATATCCCCACTGTCGAGTTCGTATGCCATTTGTTGAATCGTTACTCCTGTTATTGTGTCTCCATTTAATATGGCAGATTCGACCGGAGTTGCTCCGCGATATTTTGGAAGGAGGGAGTAGTGGACATTGATCGTGCCATATTTGGGTAGGGTAATAATTCGCTCTGGTATGATTTTGCCGTACGCAACGACAATAAAAAGATCCCACTGTTCTTTTGATAACCCTTCAAAAAAATCATCGGTTAGTTTCTCTGGTTGCAAAAAGGGTATATTGTGCGCCAGTGCCCATGTTTTTGGGGCAGGGGCGGTGAGGCGTTGTCCGCGACCACTTTTGCGATCGGGGGTAGTTACAACCAACGAAACGATATATCCCTCTGTAGTAAGGAGGTCTAAAAATTCTGTAGTGAACGCAGGGGTTCCGAAGAATGCGATTTTTTTGTTATGCGGCGTTGGTGGCATGAGAAGGTGTAGGGGGAATGTCTTCGACTCCTGTTGCACTATCGATAAAGAGAATTCCATTGAGATGATCTACCTCGTGTTGAAATATTTGAGCAACCAATCCTCGGCCAGAGAGTTGAAACTCGTGTCCTTTTCGATTTTGTGCTCGTACTGTTGCAGTATCTGAACGAATAGTGGTGCCGTACTTATGCCGTACAGAAAGGCATCCTTCGGTAAGAGATTTTTTTGCTTTGCCGATGCGAATAAATGTTGGGTTGATAAAGATTTTGTGCTCTCGCCACCCTTTCATTGCTTTTTTTGAGATAATAAAAATACGTTTCGATACTCCAATTTGCGGCGCTGCAATTGCCACACCATCATGCTGGCTTTCGAGTGCTTCAATCATATCAGTAATGATTTCATCAAGTGAGAGCGATCCGAATTCTTCTTTGACAATAGGAGTTGCTATCTGGCGAAGCACTGGACTAGGATCTTGCACAATTGTTCTCATAGTGGCCTATTTTAACTGTTTAATGTAGTTTGGCAATTCAGCAAATGGTACAGTGTCTTGCCCTCTGGTGTCCATATTTCGTACGATCACTGTGTTCTCCATCGCTTCTTTTTGTCCAAATATAATCACGTAGGGGACGCCAGTTTTTTCTGCAACTGCAAGCTGGGCAGAAAGAGAATCTTTTGAAAGCGATTGCATGATTGGAATGTGAGCTTTACGCAACACTTCGATCACGCAGAGACTTTTGAGTTTTGCGTCAAGTCCGATTTGGATGAAATACACTTTTGGTTTTTTGAGGATGCGTGGTGTGAGATTTTTGCACCATGGTTGTTCGACAATGCGATCCATACCGATTGATCCCCCCATTGCTGGGAGATCTTTTTTTGACCCTAGCTGTTTGCCGAGATAATCATAGCGCCCTCCTCCTGCAATTGTTTGTTTTGTTCCATCTTCGAGTTGCTGGATGATTTCAAATACAGTGTGCGTATAGTACGACAGTCCTCGCACAAGCATTTTGTCGATTTGATAAGGGATTTCCATTTGGTCGAGACATTCAAGCACTTCTTTGAAGTGTCGTTTCCCAGATGTAGAGAGATATGCAATTGAATCAGGCGCATTCTCGTTGATTGCAATTGTTGTTGGTTCTTTTGAATCAAGAATACGGAGAGGATTTGTTTTTAATCGTTCACGATCAATTGCTGGCAACTCGTTGAGATGTTTTTTATAGTAGTTGGTAAGCTCTCGAATATATGTTGGACGGGATTCTTTGTCTCCAATCGAATTAATGGTGACACATAAGTTCTCTGCGCCTGCTTCTTGCAGGATGGTGTAAATTGTTTTTATCACCAGTGCGTCGATGATACTTTTCTCGCTTCCGATCGCATCAACGTCAAATTGATAAAATTGTCGGTACCGTCCTTTTTGTGGATTGTCATGACGAAACACTGGTCCAGAGTGGTAAAGCATGACTGGTTGGGGGAGTGATTGCATTCCTTCGGTAATGTAGGCGCGCATAAGCCCCGCGGTATGTTCAGGACGCATTGCGAGGTGGTCTCCTCCTTTTGTTTTGAGGGTGTACATTTCTTTATCGACGATATCAGTTCCTACTCCTACCGCTGTTGTAAAGGTCGATTCATGTTCAAGAATTGGTGTTTCAATCGGGGTGAAGCCATAATACACAGCGACTTCTTGTGCTTTTTCAAAGAGTCCTTGGAATTTGTAGTAGTCGGGGCCGACGATATCACGCATTCCTTTTGGACTTGCGATTGATTGTTCTTTTTTTGGCTTGTTAGTTGGTGTTGTCATAGGTTGCTTCTTTTCCTGGTAAGAATGAAATGTGTTGTAGTGGGATGAGTCGGAGATATGCACGTCCTCGAATATTTTCTGCGGGGACTGCTCCCCATTTACGTGAATCATAGCTTCCTGCACGATTGTCTCCCATTACGAAGTATTGATTAGGAGGAACGATAAAGGTGAGTGAGCCGATCTGTGGATGGGTGATAAATCCTTCAGAAAGCGTAATGCCTTCCGGGTGTGCTGCACTAACAATAGTAACTTTTGTTCCCTCTAATTTTATAGTTTCTCCAGGAAGTCCAATAACACGTTTGATGTAATATTTTTTTGGTTCAGGAGGAGCTTTGAACACAACAACATCTCCGCGACGTGGTGGGTGAAAATGATAGCTCAATTCATCGATGATAAGGTACTCACCAGTTTTAAATGTTGGGTCCATAGAACTTCCACTGACGATGAATGGACGAAATATATAGTGTTGTACGCCAAGTGCGATAACAATTGCAATACAAAAATAGACAACATTCCCAAGAATTGTAGAAAAAAAAGGTTTCTTTTCTGGGGTTGGCGAAATCGGTGGTGTTGTCGTTTCCATGTTGGGGCCAGTATAGCAGAGATACTTAATGGAGAATAGTAAGGAAATGATTTGAAAGTTGGCGCGTTATCGGCTACAGTGTACTAATGATACTCGTGATAGGGCTTGGTAACCCTGGAGAAAAATATTTTCATCATCGGCACAATACTGGTTTTCAAGTTGTTGATGCTGTTGCTCGGGCGCACGAGGCTTTGTTTGGTCACCAGACATTTTTCCATGCAGATATTGCAAAAACAGAAGAGTTTCTTCTTGTAAAACCTGACACATTCATGAATGAAAGCGGCATAGCGGTGCGTGCACTGAAAAAGCAGTATCCTGATGCGATGGTCGTAGTTGTATATGATGAGATTACTATTCCGATTGGCGATATAAAATGTTCGTTTGATCGAGGTGATGGTGGACACAATGGTGTTGCATCAATTATCAAGGAGCTTGGCACAAAAGAATTTTTTAGGATCCGTGTTGGTATTCGCCCAGTACATGACTCGCTTCTTCCCCGCATTGCTCCTCCTGATGGAATCGAAAAATTTGTACTTTCAGATTTCGCGCCGTTTGAAGAAGAAAAACGAGCAGAAGGAGTTGCAAAAGCAGTTGCTGTTATTGAAGCTCTCCCCGAGAAAACAATTCCAGCATTGATGACAGAGTTTAATTAAATAGAAAACAAAAGAGTCGCTGCGTACGCAGCGACTCTTTTGTTCTTCCCTGAAGGAGTGAGACCAGATAAGATTTTGAGGTGTCTGGTTGAGCGACGACCTACTCTTCCTTCTTCTCTTCTTTTACTTCATCAACGTTTTGTTCACCAAATACCAATGTCATGCGTTGTTCTTTTGGTTCAAACAGCGTTACGGTAAACGGATATGTTTTTCCGAGATGAAGCTGTTCTTTTAGTTTCGCTTCGCTTCCAAAAGTAGAGTTGTGGACAAGCCCTGCAACACCTTCTTTGATTGAAACGAGTGCGCCATGTTTGTTGTACTTGAGTACTACCCCTTTGACAACATCGCCACGCGTAAGCTTTCCTTCATATTCTTTCCATGGGTTTTCTTTAAGCGCCTTAACAGAGAGAGAAATTTTCCCATCTTTGATATCGATGATTTTTGCCTTAACTTTCTCTTTAAGTTTGAACATACTGCGCGGATCTTCAACAAGTCCCCAGTCGAGCTCAGAAATATGGACAAGCCCTTCAAGTCCATCTTCGAGTTTCAAGAATACTCCGAAGTCAACGATGCCGGTTACTTCACACTCGAGCTCATCTCCGATACCGTACTTACTAATAACTTCTTTGCGTTCTTCAGGATTTGTTTCTTTTTCAGAAAAGATCAATTTTCCATCTTTTGGATTTGCAGAAATGATCATTACTGAGAGCTTTGTTCCAACGAGACGTTTAAGTTCAGTCAGGATTTTATCTTTGTCTGAGTCTTCAACTCGTGGGTAGTGCTCTGGTTTCAATTGGCTTGCAGGAAGGAATCCTGGAACACCTTGCCACTCAATAATCAATCCGCCCTTGTTTGCTTCTTTTATAGGGAGTTCAAAAATATCTTTTGCTTTCATTGCAAGTTCTGCTTCATTCCAGATAAGCGCTTGCTTTGCTTCTTTCAATGAAAGTTCTACGTAGCCGTCTTCATTTTCAATATCGACAACCTTTGCTTTGATTGAATCCCCGATGTTGATTTTTTTGATAATGTCGCGCGCGTTTATATATTCGCGTCCATAAATGATACCGGTTCCAAATGGGGCAAGGTCCACATAAACTGCTGCCTTGTCGATTGCAATGACAGGACCATCAACGAGCTCATCGATGTGTGGGCGATGAGGGCCCGATGATTCTGCATCCGCAGAATGTTCAGGGAGGCTTGTTTCAGGTACTACTTCTTCGTTCGTATCTTCGGTTGTTGTTTTCTTTGTTCTAGGCATAAAAATATATTTCTTTAATTCATTTTTATTTTATAGGTATAAAAATAAAAATGGCCGCACGAGGCGGCATACACAATGATTGTGTCTGCCTCCCAAGATTTCCCAGTATCACCTTTAAAATGGTTCAAAAGTGATACGAGGAGATTATTCGTGGAAGGGTACTGATTAATGCGCGAGAGCGCTCGTATAAAGTACCATAGTGGGGAAAATATGCAAGTGATTGTAATGAACTTTTTTTATTACCTATTATTTGGTACTATGGGTGGATTATGGTTATCACATATCTTGGCGGAGCATATTTTAAATTGGTATTAGGAGATTTGACGATTGCAGTTAATCCGCCAGGGAAGGCATCGAAACTTATTGCAAAACCAGCACGATTTGGAGCTGACGTTGTGCTCTGTTCAACCAATCATCCCGATTGGAATGGTGTAGAAACAGTGACGCTTGGTAATACGACCCCTTTTGTTATCGACGGACCAGGAAGTTACGAAGTCAAAAACATTTTATTTACTGGTGCGAAATCTACTGTGACACTTGATGGCACTTTGTACATCAATACGGTCTACGGATTTGAGCTCGATGGAATCAAGGTTGGTATTATTGGTGCGTTAGCAGATGAAGGAACACTTTCGTCCGAAGCAAAAGAGTTGCTCAGCAATGCCGATATGCTTTTTGTTCCAATTGGTGGAGGAGCATTATTCGATCAGGTGACTGCGTACAAGGTTGCGCTTTCATATGAACCAAATATTATTGTGCCGTACATGTATACCGATACGACGCTTGCTCGATTTCTCAAAGAGGGAGGGCAAGAAAAAGCGGTAGCAGAAGATAAGCTCACACTCAAACGACGTGATCTTGATGGTAAACAAGGAGCAATCATTGTTCTTACCCCTCAATCCTAACGACGTATATATGAAGCATCATCCGAAATTTGCGCTTGCACTTTTCCTCACTGCACTCATTGCAGTAGCACTCATTGCACTGATGGTATATCTGTATACTGCGCCACACTCTTTAGAAGATACCAAGGGACTCGATCACCATTCTGTCTATACATTGCAATCTTTTTTTCACAATCTTGTACAGAGCAGTCAATCGTTTTTCAGTAAATAATATGGTATAATAGAATCAATTACGACATGCCAAAACAACCGCCCGAAATGTCAGAAGAAAGTACTCCACAGCGACAATCAGTATTGCCGGTCAATATTGTAACTGAAATGCGTGTGAGTTTTATTGATTACGCGATGAGTGTAATCACTGACCGCGCGCTTCCTGATGTTCGTGATGGACTCAAACCGGTACATCGTCGCATTTTGTATTCAATGTACGAAAATGGATTAACTGCAAGTTCGAAGTTTCGAAAAAGTGCAACAGTAGTCGGAGATGTGCTTGGGAAATACCACCCTCACGGCGATGTGTCAGTTTATGATGCAATGGCAAATTTGGTGCAAGACTTTTCGATGCGGTACCCGCTTATCCAAGGACAGGGGAACTTCGGTTCGATCGATGGAGATAATCCGGCTGCAATGCGTTATACAGAGGCGCGTATGGCAAAGATCACTTCAGAAATGCTCCGTGATATCGAAAAAGATACCGTTGATTTTTTACCCAACTATGATGCAACACGAAAAGAACCATCGGTGCTACCGACTGCGATTCCGAACCTTTTACTTAACGGTGTACTTGGTATTGCAGTGGGAATGGCGACCAATATTGCACCGCACAACCTCAGCGAAATTATTGATGCAACGCAATACTTGATTGATCATGATGATGCAACAAATGAAGATCTCGCGACGATTGTGAAAGGTCCTGATTTCCCCACAGGAGGGATTGCGTATAATAAGACCGATATTCTCCATGCGCTTGCTACAGGTCGTGGTGGTGTAGTGTGTCGCGGAGAAGCAGAAATCGTTGAGCAGAAAAATGGTGCGTACCAAATTGTTGTTTCCTCATTCCCATATCGAGTGATTCGTTCCAATTTTGTTGAACAGGTTGCCTCTTTGGTACAAGAGAAAAAGATCGAAGGAATTAAAGCGCTCGATGATCTCTCTGCTGCTGATACAAAGGTGGTTGTTACTCTGAAATCTGGAGTAAATCCGCAAAAAGTACTCAACTATCTATACAAACATACACAACTCGAACAAACGTTCCATTACAATATGGTGGCTCTTGTGGATGGCGTCCCTGAAACACTCTCACTGAAATCAATTCTCTCGGCGTTTCTTGGGCATCGTGAGACAATTATTCGCCGCCGCACAACTTATGACTTAATGCGCGCGAAAGAACGCGAGCACATCTTACTTGGACTCAAAAAAGCGCTTGATCATATTGATCGCGTGATCACTATCATTCGTGGATCAAAAGATGCTGCAACAGCAAAGCTTAACCTCATCAAAGAATTTAAATTCTCTGATTTACAAGCAGATGCTATTTTGGAAATGCGCCTTCAGAAACTTGCTGGCCTTGAACGAAAATCAGTAGAGCAAGAGCTCAAAGAAAAGCAGGAACTTATTATTGAACTCGAATCAATTTTGAAAAGCTCGAAAAAAATATTTTCAATTATTGCAAAAGAACTTGCAGAGATTAAAGAAAAGTATGGTGATGAACGTCGTACAAAGATTGTTGCAGGAGGAGTGAAAAATATTTCGGATGAAGATTTGGTGCCAGAAAAAGATTCTGTACTCGTGTTTACTTCCGGTGGCTATGTGAAGCGCACTGATCCTGATGAATACAAACAACAAAAACGTGGTGGGGTTGGTGTAGTCGATCTTGAAACAAAAGAAGAAGATTTTGTCACCATTCTTCTGTCTACCGATACACACAGTGATCTGCTCTTTTTCACCAACAAAGGAAAGGCGTATCAAATCAAAATGTATGAACTTCCTGAGGGGCGCCGTGCAACAAAAGGTAAATCAATCATGAACTACCTTTCTCTTTCGTCTGACGAACAGGTAACATCTATTTTGGCAGTTCCAAAGAAAGCAAAAGGTGAACAGGCATCCTTGATGCTTATTACAAAACACGGAGTTGCAAAAAAAGTTTCGTATGAGAGTTTCAAAGATGTTCGCCGTAGTGGCATTATCGCAATTCGTCTTGATGACAAAGACGAACTCCAAACAGCGCTTCGCGTGCAAAAGGGGAATAGCGTCATCTTGGCATCATCACTTGGGCAGTCAATTCGTTTTGCTGAAAAAGATATTCGGGAGATGGGGCGTACTGCTGGGGGTGTACGCGCAATGAAGCTTGGAAAGGGAGATACGATTATTGGAGCAGATGTTGTTGTAGAAGAAAAAGGAGCGTATATGCTTGTCCTTGGCGCAAATGGTATTGGAAAGAAAACTGCACTCGAAGAGTATAAAATTCAAGGTCGCGGTGGGAGTGGGATCAAGACTGCAAAAGTGACTGCAAAGACAGGAGCTTTGATGGTGGGGAAGGTGGTCTATGGTGATACCGAAATGGTGGCAATGTCGAAAAAAGGGCAGGTAATCCGAGTGGATTTGAATACCATTCCTTCGAGTGGTCGCCAAACACAAGGTGTCACTATTATGAAGCTTCGTGGGGGAGACTCACTTGCGTCAGTGACGTGTTTGTAATGATATGTATAAACACGAAAGGACTTCTATTCCTATTAACAAAGAATTGTATGAAGAAAGTCAGACACTTCTTGTTGCGCGAGAAGAGTACCCACCACACGCAGTTGTTTGTCATAGACACCAAGAAAAGTGTGGAAAAGTAATTGAGCTTACTGAATCGATTGATGGTGTGTTCGTAAAAATTAATGGCTTAGGTACAGTACCAATCGATGACATACGCCATGCGACAGAAGAAGAAAAAAAGCGATTCGAGAATTAATTCGGTTTGATTTTTGGAGTACCTATCTATTACTTGGTACTAACTCCTGCTATACTATTTCTATGTTCATCGATCCTCGTGTGATGCTCTTGGCATGCCATCTGCAACCTTCTGATGTTGTTGCTGATTTTGGTGCGGGAAGTGGGTTTGTGGCACGAGCGCTTGCAGCGCTCGTGCCACAAGGGACTGTCTACGCAATCGAAATCAATCGCGATATGCTTCCGCGCATTGCACGCGACGCAGAGGAACACCACCTGACGAACCTCCATGTCGTCTGGGGGGATGTTGAGCTTGTAGGAGGATCTACTCTCAAAGCAGAAAGTGTTAACTTTGTGGTGATGTCTAATATTTTATTTCAACTCGAAGATCGTGCAGGAGCACTTGCCGAAGCACTGCGCGTTGTAAAACCAGGAGGGCGACTACTTATTGTTGATTGGCAGGAATCATTTGGGGGACTTGGTCCAACACCACAGAGTGTTGTAACAGAATCGGTTGCAGAAGCACTTGCACTAAAGGTCGGGTTCACAAAAAATCCGACATCAGCTATTCCGGCAGGAGAGCATCACTACGCGCTTCTCTTTCAAAAGCCTGCATGATGTATACTAAAGTACATACAATTATTACTACAAGTACTCAGTGAAATGAAATCTTCATTCCAAACCATTTTAATTATTGTTTTTGCTGCAGCGTTTGTTGTTGCGGTCGTCGTATTCTCTGGAGTATTTTCTTCAGGGAACTCTTCAAAGACAAGTACAACACCTTCTGGGCAAGTTGCACTTTGGGGTATTCTTCCTCGTGAACAAGTCCGACCATTTCTCGACGCCTTCAATGGGTCCGGCAAGGGGTACACCATCAATTACACCGAGCATGATCCTTCTACGTTTGCACAAGAGCTCATTGTGGCACTTGCAAATGGTGTTCAGCCGGATCTCGTGATGGTGACATCAGAAATTTTTTCACAATTTAAAGATAAGATGGCACTCATCCCATTTCAAGCGTACAGTGAGCGAACATTTCGTGATACCAATATTGATGGCGCACAGATATTTCTACAAAAAGATGGTATTGTGGCATACCCACTTCTCGTTGATCCGCTCGTTGTGTACTACAACAAAGATATACTCGCAAGTGAACGATTTATTCTTCCTCCGCAGACATGGGATGATCTTGTGCAATCAGTGCCACTCTTTACGAAGCGCGCAAAGGACGGTTCTCTGACACAGTCGGCGATCGCGCTTGGTACGACAAACAATGTTGACCATTTTCGCGATATCCTTTCTGCACTCTTTCTTCAAACAGGAACACCAATCATAAAATACGACACAACGTTGAACAAAAATACCGCATCGCTTGTAACAGGAGTAAGCAGTGATCCTTCGGCACCACTGCCGAGTGAGCAAGCGCTTTCTTTCTACACTACATTTTCGGATCCAACTGTCGGAAGTTATAGTTGGAACCGTTCTCTCCCAAGTAGTCTCGATGTGTTTCTTTCAGGAAAATCTGCCTTCTATATCGGACGAGCAAGCGAACTTTTCTCTATTCAACAACAAAATCCAAACCTCAATTTTGACGTGGAGGAACTCTTCCAGCCGACTGGCGCGCTACGGCATATCACGTATGGTTCATTTATTGGGATTGGAGCACTTCGTTCTGGACTCAACCAAATCGCAGGGTACGCTGCTCTCAGAGAACTCACAACTAGTAGCGCAATTGATTCGTTTGCAAAAGCAGTGTCTCTTCCGCCAGCGCGTCGCGACCTATTGCTTGTACAACAAGACAATCCTTATGTGTCAGTGTTTTTTAAATCGACCCTTGGTGCGTATTCGTGGCCAGACCCAGATCCGCAAACGACACAGTCGATATTTTCTGGTATGATTACTGATGTTACCAGTGGCAAAAAAAATGTAATCACTGCGCTCTATGATGCAAACAAAGACCTCCAATCTGCGATTCGTTAAACTTTTTGCTGGGATAAGCCTCTTCGCTTTCCTGTTTCTGCACAACACTTCTGTGGTTGCAGATACAGTTTCAACAAAATCGTGCCCGACTGATCCCAAAACGGGGAAACTCGCACAATGTTGTGATGGGATAGATAATGACGGTGATGGACGGGTTGATTTTTATCCGAAAGGCAATACACCAGTTGATCCAAAGTGTCTCTATAATGAAGATGTAGAAGGGGATACGAAAACGCAAAGCACGATTATCCCTTGTGTGGATAAGTGCAACGTTGAAAGTGTGTTCCTCCTCATCAACAATGTCATTAAGTTTTTCTTTACCGATATTCTCATTCCGCTTGTTGTGATTATGCTTGTGTATGTTGGATTTGGGTACCTCACTGCAGGAGGGGATGTTGGCAAGAAGGTAAAATTGGTTGGGCTTCTCAAACACATCATTCTTGGAATCGTATTGATTCTAAGTGCGTGGCTTATCGTGAAGATTATTCTTACAGGGCTTGGTGTTGATGCAGGGTTGATGTTTTTGAATTAATAAAGGGGGTGTATACTTAATATTATGCAGAAAAAAGGTGGGGTACTCTTCTTCGTTTTTACATGTATTATACTGACTGTTTTTTCACGGGGAGTAGTGTTTGCGGATGATATACGTTGCGTGGGGTTACATCCAAGTGATGCTGATTATGCAAAGTATGGTTGTACTGGTGCGAATAACCAGACTGATCCTTGTACAGGACTACATCCAACTGATCCAGAATATAAGAAACTTAATTGTCAGGGGTTAAATCCAGGAACCGAAAAAACAATTGATACTAATACCAGTACTCCAACATTTGATCTTAATATCAAATTTGAAAACCCTCTCAAAGCGCAGACCATTCAAGATGCCATCAAACTTTTTATGGGAGTTATCTTTCGTCTTGCGATTCCGGTGATCGTATTCTTCTTCCTTTGGACAGGGCTTAGTTATATCTTTGCGCTTGGGAATGCAGATAAGCTCAAAAAGGTCCACAACATGTTCCTCTGGACGGTGATTGGTACGCTACTTGTCCTTGGGGCGTACGCCATTACAAACGTCATTGTCGGGACTATTAATACTTTTATTAACTAATACTGTGAAATCCATGAGATTAAAAAAATACTGTTCCATGAGCGTTTTTATTCTAAGCCTTGTACTCATCCCTTTTTTTGTTCAAGCACAATCAGCACAGTCTGACTGTCGAACAATTACAAAAGATACCTACCAAAGTTGTTGTGGGGATGGGAAAGATAATCCCGGACAACCAAATGCCTATGTGTGTTTTGTATACAATGGTGGAACAAAATATAACACTACTGGTTCTTCCACAACTACGACAACTACAAGCACCTCAGGGACAGGAACAATAGCTCCTTCAGACCCTCGCTATATTGTTTGTACCAATGCAACAAGCACCATCAAACAAAAGTCAGATGCAGCATGTGATAAAGAATTTCTGCAGTCATCCGGATTGCTCACCGATGCATGTGCACAAGCGCCTCGCGATACGTCTCGTTGGATCAATCTCGGATGCGCCTCAATCAATGGGGGATTTTCTGGTAAAGCACCAGCGGGGAATGGGCCAGTAATTCGTGGAGGAAGCAGTCAAAATACAGGTATCATTAACAATGTCCCTATCAGAGGGGCGACAAATAACACATTGAACAATTCTTCATCTTCCTGTAGTGCGATACAGTTTAATTCTCTTATCGATATATTGTTGTGGGTGAAATGTTTGATCACTGCTATCTTTATTCCGATGATGTTCTCGCTCGCATTTTTGTTCTTCTTGTGGGGGGTGTTCAAATTCATGACCTCCTCTGGCAACAAAGACAAGGACGACAGCAAGAAGTATATCTGGTATGGTCTTGTTGGACTATTTGTAATGGTAAGTGTCTATGGCATTATCAAGCTTGCAGGGAATGTCTTTGGTCTCAATCAGGGGCTCCCATACCTTCAAACACAGGCGCTCGACAAATCCACAACGAAATAGTCGTTCTTAGTGTGGTATACTGCAGGTACCTGCTATAACAGGTTTTAATTCTTAATGTTTTACGTATGAAATTAACAGCACAAAAAATTTCTCTCCTTGCTTCTGGTGGTGCAATCGTTGCACCGTTGGTGGCGTTTGCTCAGATCCCGAGCACAAATTATATTGATTTTTGGATAAATGCAGCAAAAGGATGGCTTAGTACTGCAATTACTGTGATCATGGTTTTGATGACACTTTATTTTCTCTGGAAAGTATTTCAATTTATCTCTGCAAAAGATGCTGCGACACAGACAGAAAAGAGAAAAGAAGTATTTAATGCCCTTCTCGGTCTTTTCATTGCCGTATCAGTGTGGGGTATTATTCGTCTTGCAACGACTATTACCGGCGTAAGTACGGGGAATGCAGATAACATCAATCAAGTAGTATGTCCTCCAGGACTTACGTACGACGTCTTCAACAAGGTTTGTAAATAACAATCTGTACGATGGTTGCCTTTGCTCAGGGGGTAGACGAATCCTTATCGAGTTTCGATAAGCTCATATTTGGTCTCAATGATAAACTTCTCAATCCTGTTATAGAGTTTTGCTTTATCGTTGCGCTTACCGTGTTCCTTTTCGGAGTCATGGAATATATTCGAAGTGCCAACAACCCCGAAAGCAGAAAGAAAGGTCAGAACCACATGCTATTTGGGTTGCTCGGACTCCTCATTATGTTTACGGTTTATGGGCTTATCAACCTTGCGCTCAATACATTTGGGATCAAGGGCGCGACCCTCAATGGCAAAGAACAAAAATTTGACCCGCCAACTATTCAAGAGATCAAAGTTCCCGAAATAAAACCAAAATAAGAATAAAATAAGCAGTAAAAAAGCCCCGCGGAACGCGGGGCTTTTGCTATTTCGTTTTGAGTACATATATTTCGGCGTCTTTGCTGGTGTATAGCGACATTAAGTCGCCATTTCTTTTTGTACCAGCTACGCTAATCTTGCTTATCAGTTCTCTTTTGTTTTTACAAAAGAGGTGGTTTACAAAAACAAAAGAATTGTTTTCGTCAACCACAAATATGGTAACTGAGTCACCTACTTTTTTTACATCGTAGGCGTATGTACTTCCATCTTCAATATATTGGAATTTTTTGTATGCTTGGCATTCATTTTGGGCCGGAGCATATAATTCATCCTTTATATTTAACGGATTGACGATAGAAAAGCTACCGGAAACTTTTTTCAGATTATTTCCACCAGAACTATGTACTGTTACATAGGTCACCCCTTCATCATCACCCCACCATTTTTCGTAGAAATACTTTCCTACAAAAAACACGGCAAGAACGATCAATGAGCCGATAAAGATGTTTTTGAGAATTGGATAGATTGACCATTTCGTTTTCCTTTCTTCTGGCTTCTCTTTCTCAGTCTTTCCCTTAGGAATATCTTCCCTAGTAGTTTCTTCAAGTACCTCTTTTTCGGTATTGAGATTTGAAATGAGAAAGAAAAGCAATAGTGCTAGTGCGCAAATAACTCCTAATGCAACCCAAGATTCCCATGTGAAGCCATCACCGATCTCTATGGTTGTGATTTTTTGGTATATATAATAAAAAAATACTACTATACCAGTTACTATCATCAGCCAAATAGATCTTTTGTTGCCATTTTTTGACTCTTCCGACTTCTTTGCATCTTCACTCTTTTTCATTTGTTTTATTGCATACGAAATCATCCATACCGCATAGGCCCCAACGATGAAAGGGAAGAAATATTTAAGATTTTCCATCACCACCTCCTTTTTTATCTGATTTTTCCTTGTTATCAGGTTGTTTATTGAACTTCAGCATTGCGCTAAAGTCAAAGAGGTTATTGCCAGAACTAAACGGGTTATCTCCGCCAAAAAAGAATGTACTTCCCTTGTTTGAGCCAAGTTCGTCAGCAATTTTAGTTAAAGTTACATTCTCTTCTTTCATTAAACCCTTAATCGTTTTTGCTCTTTCTTCAAAAGCATTATTTTGCACGGCGTAACTCTCTCTTTCTAATTCGATATCTGCCATTCCTCTCTCGATTTTTGCATCCTTTTCATTTTTTGCACTTTGTACTTCCAGAGAAGTCTTTTTTACATTCTCTTGTGCGTTGAAGACATCCATTGATGTTCCAGCATAATTTCTGTATGGAATAGTGAATGAACTTAACTCAAAATATTTTTGTTTAAAATCCTCATTCATCTCATCAATGAACAGTGTTTGTGGTCTTCCCAGCTCAATATCTAGCGTTTCTGAGGTTACTTCAAGTATTTCATTACTTGTTGTTTTTACGGCCCACGTTAAGCAATAACTAATGATCCTCTTTTCCGCATATTCAAGCCAGTTTGCCATTGTTTTTTTCATCATTACGGCACTTCCTGGTTTAAATGTGCAAAGTAAAATGAAATACATAAATACACTGTCTGCTGTAATGAATTCGATAATGATGGGGTGTATTTCGTTTTCTCTGTATCCTGGAACAGGTTCGTCTCTTTCAACAACAACTTCGTGTTCGTTGATTTCAAAGATGATTCTAAAATTTTTTTGTTCCGCTTCTTTTTTTGTTACCACTTTTTTAAATTTAAGTTTAAATTTTCGTACGGACTCAAAAAATGGAACGAGTGGCTCAAGTGCAGAGGAATCATCTTTTCTTCCAACTACGTGGAATTCTCTCCATGGTTTGTTGAAAAGAAAAGAAATGTAATGAATATCTCCACCTGGTCTAAATGTGTAATATTTTACATAGAGGACTACCAGTACTGCTGCCGCTAAAATACAGGCAATTAAAATTAATGTTTGTGTCATATTTTATTTTTTTGTGAATGAAAATTGTTTTTTATTTTGAATGCGTTATATCAGTAAAATGTATTTATGTCAAATGTTTTGGTTGAATCATGAAGATAAAAAACCGCACCCATTAGGGTACGGCTTTTATTATTACTAACCAAAAAAATCAATTACAGTGTATGGTATACGTTGCAATGGGATTTAATGCCCCACCACTTGCTACCCAGTTTATTTGGGCATCAATTGGTGTTGGATTGATTATTCCTGTGAAGGTCACAGTGTTCATATATACCCCCCATTGAGAGGTCCAATATGCTGGATTTGGTCCACTATTGGCCCAACTGCCATTTACAGATTGTATACACGGAGTTGTCCATCCAGCTCCATTGTAGTGTGTTTCAACTATGTAGCATACCCCGCTATAGGCGGAGTTTCCCGCGAAATACATAAATCCTGATTGTCTGTATCCACTCCCGTCTCCACTTACAGAGTAGGTTGGTGTAATAGGGGGATTTGTCATTAACCCTGAACCTTGAGCGATTGTTGCTCCACACCCAAACATTAACATTTTCAAATTTATCGGATGACCTTGAAAGGTCAATATAGCGTTTCCCGTGTTCATGTCATATGAATACAGCTGAGGCTGTTCATATGATGGAACTGCAGGTTGCGGTTCAGTCATTATCAATCCCTGCACTTTGGTGCAACTTGCGTTTGCTGTTGCAAATGCAATCAGTAAAAATAAGGCTATTAAATTTGTTTTTTTCATTTTTTTATAAATTTTAATTGTTGTGAAAATATGAAGGAATTGAAGATCCCTTTGTATATGTTGGTTTCATTCCCTCATATTTTCACAACAACGCATCCAACGAGCTTTTCTGGATGTATTATAGCAAATATAAACACTATTGTCAAGTACTAGAAATAGTCTAAATTATGTTGTGAAATAAGGATTTTTGTCATAGTTTCGCGATTGCGACGTTATATAGAGTATCTACGGGTGATTATTCCTGTAGACTAATCAACCCAATCATATTTATGACAACTCGTACAAAAATTTCTCTCGGTGCGCTTTCATTGATGTTTGCTGGGGCAGTTGCGCTTCCTGCGTTTGCTGCGAAGACGTATGACCCAACTTGTATCAAGAGTGCTATTGGTACACGTGATGCGTCAATAGGCAGTGCATTTACTACCTATTACAACAGTGCCTCAACTGCATTGACGACTCGCACAACTGCGTTGCAATCAGCGTGGGATATTGCTGACAAGACAGAGCGACACACTGCTCTTAAAAGTGCATGGGATACATATAAAGCATCCGTAACTACCAACAAAGCAACACTTAAATCTTCTCGTGAAGCTGCGTGGTCAACATACAAAACTGCTCGAATTGCATGTGGAGTACAATCTGACGGCAACGGTGCGCAGTCAGATAATTTGTAAGATTGAAAAGTAACTGATATATCGTAGCAAAAAATTGCCATCGACGTTGTGTTGATGGCAATTTTGCTTGAAATGTTTCTTCTAGTGTTGTAGTATAAGAGCCGTACTTCGTGCTTCGTACGCCGAGGTGGCGAAATTGGTAGACGCACTTGCCTTAGGAGCAAGCGGAGTGATCCATGGAGGTTCAAGTCCTCTCCTCGGCACCAATGCCCTCATAGCTCAGTCGGTAGAGCAGCTCCCTTTTAAGGAGACGGTCGCAGGTTCGAATCCTGCTGAGGGCACCATATAAAAAGACCCAAACTCGGGTCTTTTTATATGGTGTGGTTATACGATTCCGCTAGAACCTATTTTATCAAAAACTGCTGAAAGTATCCACAAGCATCCCCCCCCGCGCTGAAGCGCCACCCACTTCTTAGTTCGTTCGAAACCGATTGGTTCCGTTTTGGTGCCCGGGGTGGGACTCGAACCCACACGACATTACTGTCTGAGGATTTTAAGTCCTCTATGTCTACCATTCCATCACTCGGGCGTGATATTTATTTTTTGATTAGAAT
>Ga0214923_10002569_pt1 | contig 23915 bp, 22 predicted proteins | sample LL1510_MetaG_FD_177993 | JGI IMG/M metagenome (GOLD analysis project Ga0214923, IMG submission 177993) | Freshwater microbial communities from Lake Lanier, Atlanta, Georgia, United States - LL-1510 | ecosystem: Environmental > Aquatic > Freshwater > Lake | place: USA: Georgia | collected...
CCTCCATGCCCAAGGTAACATTGTATCCGAAAATGGCATTCGCCTTTTCAATTCCCTTAAAAAACTCATCGTACTGAAAAGCATGTAAGGTATTGTGATGGATAAAATCCTTCAAAGGAGCTTGAGCAGGCAAATAATGACTCAATTCATGAAGAACATGTTCTTCAATGAATTTTGAATTTGCAAAGCTCATGATTACTTATTAAGTTTATTTCCTACTTCATCAAATCGATCATTTTTGTTTCTTTTACGGGTCGACATTGCATGTTCACTTTTAGAAGTATACTCCATCTCATCAACTCCTTGAATAACCAAGTCGCCACCAGCATGATGAAATTCAGCATGCAAATGATGTAAATTATCCATAACCGTATGATCAATTAAATTGCATTTAGAAAAATCCAAAATCAATTTCGAATCTGAATTAAAACTTGCAATTTCTTTCTGTATGCCCAACCAATTGGAAAAAACGGCAGCGCCATAAATCGTTAATTTGTTAGATTCTTTTTCAATTTTAGCCTTGAAAGTACTTTTCAGCGGAACTCCTAAAATAGATTGAGTAATGAGTTTCACAATAATACCAACACCTATACCAACCAATAAATCAGTTGCTAATGTTACTAAAATTGTAATTGAAAAAACCAACAATTGTTCTGGTCCTATCTTAGCCATTCTACCAAATTCTCTCGGGCTAGCCAACTTAAATCCAACACCAATTAACAAAGCAGCGAGGGCGGCATTTGGTATTAAATCACTAAACTGCAAATCAAACAATAAAAAAAGCAAAATAAACAAGCCGTGAAACATATTTGCAAATCGTGTTTTCGCACCATTATTTACATTTGCACTACTACGGGCTACTTCAGATATCATAGGCAATCCTCCAAAAATTGATGAAATTGTATTTCCTATTCCAACTGCAATCAAATCCTTGTTGGCATTGCTTTTTCTTCTGAAAGGATCGAGCATATCAATTGCCTTTACTGTAAGTAAACTTTCTAAACTACCAACCAAAGCAAACATAATTACATACTTAATAAATATTCCACTTCTATGTATTCCTTCAAATCTCTCATTCCAGGTAATTGTATGAACAAAATCTTGATCAAAGTGAACCAAGAATTTTTTATCTAAATTTAAATAATGTGCCAAAGGAATAGAAACCAATAATACCAAAACTGGCGAAGGTATTTTTTTCAAAATTGGCTGTTTTACCAAAGGCCACAAAAACACTATTAACAAACTCACAATTCCAATGATTGCAACATGCATATTCATATTCATGATGGATTTGGGTATCGCGCTTAATAATTCTAGGGGTTCTAAAATTGACTTACCATGTTCATTCAAGGGCGCTGAACCAAAAATCAAATGAAACTGCTTACTCATAATAATAATTCCAATTGCAGCCAACATTCCATGTATCGCACTTAACGGGAAGAAATCAACCAATGATCCCATTTTCATTAAGCCAAATAAAATTTGAACAATTCCTGCAACCATCAAAGCGCCAAGGGCCAAATGCCAACCTAACTGCGCATCGCCTTGGCCAAATTCTGCAACCGAGCCAGCTACTATTACTATAAGCCCAGCGGCAGGTCCTTTTATAGTTAATTTTGAACCAGCAAACCAGGATACAACTAAACCACCAATCATGGCAGTAATCAATCCCATAATTGCAGGGAATTCACTTGCCTTCGCAATTCCCAAACTCAATGGCAGCGCCAATAAGAATACAAGAAATCCCGACATTGCATCCGTTTTATAATTTTCTATCAATCCTTTCCATCCATCAGATGGCATAGCATTTATTTTATTTTTTGTCATATTATTTTTATTTTATTTGTTTCAACTTTAAACCAAGCTGATAGGTTTTTCCATTATTTCCTTCGCCAAAAAAGCGTTGCATTTTTGTTTTGCCTCTCAATAAAAGCAAAATCACACGATAGAATTCGTGTATTTAATATGAAATATTGAATTTACCCAGCAATTTTAATTTGCTGCAACAAAATAACCAACGACACTTTGTGTACGTTAACTTTTATAGTTTTTTCAAATGTATACACCCAAGAAAAGAAGGCTTGGGGAATTTGAATAATTGAATATGTAAGGTTTTCGTCAAAAAATGTGAGAAATACTACTTTATCGTCATTGTCGTCTGAATCGGAATCAACAGTTTCTTCGCATTGCGCAGTATTTCCACTTAATTCTGAATGAATTGTCCATTCCACAAAAGAGGCTGTAAATAGCAATAAAATAAGGGATAGCCCAATTATTTTAGAATATTTTAACACACCTTTCATAGTTTTAATTACAGCAAATTTAATAGATTTCTTTGAGTAAATTACATTTTTAAGACAAACAGCATATAAATGACGATATTTTTGGACAGTTTAATGATTTTTAAAACCCGAATTTGATAATGTTGTATAAAAATTCGGCTGCAACCAATTGTCTGCATTTCAAGCATCTGTATATCCCCCGATATTTTCAATCCGTTTTATCGTTTCAAATTGTACCTTTGGGATTGAATTTTGCGCAATTAAATTGCTTACGGTAAAAAATGAGGTGATAATGAATAATTTGAACGACTGAATCATGAGTTACAAATATAGTAGGTCAATTTTTATAATTTAGTGGCTTAAACACCATTCAATTGAAAACAAATAATTAACAATACATTAATATAAAATAAAAATTACAACAAATAGTTTTGCATTTAAAAAAATTGAAATCGAATAGGCTTAACATAGTGAGAGACATTAGTTGGTTGTCTTTTAACGAAAGGGTACTTCAGGAGGCTAAAGATCCGAGTGTACATTTAAATAATAGATTAAAATTTCTAGGTATTTTCTCCAACAACTTAGATGAGTTCTTCAGGGTTCGGGTAGGCACGTTAAACAAAATGCTCAAACTCGAAAAAAATGCAAAAATGCATTTTGAAGATGATCCTGAAAAAATCCTAAAGAAAATTCAAGAGGTAGTTCTTGAACAGCAAATTAATTTCGACAGCACATATGCCGAAATTATTAATCAACTAGAAATTCAACACAAAGTTTTCTTTAAAAACGAAAAGCAACTTTCGAAAGACCAAAAGAGTTTTGTACAGCATTATTTTGAAGACAAGGTTCGCACCCAAATTGTTCCTTTGATGATTGAGAGTATGCCGCAAGCTCCATTTTTGAAAGACCGTTCCATTTATTTGGCATGTGTTCTTGGCAATACCCAAAACCCAATGTTGCAGCGATACGCTTTGATTCAAATACCAGAAAAAGAAGTTCCTAGATTTGTAATTATTCCCTCACCAAAAAACGAAACACATATTATTTTACTCGATGATATTATTCGTTACAATCTTAAATACTTATTTGCACCCTTTGGATTCAATCGTTTCAGTAGCCACATTGTAAAACTTACCAGAGACGCAGAATTGGAACTAGACAATGATTTAAACAACAATGTCATTGGCGATCTAGAAAAAAGTTTAAAAAATAGAAATAAAGGCAAAGCCACGCGTTTTGTTTACGACAGAAGCATAGATCCACATTTATTGGATTATTTAACAAAACGATTAAACTTGTTAAAAAAAGACAACCTTATTGCTGGAGGAAGAATTCATAATTTTAAAGATTTCATGGATTTCCCTAAATCGGTTTTCAACGACTTAACAACCCGACCCAAATCATTTGTACATCCTTTGTTAGAACAACCATGTCGCATCATGGAATTGTTAGAAAAACGAGATGTAATGCTGCATTTCCCATACCACTCATTTGACTCAATTATTGACTTATTGAGAGAAGCGGCCATTGACCCTTCTGTACAAAGTATTAAAATTACAGCTTACCGATTGGCAAAACAATCGAAGGTAATAAACGCTTTATTGAATGCGGTTAGAAATGGAAAACAAGTTACCGTGGTCATTGAGTTAAGGGCACGTTTTGATGAAGAGGCAAATTTATATTGGAAATCTGTTTTAGAGGAAGAAGGAATTAAGGTTCTTTTGGGTGTTCCTGACATGAAGGTACACGCAAAAATTTGTGTGATTAAAAAACGAGAATTTAATAAAACTACGCAATATGGATTTGTGTCTACAGGCAATTTCAATGAATCTACGGCACAATTATATGGTGATCACTTGTTACTAACAACCAACAAAATGATTTTGGCTGATATAAATCGTATTTTTGACTGTTTAGACAAACCAATCATTCGAATTGACTCTTTAAAAACGTGCAAAACACTGATTGTTGCTCCAAATAACATGCGTAAGTACTTTTTAAACATGCTTGCCAAAGAAATTCGATTTGCCAAAAAGAAACAAAACGCAGGCGTATATTTGAAATTAAATAGTTTGGTTGATCATGAACTCATTGAAGAATTGTACCATGCTGCAAGATCGGGTGTAGAAATCAATATGATTATCCGCGGAATTTGTTGTTTGAAAGCAGAACAGAAGTCCTTCAAAAAAGAAATTAAAGCCATCAGTATTGTTGATGAATATTTAGAGCATGCCAGAGTTTTTATATTTAACAACTTCAATACTCCAATGGTTTATATTTCATCGGCAGATTGGATGATTAGAAACCTAGATCATAGAATTGAAGTTGCATGTCCAATTTTTGACAACTCCATTCAAGAAGAATTAACCACCATATTAAAACTGCAAATGCAAGAGAATGTGAAAGGTAGGATTTTAGACAATGACCAAGCAAACAATTATGTAATTTCTGAAGAAAACACACCAGAAATGAGGTCCCAGATTGAGATTTATCATTACCTTAGCGGCAAAAAATACAACCCTTGATATTGGCTGCTATTGATATTGGTTCTAATGCGGCTCGGATACTTATAACCGAAGTAAAACCTTATGGGAACAATGAAGTAGATTTCACAAAATTAAACTTAATAAGGGTTCCAATTCAATTGGGTTACGATGTTTTCGAAAACGGTTCAATTGGAATTGAAAAACGCCATAATTTCATTGAAACGATGAAGGCTTTTAAAATTTTGATGAATATTTATCATGTAAAAGCCTACAAAGCCTGTGCCACCAGTGCCATGCGCGATGCAAAAAATGCTGATGAAATTATTGAACAAATTGACCGGGAAGTTGGTTTACAAATTAGGGTAATTAGTGGTCAAGAAGAAGCCTCAATCTTGTATGAAACACATATTGCCGAGCAATTCCAAAACAATAATGCATCACTCTATATAGATGTTGGTGGTGGAAGTACCGAACTGACGCTATTTGCTGAGAAAAAAATTATTTTCAAAGAATCATTTAACATTGGTACCATTCGTTTATTAAACTTGAAAATTACCCAAAAGCATTGGGATAGCGTTAAATATTTTATCAAAAATGAGGTTGATAAGTACCAGCCCATTCAACTCATTGGAAGTGGTGGAAACATCAATAAAATATTTTCAATGTCAAAGGTCAAAGAAGGTAGACCTTTAAAATATAGTGCTTTAAAAGATAGTTTAACAGAAATGGAGAACCTATCAATTGATGAACGTGTTCACAAATTCAATTTAAAGGATGAGAGGGCGGCCGTAATTGTTCCGGCACTTGAAATCTATACCACAATCATGAAATGGGCCAATGCCACTGAAATTTATGTCCCTAAAATTGGATTGGCAGATGGACTTATTAAATTGCTTTACGCAGAAATAATGTTACAAAAAAATCAATAGGCCGTGCCTTATTTAATTGAAATATAAATTTTTTCTCATAGATTCGTTGTTCAGACAAAAATCTATCATATGAAAATAAAACTACTACAAATTTTTAAAACCATATTGCTATTTTCTTTAGTATTTATTCAAAATAACATTAAAGCTCAAAATTCACTTGACTTTGATGGCACCGACGATAGGGTTGATTGCGGAACAGATACTTCAGTGATGATTAAAAACAAGGCCATTACATTGGAAGCGTGGATTTATCCTACTGCTTGGAAAACAAATGTATATGAAGGCAATATCATTAACAAAGAAAACAATACGAACAATAATGGTTATTTCTTGCGGTGCGGGGCATCTGGTAAATTAAATTTTGGATTTGGCGACAACACTACTACTTGGAAAGAAATAACTTCTGCAACCGCGGTTTTAACCTTGAACACTTGGCAGCATGTTGCTGCTACTTATGATGGCGTTAAATCTAAATTATATGTAAATGGCATTTGTACAGATTCTGTAAGTTACTCTTCCGCAATTCAAAATTCAAATACCGTTAACCTCACCATTGGTGATCATTCTGGCACTTATGTGCGACGATACCAAGGTAGAATTGATGAAGTTAGAATTTGGGCCGTTGTAAGAACCATAGCAGAAATTAAAAACAACATGAATGCAGAATTCTGTTCTAAGCAAAATGGACTTAGGGCTTATTACAAATTCAATCATGGTATTGCAAATGGGACCAACACCACAAATAAACTTTCTGATTGGTCTGGATTTAACAATACTGGTACTGCCTTAAATTTCTTGATGTCAGGAACCGGATCCAACTGGGTAAATGGCAAATCTTTAACCAGAAATATGAACACATTTGTGAATACCACAACCCAATGTGACTTTTTTTACGGACCAACCGGTAAAAAACTAACCACCTCAGGTACTTACTACGATACCATTCCTACTTCATTTGGTTGTGATAGTGCAATAAAAACTGTACTAACAATAAAAAAACGCTCAACCAAAACCATAAATGTATGGGCTTGTAAGTCTTATGTAAGTCCTAGCAAAGCATACACTTGGACAAAAACCGGAAAATATGTAGACTATATCAAAAACTGGGTTGGTTGCGATAGTATGATTACTGTAAATTTAAAAATTGGTGGAAAGCCAGATACCATTCGCGTAAGCCAATGTTATTCATACACAAGTCCTTCAAAAAAATACACTTTCACAAATTCTGGTGTATATCATGATACAATTCCCGATTACAGAGGGTGCGATAGTTTAATCACCCTGTTTGTTACCATTTTAAAGCCATCAAACAGCACATTGTTTGCCAAAGGTTGCAAAGCTTACACTTCTCCAAGTGGAAAATTCATTGTAACTCAAAGTTCAACATTTTATGACACAATTTTAAATGAAGCTGGTTGCGATAGTGTTATAAAAATAACCTTTAAAAACCTATCAGCTAAAAAAACCATTGATGTCACTGCCTGTTATAGATACAAAAATTGGAACAAAAAGAAAACATGGACTAAATCAGGTGTTTATTATGATACTCTACGAAATTATGCATTTTGTGATAGTATTGTTACTGTTAATTTAACCATCAACAACGCAAAAAGAGATACAGTTAATGAAAGCAGTTGCCACTATTTCATTATGAAAGGCAAACCAATTGTTATCAATGCGAGTGGTTCTTATAATGACACTTTAACGGCAAAATCAACTGGATGTGATAGTATAGTAACAAGAAATATCAACATCATTAATATTGATAGATATGTCATTCACGATGGTTCATTGTTAACCGCGAGAACACTCAATGCAACTTATCAGTGGATCAACTGTTCAAAAAACAACATCGTCATTGACACCGCTACAAAACGTTCGTTTGTGGCACCGAAGAATGAAATGTATGGGGTTATTATCACTCAAAATGGCTGTATAGATACTTCGGATTGTATTCAAGTTACAAATGCAAAAACCACTCCGATTAGCGCATATAACTTCGAAATCATTCCTAATCCAAACAAAGGTACTTTCACATTGAAATCTAATATCAATACACCGGTAAGCATTGCTATCTTTAACTCAGTAGGCGCTGTTGTTTATGAAAAACAAAATGTTAATGCCAACGATTTAAAAATCGAATTGAATCAAAAAGCAGGAATCTACCACGTCCGAATAAAAGACGAAAATAATGCTACCATTACCAAAATGGTGATGATACAGTAAATTAAAAAGCCCCTTTCGGGGTTTTTTAATGTTTATAAATGTTTATAAATGTTTATGAGGGTTTATGAAAGTTTATTAAGGTTGTTTTAACGATAAAACAAGAAAGCGCAAACAGGCGATAGCATCAACAGGCGTAAATTATCAATAGCGAAGCGTCAAATTGCGATGCAAATTCAACCTGATTGCAACAAAAGAATCGGTTATTTACGAAACTCCTTGCATATACCCCAAAGTTTAATAAACTTTGCTCCACTATGTCAGAAAATACTCCTTGCCCACAATGCGGTTCAGAATACCCTTATCCTTCCGGACTTTTAATGATTTGTCCTGAATGTTCTCACGAATGGAATCCAAACGATGTGGAAGAAGTATCTACCGACGATGGTGGTTTGGTTGTGAAAGATTCTAACGGAAAAATCTTGAAAGATGGAGATACCGTTGTAATCATCAAAGATTTGCCTGTAAAAGGATTTTCAAAATCAATCAAAGTGGGTACAAAAGTGAACAACATTCGCTTGACCGATGGCGACCACAACATTGATTGTAAAATTGGCGAATTTGGCTCTATGTCTATCAAATCAGAATTTGTAAAACTCGGATAAATCTTCTATGAACACCAACGTTGAAGTATACTTTGCAAACTTGAGGCAATGGAAACCAGAGCTTGAAATGTTGCGCAATATCGTGGTGGAATGCGGATTGGTGGAAGAATTCAAGTGGCGCGGACCTTGTTACACCTACAACAACAGCAACATCATTATTGTTGGGGGATTCAAGGACAACTGCGTAATCAGTTTTTTGAAGGGTGTATTTTTGAGGGACGACCATAAGTTGTTGCAAAAACCCGGCGATAATTCCCAGACTGTGCGTTTCATCCGATTCACTGAGGGTTCTCAAATTACAGAACTCGAACCCATTATCAAGTCGTACATTTACGAAGCCATTGAGGTTGAAAAGGCGGGCATGAAGCTCGATCCTACAGACAAACCTGCTTTAGAACAAATACCAGAATTTGACAAATTCATGGCAGAAAATGCCGAATTTAAGGCGGCTTTTGAGGGACTTACCCCGGGCCGTCAGAGGGCTTACAACATGCATTTCGCATCGGCCAAGCAATCAGAAACCCGCACTTCGCGCATTTTGGCAATTGTGCCAAGGGTTATGAAAGGCAAAGGTTTGAACGATTGCATTTGCGGCTTAAGCAAACGCATGCCCAATTGCGACGGCAGCCACAAGATGCTGAAAGAGGCGTAAGCGCCTACATAACATAGGGTATTGTTTTTGATACTAATATTCATATTGCACTTGGAAAGGTATGATTATCTATCCCGAAGTGTAACTATATCAGTAGCCATATTAAAGTCTTTCCGCTGTTGTTGGCACTTTGGCTCATGTGGGACAGATCTCAAAAAGCAATAAATTTAACCAATCCCCCCCTCTATCCATCCCTCAGAAACCGAGGGATTTTTTTTGCAATAATAAATTCAATTTTAAATTGTTAAACTTTTACTCTAGCAAAGTTCAACAAATTATTTTGTTTAATTTTTTTGTTATTTAATTATTAAGTAAACATTGAGTTTGAAAAGTTTTGTTTAAAAAAAATGCTAAATATTTTTTGAGTTTTTCGCGTTTAAAACAGCCAAAAATTGAACAAATTATTGAAATAAAAAATTTTACATTAGTTTTTAAAACTTAATTATTCTATCATTGTTCTTTTAAAATTGGAGTCCAGTTACCAATTAAAAAAACGGGGCCTTAACCGAAAAGCCAAAAGAGTAGGAAAAACCAAACTAAATTTATATATTATGGAACATTTAAAAATTGCAAGTGATAATTACGTGGCGTTCACGTTTTTTATCGGCACAATGGCTATGATGGCCGCGTCAGTTTTCTTCTTCTTCGAGTTGAACAACACTTCAGCTAAATGGAGAACTTCTGTATTAGTTTCAGGACTAATTACTTTCATCGCAGCTGTGCATTACTACTACATGCGCGGTTACAACTTGGCAACAGGTGATTCACCAACATTCTTTAGATATGTTGACTGGATTTTGACTGTGCCTTTGATGTGCGTAGAGTTCTATTTGATTACCAAAAAAGCAGGTGCTAAAATTAGCCTACTTTGGAAATTAATCTTCGCTTCTTTGGTGATGTTGGTTACCGGTTATTTCGGTGAAACAATCGATGCTGCCAATAGCGTTCTATGGGGTGTAATTTCTGGTGCTGCATATTTCTACATTGCATACTTAGTATGGTTTGGTGAAGTAGCACAATTGTCACAAACTGCTGGTCCACAAGTTGCAAAAGCAACCCGTATCTTGGCTTGGTTTGTTTTGGTTGGTTGGGCTATCTATCCATTGGGATACATCTTGGGAACTCCAGGTGGTCTTTTCGGAATCAAGTTAGTTGCAGATCCAAAAATGGCTTCACACTACATGGACATCGTTTATAACATTGCCGATGCAATCAACAAAATCGGTTTTGGTTTAGTAATCTATGCGTTAAGCAGAAACGAAGACTAATATATTCATTACCTAACTAAGGCAGATTTTTCAAATAGTTTATACGTTTGAAAAATCTGCCTTTTTTTATGCCTAAAAAGTTCCCTCTATAAATACAAACAAGGACAAGTAGCCACAGATGAGATGATGCAGCCAACCAATAAAATACACGTTTATGATTTTGTATTCATTGGCGCAGGTGCTTCAACCACCTTGTTGCTGTTAAGTCTAGAACGAAACGCATTATTAGAAAATAAAAAAATCCTCATTGCCGATCCAGATTTGAAGGATCAAAACGACAAAACATATTGTTTTTGGGGGGACATTCACGACCCCATGATTCAAAATATTGCACATATTGTCTCACACCGTTGGAATTCATTTGCAGTAAACCAGAGTATCACCAACAAAACCAATAGCATTGAATATTTCCATATCAAAGGCATTGATTTGTACCAAGAACTCAACAGAATTATCCAAAAATACAATGTCATCAGAACCTATGTACCGGTAAATGATTTAAATGAAAAGAGCGACCATACCCAAGTTTTGTCCGCAAACGATACTTGGTTGGCAAAAATGGTTTTCGATAGCCGTCCACCTAGCTTTCACAAACCAAACAATCATCAAGCCCACCTTTATCAATCGTTTGTTGGCTTTGTGGTTCAATTGAACGAATCACAATTCAATTCAACAACCATCGATTTGATGGACTTCAATGTCCCTCAAAATGAAAACACACAATTCATGTACGTTTTGCCATTTGGCCAAAATTTGGCCTTGGTAGAGCTCACTCGATTTGGTGAAAATATTATTACCGTTAACGAAGCGGAACCCGTTATCAAAAATTACGTTGAACAACTTTATGGGACATTCCAGTTAATTGATACAGAATTTGGCTGTATTCCTATGAGTTCAGCGAAAATAAGCACCGAAACTCCTTCCCAAAAAATAATCAAAATTGGGGCAAGGGCGGGTGCCATCAAACCGAGCACCGGTTATGCATTTAAAAACATGATCCACCATTCGGAGACCATAACCCAATCAATTTTAAACAATACCAAAATCGAAATTATTGAGCGAAGTCCCCGATTCCAATTATACGATCGATTGTTGCTGAAAATTATCGAAAAAAACCACAAAACGGCAACAAGCATCTTCGAAACGCTGTTTCAAAAAAATCCTTTGGCGCTAATTCTGAAATTCTTGGATGAAAAAACCAGCATTTGGGAGGACATCCAAATCTTCAAAACTTTGCCTTTTTTAACGTTTATGAAAGCACTGTTAAAAGATACATGGCATCGATTGAATCCATTAATGCCCACTTTTCTACTATTGCTAATTACCCTATTTCTGAATGTTTTGTTTGTAGTAAACCCCGAAATCTGCAACAAAGCCAGTCTCATTTTGGGCATTGCCGGACTATTCACCGTAGGAATTCCGCATGGTGCCTTAGACCATTTACTCGAAAGCAAACAAATCAATCACAAACCCAGCTTTAAGTTTATTTTCCAATATTTGGGAATCGCCTTTTTGTATTTTTTACTTTGGGTAATTGCCCCGAAATTGTCGTTTTACTTTTTCCTTTTATTTTCAATTTGGCATTTTGGCTCAACCGACATTTTAGAATGGCGCGTTGGCAAAAACAAAGCATTTAAAAGTTGGTTTTGGGGGACATTGGTTTTTGGAATTTTTTTGTTTGGGCATTTCAATGAAACGAAAAACATATTATTGAACATGAATGTAGACCTTTCTACCATGAATGAATCCATGGCTTTTTACATCTACGTGGTGAGCATTTTTGCAGCTATTGTATTGGCAATTTTTGAAAACAAGAAACAATTCTATTTGTCTGTTGCAATGATTTTATTGGCAAACCAATTGCCTTTATTAATCTCATTTGGCATATATTTCATTGGGCAACACAGTTTCACTGGATGGTTGCATTTAAAAAAGGGATTAAATGCTAATAATCTTAATCTTACAAAAAAGGCTCTCCCATTTACGTTTGGTGCGCTGTTGCTTTTTATTGTTTTGATAGTGTGTATCCAATTAAATCTTGTAAGCCAAATCAACAACAATCTATTGAGCTTATTCTTTATTTTCATTGCCTGCATCAGCTTCCCTCATGTTTTGGCAATGAATATGTTTTATAAGAAAACTAGTTTGAATTAATCAATACCAAATTCCCGGTATCTGTTATCTAGATACGCTCATTTACCTTTATTGGCGCGGCATTTATCGGAACAATATTTTACATCCGCCCAATTTTTCTCCCATTTTTTGCGCCAAGCAAATGGCCTATTGCATGCAATGCATACCTTTTCTGGGAGATTTTCTTTTTTAACACCTTTCATGATTTTCTGCAAATCCAGTTTTTCAATTGATTCAACAAGAATAAAACAAATGTGAACGGAAATGGTTGTCAGGGGTTTTTACAATCTAACAATCAACCAATATCAAATTACCGCTAAAACTGCAATTCTTTCCGGATGAATTTCAAATGCAACATATTAACTTTTTCATATTTACCGCGAAATTGTATTGCTTAAACAAATACAAAAACAATAAGCCTATAGGTTGATTTTGTGAAAATAGTTAATATCTTTGCAAATAAATTATTCGCTTTTCATTATGAAGGTGAAAAATACAATGAATTAAGACGATTACTAAAATTATGGTCAAACACATCTTACTTACTTCAATTTACTACAGAAAACAAAACTGATATTCCCAAGAATAAAAGAATCGAAGAACTTATTTTCACACTTATTGAAAATACAAATGAAATTGATGCAATACTTAACGAAATAAAAAATAACCCAAATAGAAGATTAGAAGATTTTTTCAAAAATTTAAACAATAATGAATATAGAATTGACATTCTGCTCTCAAAACAAAAGGGACGACAGAATTTTTATCGAATATATGCCCTGAAAATCGATAACAATTGTTTTGTCATTACTGGAGGAGCAATTAAATTTCATCATTTAAACAAAAACAGACCACATACACAAATTGAAATGCAAAAACTAGATCAATGTAGAGATTATCTGAAAGAAAATGGGGTAATCGATTCTGATTCATTTTACGAATTCTTAAATGAAGAACAATGACAAATAAAGAAAAATTCCTAAAGCTGGTTTCAGAAGATGACACCATGACTTTAAAAGAAGTAGAGCAGAGAATTAAAAATCGTGCAATGTTGCGTGAATCGCAAAAAATCGCGTTAAAAGTGCTCATGAAGTTAGATAAACTAGGATGGACTCAAAAAGACCTAGCTGCCAAAATGGAAGTAACACCACAACAAATTACAAAAATTGTAAGTGGCAAAGCGAATCTTACAATAGAAACACAAATCAAACTGCAAACAATTTTAGATATTCCAATTTTGGCTAGCTATTACGAAAATAAAACATCTGAAATAGCCCAACCAATTGCAACTACCTAACAACAAATTTGCACCTATTCTTCCGTTTCCCTTTGAACTAAATTCAACTTCAATTGTTACCCCTAGGTGCATTGCAAAAGCAATTGCGCTCTAGAAAATGTTGAAGCAGAAAATTGCCGTTGTTTGGTTTAAAAGAGATTTGAGGTTTACCGACCACGAACCCCTTTTCAATGCCCAAAACCAGCATTTACCCATTCTGATGATTTATTGCTTCGAGCCTTCTGTCATGAACTATGACGATAGCGACGTGCGGCATTGGCGCTTTGTTCATCAATCCTTACAGGATATGCAAGACAAACTAAAAGAGCACGACGTTCAAATAGCTGTCTTCCATCAAGAAGCCCTGTTCGTTTTCGAAGAAATACAGAAAAAATATACCATTGCCACATTGTTTTCACACCAAGAAATTGGCAATCTAATTACCTACAAAAGAGACCTTGCTGTTAAAGACTTTTTCACCCAACACAACATAGTTTGGAAAGAATACCAAATCAATGGGGTAATAAGAAAGCTGAAATCTCGGAAGGATTGGGAAAAGCGTTGGAAAAAGAAAATGGAAGAACCGCCAAAAATGGTTGGCGAAAGCAATTGGCGCTTTCTAGAGTTTGACAAAGTTTGGCATGAAAACCTATCGGGAGAACCGCTAAATGACGACATTACCCAACCCCATAAATCGTTTCAGATGGGTGGTGAAACCCTTGCCTGGAAATATTTGAGTAGCTTTTTAAAAGACCGTTACGTCAATTATTCCAAACACATATCAAAACCCGCTTTGAGCAGGCGCGGTTGCAGCCGAATTTCGCCCTACTTGACTTACGGCAATATTAGCATGCGCATGGTTTACCAATACACCATGCAACATTACAAAACCGCCATCAACAAAAGGGCATTGAACAATTTCATATCGCGTTTGCATTGGCATTGCCACTTCATGCAAAAATTTGAAGATGAATGTCGCATGGAATTTGAAAATGTAAACCGCGCCTACGACAACTTGGTAAAACCAAGAAACGAAGCCTATATTTTGGCTTGGCAAACCGGAAACACAGGCGTGCCCATTGTAGATGCGTGCATGCGGTGCGTAACAGAAACTGGCTATTTAAACTTTAGAATGCGTGCCATGGTGGTTTCATTTTTCGTGTTTAACCTTTGGCAAGATTGGCGCCATTTGCATTACCTGGCAAAGCAGTTTTTAGACTATGAACCAGGCATTCACTATCCGCAGTTGCAAATGCAATCTGGTGTTACAGGAATTAACACCATCAGAATTTACAACCCCATCAAAAATTCGATGGAACACGATGAAAACGGCGAGTTCATCAAAACTTGGATTCCTGAATTGCGGTTGGTGCCTGCCGACATCATTCACGAACCTTGGAAAATGAGTGCAATGGAGCAAGAATTATACAAGGTCGAAATTGGAAAAGACTACCCCTATCCCATTGTTGATATTGAAGAAAGCCGAAAAGCCGCTAGCGATCAGGTGTATCAATTCAAAAAAACGGAAGCTGTAAAATCTGAAGCCAATCGCATTTTAAAAAAGCATGTCAATACTTCAAAACAAGTGGCAAAAAATACCGCAAAACAAAAGGCAATCAACGATTTGTTCAATAACGAAACTCCCGAATAAATGGAAAAATTAGAACCCAACAAAATAGGCATTATTTTCCCGCATCAGCTGTTTGAAAACAGCCCATTGCTTGAAAGCTGCCATACCGTTTACTTGGTTGAAGAATGGTTGTATTTCCAGCAATATAACTTCCATAAAAGCAAACTCATTTTCCACCGGGCGAGCATGAAATTTTATGAAGCACATTTGCTGTCCCTCAAAATCAATGTGGTGTATATTGAGTCGAACAATGAATTGGCAGACGTACGTAAATTGATTCCTTTTTTATATTCTGAGGGACATTCGGAAGTGACTTACATAGACACCACCGACAATTGGTTGGAGCAACGCATTGCCAAAGCTAGCGCTTCGGTGAATATGGTATGTAATAAGTTAGAAACCCCGATGTTTCTGAATACTTCCGAATCAAATTTTGAGTTTTTCAAAAACCGCAAACGGATGTTTCAAACCGATTTTTACAAACACCAACGGGTATTGAGAAACGTGCTTATTGAAAATGGAAAAGATCCTGTTGGGGGAAAATGGACTTTCGACGATGAAAACCGTTTGAAATACCCAAAGGGAAAAACGCCACCCAAAACGGAGAGTTTGTCTAAAAACGCGTATTATTCCGGAGCAGTTGAATACATTGAAAAGCACTTTCCAAATAATTATGGAATTACAAAACCATCAATCATTTATCCTACTACTTTCGAAGAAAGCAAAGAATGGCTAACCCAATTTTTAGAAACTCGTTTTGCAGAATTCGGGGCTTATGAAGATGCCATCGTTACCAACGAAATTATTCTGCATCACAGCATACTCACACCCATGATGAATGTAGGTTTGTTGACACCAGAATATATCATAAGTAAAACCCTAGAATACGCCAAGCATAATGAAATTCCAATGAATTCTTTGGAGGGATTTATTCGCCAAATTATGGGCTGGAGGGAATTCATTCGGGCCGTTTACGAGTTGCGCGGCAGCGAAGAACGCACCAAGAATTATTGGCAGTTTAACCGCAAAATTCCCCAATCATTTTGGGATGGAACAACAGGCATTGAACCGATTGATAGCACCATTAAAAAGATTCTGGAAACCGGCTATTGTCATCACATTGAGCGATTGATGGTATTGGGCAACTTCATGTTGCTTTGTGAGTTCGATCCCGATGAGGTTTACCGATGGTTCATGGAAATGTTCATTGACTCTTACGATTGGGTGATGGTACCGAACGTTTACGGCATGAGTCAGTTTGCCGATGGCGGCATTATGTCGACCAAACCTTATATCAGCGGAAGCAATTATTTGATGAAGATGAGTAATTATTCCAAGGGAGAATGGCAACAAATTTGGGATGGATTATTTTGGCGTTTCATGCATGTTCACCGAGATTTTTTCCTTCAAAATCCAAGATTAGGAATGCTCATTAAGAGCTTCGACAAAATGGATGCCTCGAAACAAAATTTGCACTTAGAAAACGCTGAGGGGTATTTGAGGGAGTTGGACAAAGACGTCAACTAACAATCATACAAATTGTTAATACAGTACAAATTCGTTATATTTGTTAAAACCCTGTTTATTGTTGTAAACAGAAATACAAAAAATGAGCACTCCAAAGCAAACGTTATTACAGAAATTTAGTTTATTAACCGTCATTGTAATCATTGCAATTGGTTGTGGCAACAGTTCTGATACCAAAGGTGGCAAAAGCGCAACCTATGTAAGTCCAAGTGTTGATTACAAGGGTCATTATCGCAGGGGCCATGTAAGAATGCCGGTAAGTTTAAAGAAAGACGCTTATCGAAGTCAAGCCCGTTCAAGGTATTATTACCACACCCGAGGAAAATATAGAAAGTAACAGATATCATGACAAAGAAAACTATTCTTCGATTTAACTTTATCATTGCAATTGCTGCTATGTTCATTTTTTATGGATGTGGAGACAAAATAGAAATATCAAAAGGACCACAACTGAAAACAATAGATAGCATCCAAGGCAAATGGATATTGCATCATTATTATCTTGTAAAAGACAATTATTTTCCTGGCCCAGCATTCACCGAATACATATATTGTTATCCCACAGAAACTGAGCCCTACAAATATTTAACCATTTCAAAAGATTCATTTTTCTTCACCAATTCGGGTAAGTTTACCAAAATGTTTCCAGCTGATGTTTTAAAGCTATCATTTTCTGGCAAGGTTAATGTCCCTCAAAATCAAGAAAGGTTTCAATATACTGGATATTTAGATAAAGACAGTTTACGGATATCATTCAATGGTCAATACGACATTTGCGAAATGACCGATACAAATGTAATTTACCATCTTGGCTCAGATAGTAAATACAAGATGGTTTATTATTTGAAGTAAGTCTAGATAGAAACTTTTCGCTTTGTAAATCGTTAGTCAAAGGTTTGACACCTGTTTTTTCAGTAGTTTATGGGTTCTGTCGCATTATTATTTTTTCCTATAGCAAGTTCATAAGCAGCTAACGTTCTTTGAGCCGACTAAAACTCTTTAAAACCCTAGTTATTGCTATCCTACGTTTTATCTGCAGAATTTCCTTCCCCCCAAAGGGGAAATCAATTTGAATCAAACTTATACATCGCATCGCTGGCGGTTTTGCCCAGTTTATCACTGATCGCCAAGGCCCATAGGACCAATTCCATGCAAAAGTCTTTGTCCGTATCGCTCAAGTTTGAAGCGTGGTCTTGAATAAGCGCATTTAACGGTTTGATGTTATTGAGGCTTTTGAAAAAAACCTCATCTGTATCCGTGTAATTGAGTTCCACATAATTTTTCTCGAACCAGTGAACCAAATCGCTGTATGGCGTTTTTGTACCGGCCTTTTCCAATTTTGGAATGCGCGGAAAAATTTGGTTGAATTGAGCCATAATCGCAGTATCAATCAAGATCCGAGCCACCTCGTCGGCCCCCTCTTGCTCTCCCTCGTACACCAGTTCGATTTTACCGGTGATAGAAGGGATAATCGACATAAAATCTACCAATCGGATGGTGGTTTTTTCGCTTTGGGTTTCAATCAAACGAAGTTTACCGGCAGCCACGAGATTCTCCATTGCACTGATAGACAAACGCGCGCTAACGCCACTTTTCGAATCAACATATTCACTATCTCTAGCCTGAAATGAAACCTCTTCCAACAAATTTTTAGCCAAATCAGGAATGACAACCGCAGCCAAATCCTCAGGTGAAATCTTTGCCTCATGCTCAGTAATGGCACGAGCCAAAGCAATATTTTTTGGGTAATGGGTAAAAATTTGCGAGCCGATACGATCCTTCAAAGGAGTTACGATGCTCCCTCTGTTGGTGTAATCTTCGGGATTTGCCGTAAATACAAATTGAATATCCAATGGCATCCGCAATTGAAATCCGCGAATCTGGATATCTCCCTCTTGCAAAATATTGAACAATGAAACCTGGATACGGGCTTGCAAATCGGGAAGTTCGTTTAGTACAAAAATGCATCGATTGGCACGGGGAATCATTCCATAATGAAGCACGCGTTCATCAGAATAAGGCAATTTCAATGTCGCCGCCTTAATGGGGTCGATATCGCCAATCAAATCCGAAATATTAACATCTGGCGTAGCGAGTTTTTCGAAGAATCGAGCCGACCGGTGCACCCACGAAATTGGGGTTTTATCACCTAGTTCAGCCACCAAATCCACTGCAAATTTGGAAATCGGCTCAAAGGGACTATCGTTGATTTCCGACCCCTTCACAATAGGCATATATTCATCCAACAAGTCCACCATACTGCGAGCGATACGGGTCTTTGCCTGACCGCGCAATCCCAACAAATTAATGTGGTGACCGGCCAAAATCGCTTTTTTTAGCTGTGGCACAACAGTATCCTCATACCCAAAAAGTCCCTCAAAAACGGGCTTTTTCGCTCTGATCCGCGCAATGAGGTTGCTTTGGATTTCTTGGTTTATGGTTTTGTGGGCATAGCCCGATGCTTTCAATTCTTTGAATGTGGTTTCTTGTTTCATCTGTAATTAAATCCGTTTGATTCTGTTTTTTTCGTAATCTTCAAATATCATTTGACCCAAATCTGAGAGTCCAGTAAGGAATGCTTTGCCCTGATTTTCGGCGGTGAAGCGTTCTACAAACTGCCTGAGATAGGGATCTTGGGCAATCATAAAGGTAGTAATAGAAATTTTCAATTTGCGCGCCTGGGCAGCCTTGTTGAGGCATTTGGAAACAATGTACTCATCCAATCCATTGCTGTTTTTATATAGTTCGCCAGTAGACAGTTTTACGCAACTCGGCTTACCGTCCGTAATCATGAAAATTTGCTTGTTGGTATTCCGTTTCCGACGAAGAATGTCCATCGCCAACTCCAACCCTGCCACTGTATTTGTATGATAGGGTCCCACTTGTAAATAGGGCAAATCTTTCACCTTAATCGACCACGATTCATTGCCAAAAACGATAATATCGATGGCGTCTTTGGGGTATTTCCTACGGATGAGTTCTACCAAGGCCATAGCCACTTTTTTGGCGGGGGTGATGCGGTCTTCGCCATATAAAATCATAGAATGACTAATATCAATCATCAGCACGGTGCTCATTTGGGCTTTGTGCTTGGTCTCATCTACAACCAAGTCGTCTTCCGTCAGTTTCATCTCAGAAATCCCATGGTTGATTTGGGCGTTTTTGAGGCTTTCCGACATATTGATTTGCGACATTTCGTCGCCAAAATGAAAATTGCGAATTTCACCATCGCGCTCATCGCCCACACCGAGTTTGTTGGTTAGATGGTTTCCCGCACCGCTTTTTTTAAGTTTGCCGAAAATTTGGTCGAGGGCGTGCTCTCTCAAAGCTGCTTCCAGCTTGGCCGTAAGCAGATTTTTCCCTTTCCCATTTTGATCCGAATCCTCGTCGCCTTCTTGGTTTGGTAGAATTTCTTCTTTGATGTAACCTCGTTTTCTGAGGTCTTCCTCAAAATCGTGAATCGTATACTCGTCGGTGAAAATGCTATATTCTTTATCGAGCGAATGAAGCCAATCAAAGGCCTCATCCAAATCACCCGACGTATGGGTCAATAGTTCTTTAAAAATTTCAAATACCCGGTCAAAAGGTTCGATGTCCTTCGGAATGTGTTTACCAATGATAAAACCTTTCCCCTGATTGAATTCAATACCCTCTAACATCATTTAAATAACAAATCTAGGCATTAATAGTTCTTTGAAAAATGAAAATGATTGGCACAATTGGTTAAATAATTAATGGGGTTCTGTCGCATTCATTATTTTTCTCTACCAAAGTTTTGACAGCTAAAGCGATGGAGTCAATTCCTTAATCCAATCATCGCCATTATTATACCGAGCCGCATTTTTATTGAAGGTCGCTGCGGTACTTACTTTCCAATACAGGAACTGATAAGAAAAAATAAACGTTGAAACCCTTGATTTTGCTGGATTTTGCAATTTTTTCGAGCAACAAATGAGCAACTACTCGTCAAATTTGAGGTTTCTTGAGCTACAAATGAGCAACAAAAAAGAACGACAATTCAAATGTAAAAAAATAATTTGAAATTTGTATTTTCTTATCGTTTTTTTCTTTTTTTAAAAATAAAATCACTTAAAATTATTTGCTCAAAATGTGCGCATTTTTTACCCAATGAGCAAATGAGCATTTGAGTATTTGAGCATTTATCACCAAAAATATTCGGAAATTTTGGGCTACACAGACCCTCATAAGTCGCTTTATACCCTCTTATACCCTCATAGACCCTAAACGAGCCTAAACCGACCTAAAGTCTATTTTGATTTTACCATATTTGCACCACATGGAAGTAATCACAATAGAGTCCCAGGCATTCCAAATGCTTATTGCAAAAATCGATGCATTACACGCAGAGGTTTCTCGCAAGCATAACCCTGTGGATCAGTTTGCCATGGAATGGGTGGATACTTACGATGTAATGAAGATGCTTAACATTAGTAGAAGAACGCTTAGCAATTATAGCAAGACCGGTAAATTACAAAGCACCCGAATCAACAACAAAAGCTATTTCAAGGTTAAAGAAATTCATGAATTCTTAGAAGGGAATCATCAAAAAAAATCCAACGCAACTTTAATAAAATCGAATAAAAAATAGCCTCCTTACTTTTTCATTTCAGCATCACGAAAAGCACGCTTCGTCTGTTCAATTTCACTACTGCTTATCCCTACTTTTTTTGCAACTGAGCGCCATTTAGAAATTTCTCGCTGCATATCATTTATGATTTTTTCTGCTTCGTCATTTTTTAGTTTGTAATGCTTTGCCGTTTCTAACGCCAAAGAAATATCCTGTTCATTACTATTCTCCGATATATTTAATGTCAAGCCATTTCCCATTTCATTGGGATTCATATCATAGGCTGGTGATAATTCCCAACCATTATTTGTTAGCATAAATCCGTGATTACGCAAATGGTCATCTGTATTTGAAACCAACATATTGAAAACTACTCTTCGCCACAGCTGTTCTAAATCTGCTTTCACTGATGCTCCTTGCTGAATGATAAAAGCAACGATATCCAAATAGCTTAACCCATCATGAAAATCCGCTCCATCTTGATATCCCAATAATGTCATGGCAGATGCAAAGTGTATGCGTTTCTGTTTTATTCTATCAAACCGTTTAGATAAAAATGTATGGTGTTTTCCGGAAAATTGAAGTAGCCTTGCATCAGGTACATGAATACCGCAAGCTTTAGCCAATTGATGCAATACCATTTCCCAAGCACCGGTGTTTTTATCATCTTTAGCACTTGGAAATTTTGCAATCCAAAGGTTGCCCTTTTCATCCAGTACACTCGCTTTAGGTCTTGCGCCGCCCAATGAAGAACCTGGGTCAATTAGCATGCTCAACCACTTAGTATATTCCGGGTCTTTAATGGCATCATCTTTTTCCAATTGTAAACTCGCATATTCCAATTCACGAAGCGATGTCCAGGGAGGAGTTGACATTTTCTTTTGGTTGTTCATAAATTCACCATCCTGTTCCAACTTAAATCTTAGTCCTCCCATTCGATGACCGTCAAAAACGCCTAATAAATAATCACTTTCAAAAAGTGTTTTTTCTTCACGGCTTTCCAACTTAGCTTGCCAAGCTTCTCTTCTCCGCATTAATAATCTTCCCCAACGGTCAGGCGCAGAATCCAGGAATACACCAAAATTATTTTTTCCTTCAGGCAAATATTGTTTCCCCTTGTACAGTCCAAGATTAGGGTCTAAATACAAGATAGGTTGGTTGGCACTGAGCCAAGCTTCATGGTATTCAAATGAAAAAATCTCTTTTCCCCTTACTCGTTGTGCATTGAGCATTCCCATTAATTGAGGTACTTCCATAGGTTCCCAATCGGCAAATACCCAAATGATAGTTTCGTTCTTCTTCATAGCTTATTCGATTTTTTAGGGGCGCGCTTTGCTGTTGTAATTCCGGCATCCTGCAATTTTCTACCCAACGGGTCTGTTGCAGCTACCATGGAAAGGTCTTTCTCCAAGCCGAGCACAAATAGCACTTGCAAGTAGCTACCAATGGCAACAGTAGGAATTCCCTGTTCGATATTGTAAACTGTTTTTCTACTTATGCCTGCTCGTTCTGCAACTTGCTCTGCACTAAACTTTCTACGCAGTCGCGCAAGTTGAATATGCTCTCCTAGTACATTTAAAACCTTGAGGTTTTTGGGTAATATTGCTGGTGCTGTTTTCATATAATGTGTCTTATAAAGCGCAAATATAATATTATTTATCCTTTTTATGACACGTTATAATATTTTTTTTCGCAAAGCAATTATTGTACTAATTAGAAATCTCAGTAGTTATCCTTTAATACTACCATGAATTTTGATAGAGAAATTTATAAATATCTACAACAAACGATAACTAAAAAAGCATTGAATTACTGCGACTTTACAGTTTGTTTTATTTTACTATATTTGTCACTTCACAGACAAGTCGATAAAAGAGAAGCATGGAATACCTTTTTGGTAAAAAGATAAGAGCATTGAGAGAAGCACAAGGATTGTTGCAACGCCAGGTAGCTTATCATTTAGATATTGATTCGCCCATGCTTAGCAACATTGAACGAGGCGACAGAAGAGCTAGGCGTGAATGGATTCCTAAATTGGCGCAGCTCTTAAACGTTAGCGAAGAAGAATTGCTCACCTTTTGGTTGGCAGACAAAGTATTTGATGTAGTGAATGATGAAAAAGTAGCCAAAGAAACGATTAAAACCGTGGCTAAAACAATTGGATTGAAAGCAGTATAAAACGGAGAGTTAGGTACTTGAACCTACGGAGAAAAATAATTGTAACTGAGATATAAATGGATAAAAAAACACTATCAGAACGCGACATATGCACAAAGTTCATTACACCTGCGGTTGAAAAATCTGGGTGGAACACGC
>Ga0214923_10002570_pt1 | contig 23900 bp, 17 predicted proteins | sample LL1510_MetaG_FD_177993 | JGI IMG/M metagenome (GOLD analysis project Ga0214923, IMG submission 177993) | Freshwater microbial communities from Lake Lanier, Atlanta, Georgia, United States - LL-1510 | ecosystem: Environmental > Aquatic > Freshwater > Lake | place: USA: Georgia | collected...
CCATATTATACATTTCTACCATATCAATAATATACCATATAAGACTATAATGCTTTTATATGGTTATTACCCATAAATACACTAATACTATAGTGAATTGTTTTAGAATTCTACTTACCAAGTAGCCTACTTAGAAATGATTTAGTTTTAGTGAAATCACCATTATATACCTTTGCTATTTTATTTAGGTCTACTACTGAGTCTAATTTGAGACAACGACCATTAGCATCTATTCTACCTAAGTTAACATAACTGGTCATTATTTTTTCTAGTAGATATGCGATATGAGTCGAATGGAGATCACCAAAGTATCCTATTGCCATAAATGGTTCTCTACCATCAGTAGGTTTCTTTAGTATTCTAGTAACAAAATAGATATCTAAGAATATAGACAGTGCTAATATATATTTATAAACACCATTCCATACCTGTATGTTGTTATCTATGTGTTCTAGGAAAAATTGAGTTAGTTCCTGTTCTGTTTTATATAGTTTAGACATCTCTATTACAGCATCTACATAGCTACTGGTTACAAAGAATTCATGTTTATCTACTATATATTTTACATAGTTATTTATAATATTGGACCAGTAATGAGTGCTATTAAATGGGAATTGTTGTTTTTTGATTTGTTTATATATTTTAGTTAGTTTAATCATGTCTCCTTCTGGATTGAATAGTAAACTATAAAAATGTTTAGGATTTTTAATGAATTCTATATATAGCTCAAGGATATCGCTAAAACCGGCTATAGTAGATATTTCATATTTTACAGTTCGTGCCATTAGATTAGCAACTGATGCCTTAGTATCCATAGAAATTGCGGTATATCCTAGTTTAGCTAGATCAGCTATATTATAAAATAGGTTATTGATTAAGACTAGGTTACTTTCTATAGACCCAGTATCACCCTGTCTAGCATCTGCGAACTGCCATCTAATATTACTTGTTGGACATAAATCCTTATATGCTTTGGTTCCTCTCAACTCTCTAAAATAGCATGTATATAGTTTCTCTCTTAGTTTAGACATAGTTCCCTTTTTAGCTGCTTCTGATAATTCTTTGCTATATTTGTAGATGTCTTTTTTAGCCTCTTCTATGTCAGCCTTATTTGTAAATGATTCTATATAAAAATCTATAGGTTGTTCTTTAGTAGCTATGCTATCAAATATCTGTAAAAACTCTTTTGACCATATCTCATAGCAACAGTTTTTAGTCTTCAGGTCACAAGTACATGTACTGCAGTAGCCTTCCTCAGATTCATGTCTATCGCCAAATAGCATAATAATAGGAATAGTACGTTTAACAGCGTTAACTAAGTCAGGCTCTGGAACGAGGATAGTAAGAGAAATAGGTCCTGTAATAGAGTCTATCTGTAAATCTTTTATTAGGATTGGCATTACTTTATAATAGTCTTATTAATATAGTTTAATAAAATATTAATAATTCTATATGTTAAATTATAATATAGCTATTTTTTATCGTGAAACAGTTTGACCACTAACTATTTGTTGAATAGTTTTACCATTGTAGGAAGCAGCATGGGTCTGTGATCCATCAGATAGTTGACAGCCAAAGAAAACTTTAGGCCAATCACCTACATATCTGCAGTAGTCGTTAGCAAAACCTTGGCCTAAGATATCATAATAACCTTTCTTAAGTGGTCCATAGGAGTTATCTGGATAACCACCGTCAATAATAGGTCTTCTATTATATTTAGCTTTAGGTGGAGCTAATGCTAATCCATTGGTATTTGTGGCTGGGGTACCCTCTAATTTACAACCACATAAACCGGCCTTATCTATTTTATTTTTAGATTGTTGGGAAGCACTTGGATAGTTATAGTACCAATAACATGGATTTTCACACATTTGTGAAGCTACATCTTTATTTAGAATGGTTGAGTTACCTAAGTAGCCAGCTAATGCATTTACACCACCTTCATATGGTGGTTTTCTGGTACCTAGCTGGTCACCTGTCATAGCATCATAAATTCTAGCAGTCCATTGTTGATTATTTTCCCCAGGCTTTCTATTAGAAACATCAGACCATTTAGTATATACTGTTGGTTTTATAGTACTATCACGGCGATTCCATGTCCCATTACCTTGATGGAATGGTAGGATTCCATAGTCTTTAGTATCGCTACCTTTTTCTGGCTTATTACCATAACAATGAACGCCATATTGACCTTTATTCCAGTTTCCTGAGTTATTTTCATCAAACAAATTCATTCGATTTAGATATGGATTAGGTAAATTATTACACCCAGGCATGTTTGTTCTCTGCATAGGATAAACTGGGTCTGTAGTGGTATGGCCCCAAGAACACCAATCCGCACCATAGTTAAACGCATCTGTTACTTGTTCTACAGTAGCTACTTTAGCGCCTAAGTCTTTACATACTTTTTCAGCTTCTCCTTTAGTAAATTTATAGTTACCTGTTTTATCTACCACATTAAAGACTTCAGGTTCTCTCTTTACATAAAAATCTACTTTATTACTAGGGACTATAGGTGTAGCAGTAGTTTTATAACAACAACCTGATTTAGAACCCCATGGACCATTAGGATGGACATAGTTATATGCTTTACAGTTGGGATCATTACTACATTTTTCTCTACATACATCTGCGGTTTCGCCATTAGAATAACAGGCTATATCCGCACCACCTCTATCCTGATTAACTCTAACAGTTTCATATTGTGGATCAGCTGGCCATTTACTTTTATCATCTCCATAGCATGCCCTTCTATGGGTTTCACTACCTAGTGTTGACCAAGCGCGCATATCATCTTCTACTACTTTTTTAGATTGGTTTTTCCACCATCCTTTATAGTCGTTAGGGATAGTAGATTTATTAGTACAACCACTCTGTTTCCATATACTTTGTAAACAGTTAGTAGGTAAATTAGTACTATCATCCGCATATCTACTACATGGTCCATTATATTTTTCTTGTAAATAGTCATATGCTTTTTTACACCATCCATTTTTATCACTATAATCAGTACATTCTAATGGAACTAGCGGCGAAGGCATATCTTTAATAACAGCTTCACACTGTTCTCTATTTTCCTTCCAGAGACAATCTTTACCATTAGTAGAGGCACATTCTACATTACCCTTAGAGTTGAGTCTAACTGGAGTATTTACTATTCCGCAATCCCATGGGGTAGGTAATGGAATTCTTTTTTGTGATATTCCTTTAACATAGTCTTCTGGTAATTCCAATGGATACCAGTTCATAAAACCTAGTTCGTAATCTATATTTTCTTTGTAGTAGTCATAGGCTATATGTAGGTTTTGTCTATCAGCAGGCCAGGTAGCATAACCATCGAATTTTCGGGTATCAGCCAGTTCACCATTAATATAAAACTTTATATCTCTGCCACTAATAGTAAATACTATATGGGTCCATTGGTTTGTACCAATACTGACATTTGGGTCAAAACTCTCTTGTGTTTTACTACTATCGTTTTCGTATAGTGAGGTTCTCATAGCAATAGTAAGTTTATTTGTATTTGGTATAATCCATATACCTGGGTATCTCATATTTTCGCTATTACCATGGAATAAAATATTTCTCCAACTATTAGTTTTTTTATTAAGTTTAATGTAGAATTCAATAGAGTATTCTATACTATTAACCTTCTTAGATACATCAAATGCGTTATTTACAGTTAGCTGGGTAGAACCTGCTTCATATTTAACACATTTTCCTAAGAAGTCAGTATTAGGTTTACCAGTAGCAACATAGTTACATTTAGGGTCTTCTATACAACTATTAATACATTCATCCTTCATAAGATTAGTCCAGCTACTAACAGGTGGATTATAGGCAACTTGTATATTAGTACTCCCTGGAACCATAACATCGCTAACAGTTGTAGTTAATACCTTAACATCGTCTGTGGTATAGGACTTTAATGTTTTATTATTAACAACAACTGCTGTATCTAATAGTTGTTTATATATTTGACTAGTACCTATTTTACAAATAGTATCTAAATATTTCTTCTGACTAGTAGTAAGGGCTGTAGCATCCAATGCTAAATCACATAGGTTAGGTTCTTTTTGTTCTTTAACAACACTTTCATCAATAAAATGTTCTAGACTAGTTTTTTTTAGCCTATAGTATTGATATAGCGATATAACTACTATTACTGCTATAAATATAATATATAGTTGGGTTATATCCATACAAATATATATTATAGTTATACATATTAATTCTAGTTTTATTTATTAGTAATATACTGAACACCATCGAGTGATATATAGCCAACATAAGGAGAACACCTAGATAGATATATAATACCGTCCTGGCTAATTTCTATAAGTGCTGATTTGTTTCCCTGACCAACTACAAACTTAAGTTGTCTATTAGGTCTAAATTGTTCTGGAATTTCAGCTATTCTGCCTGCGTTTTCGCCAGTTCCACTACTTAATTCAATGATACCTTGCATTTGAACAACTCCATTAGAATTAGTAACAGATGGCTGAGATACTCCTTCTAAAGAAGCCTGGCCTGTTATTAAACCAGTAATTTCAATAGTAGATAGTGGTCTACCAAATATCTTTAAGTCTTTGATTTTTCCAGAATAGTTATTTACATAACCACTACCAATTCTAAGTGGTTCATTCGAAACAGCTACATCTAATATACCAGCTGGTTGTTCATTTGTATAGTCCGCTTCTATACCATTAATATAGATTTGAACTTGTCTTTTACTAATATTTCTTACAATAGCTAAATGTGTCCATTTATCAAATTCTATAGGCTTTGTAGTGTGTAAACCAGTATATGGTCCCTGATTACCACCTTTAGGACCAAAATAATAGCTAATAGATCCATTAGGTTCAATTGTAATAGCTCCATCACCACCATAACCCTTGTGAACTGGATTTTGTCTACCATTTCTCTTAGCATTTAACCACATAGAAATAGTCATATCTTTAGGAATAGAGATGTTGCTAATGGATTTAGGTCTATCTGTATCATAATACAAATCTAACTTATATAATGATTCGTTTTCAGCTAGAACTCTAGGAAAATAACCACTATAACCACTAGTGAGTGTTAAGTTAGTTGATGATGTTGAATCTATACTATAACATAAACTATCTAGTGAAATTACCTCATAGTCTTTTTTAGATCTATAGATAACTACTTTACCATCTGTTTGAATGTCTAATCTAACTGGCTCTATATTTTTACCATTTCTATCTATTGATAATGCCATTAATATTCTATTAACTGATGGACATGCTTCTTTAGTGAGTATACCTATAATAGCCTTTTCATTATTTATAGATCTCTTAGTTATTGCTAAACCTGATAGATATACAGATCCATTGATAATAGAATAGCTAACCGCTCTATATTCACCACCATAGTGATTAAACTGGCTTGTTGTTCTATTACCAAGTTGGGAACCAAAACTAAATGTTTTAGTATCACTTGCGCCGGCAGAATAGTTCATACCTCTAGTACACCAGTGTCTTTCATTATTATAGCCTGTTCCGCCCCAAACTCTATTATGCATCTCGCCACATTGTAATGGGTTAAGATTAGAAGGTGGGGACTTCTCTAATGCGTTACATCTATCCATAGATCCAGACCATAAACAGTCTCTTCCATTAGTAGACATACATTCTACATCACCCTTTGCGTTCTTTCTAAGTGGGACTGGTAAATCTAATATACATTTCCATTTATTATCAAGACCATTATTAGGTTCAGTCCATTTCTGTGAGACTAGCACTGTTTTATTTGAATCTAGTAGAGATACTGTAGAACCTATAATTCTATCCTTACAGCAATCAGTTCTATTAAACACATCTACTCTAACAATATTATACTCTTTACCTAAATCTATTTCTATATGCTCTGGATTATTGATATCACTAGTGTTTAGGGTATGATTAACAGTTCTATTAGCCCAATTACCATCAATTTTACCATCTACTACTCTTTCTGGATTACCATGTTGATACTGGCTACTTTGGTATACGTTTTTACCACTAGAAACTACTATACCATTATCATCATAGGCTTGTATTTCTGTAATATGAAGAGGCATACCTATTGGAGATGACATTTTAACATAACGGGTCATTTGTGGAATAGTAAATAGAACAGTTTGTGTAGAACTCTTTATACTATAGTGGATATTATCTAAACTAATATAGCCATCTGGATTTCCAGCTACAACTACTATATTACCATTAGGTTTAATATCAACCCTAACTGGATTAACATTACCAGCTATAGCACATATAGTTTTATCAGGTCTAGCCTCCTCTGGTAAATATCCAATTTCACCTAGGCCTGTTGCTAGTACAACACCTGATAGATAAACTATACCGTTTACTATTTTATAGCTAGGAATTCTATGTATATTATAAAAGTTTTTGTTGTTTGCTATAGAGTTATTATCTTTTAGCTGAATGTTTCTACCATTAGAGTTAGCATCTACATCTTTATTTATTAGTAAACTTTGACAACTAATATGAGCATCTTCTAATGCTTTTCCATGTTGTCTTAATAAACAAGTTTGATAGTCTAAGTTATCATCAGGGGTTTCTCTAACTAAAACTGTTTTAATAAATTGTTCAGGGACTTCTATAGGAAAAATTCTAAGTTTAGCTATATCTATATCTCCTATCGCATTATTATAATTATTTAGCTGAATAGACATATTATTAGGGATAGGGTTCATAGGTCCACTTAACTTTTCGTCATTTATTAGCTTACCATTTACAAATGATTTAATATTTTTGTTATTAACAGTATATGCTATATGGACCCATTTATTTAGGGATAGATTACCTGCTGGTATATCTAAACCTTCATTACCATTAACAGTAGTAGAAACCCTAAAATGAAGCCCTAAGCTTTTTGGGTATATCCAAAGTCCAGGCATTCTACTTCCATCATTTGCTGGTATACCGGCTCTAAAAATACCACGCCAGTAGTCCTTAATGTTTTTAACCTTAATCCATAGAGAATAGGTAAATTGTAGGGAGTCGTTATTAATATTAGATGGACCATATTTAAACTGACCATATGGGATTGTTTTTGTAGTGAATTCATTAGGTGTATTAACTATTAGAGCAGAAAGATTAGAGAAACTATCAGTTTTTATACTGGAATCACAAAATGTTTTATTAATATGATCTATAGTACCATCTAGTTTTTGGTCACAAAAGTTAGAACCCGCTAGTTTATTCCATGCGGAGTTGTCCTCAAATCCTTCTATATTAGACTTGTATACTACAGATAAGATAACAATTATACATACTATAGATACTAGTATAATTATGTTAGAGTTCATATTAGTATATAATATGTATATATATTTTCTAAAGATTATTTCTATATAAATAGATTATAGGTAAATAATCTAATTAAATGAATAGTGAAATTTTTAATGCTGTTAGAACAATTATTGGTAGTAGTCGCCATATAGAAGATATTAGAACTAGAATGACAAATGCTACAACTAATGTATTAGAACAGAAAGGTTTTATTAATAAAACTAAACAGGTAAATACAGATAATAAAGAAATAGAATGTGACTATGTATTAGGACTAGTGAATAAGGCTATTTTTACAGCCTTAGATAATAATAAAGAGAAAGTAGAAATGAAGATAGATAAAAATGTAATAGACTATCTTAAAACCCATAGTTTTGAGAGTTGTAACCAGTATAGGCAACTTAGACAAACAACTGATGAATTAGGTATAAGAGTAGATGTAATGAAAAGCTATAGAGAAATAAATTCAGTAGAGTTTAATTTATTAAGAAAACAGTTAGATATTTACCACTAGACAACTATAGATAAAAATATTAGATAAAATATATTATATTAAAGTTATAAGCCAGTTTATATTAGTAGATACTAGTATAAAATGACTGATTCTCTTATAGTAAAGAAGGCTATTAGAGCTAATAAAAAAATAGATTTGTTGGATAGTATAGATGACCCACAGTTACAAATTTTAAGGGTTCAAAAAGGCGATATGGGAAAATTCTCTAAAACATACTATAATTTATTAGAAAAAGTTGAAAAAGAAATCTTAGAACTAAAAACAAGATTAGCATTGTTAAAAAAGATTGGAAAAACCTATAACATAGAGCAGATAGAAGAAACTAATAAGCCAGTAGAATTAGTTATAGAACCTCCTATTCCTGTCACTAAAAAAGAAGATGTGGCTATAAATGATTTAATCTATATTAAAGATGATAGTTTTGCGTTTTTACTAATAAACAAGGGTTCTATGACCACAAAGATAGATATAGTAAAATCAATAATTAGCTATATAGGTAAAAACAACTTATTTATAAATGGGTCTAAAATTAATTTTGCTCCAGATGAAAATCTAATGATTTTACTTGGTGGAGACGAGGATGAATACTCAATATTTAGGTTATTAAGACAGGTAGAGGTTAGGCTCTAAAAACTACTTAAAGATTAATGACTATTAGTATGATGTGTGGACTTATAGTATAGTGGTAAGTACAACCGGTTCTGATCCGGTGAACCTGCGTTCGAATCGCAGTAAGTCCTCCATTGAACCGAACTTAGCTCAGATGGTAGAGCGCTCGACTGTAGTGTTTAGGATTATGTTGAAATCGAGTGGTCACTGGTTCAATTCCGGTAGTTCGGATTTATTAATACTTAATAAATGCCTTCGCACTTGTAAAAGTGTGCTCGGATTTACTCCTATATTTATCATATAGATTTTTATAAGTCTATATTATAAATAGATGTCTTATAAGCCAGTATCACCTTTTTTCTCAACTCATTTAATACAAAAGTTAGTGTTGCTGCCAGAAATATCCCAGTTTTTAAATAGAAACCCTAGTAAACCTATCCATTTTGCTAATAAAGAATTCTATCAGAATGGTATAGCTAACTATCCTAGTAATAAAAATATAATAATTAATGAAATGGTATCTAAAATACAATATGGTTGTATGAGAACTAATCCTAAAGATAACCAAATGGTAATGGATAATGTTTCAGAGACCTATGTGGCAGAAACTATAGATAATGTCTTAAAGGATACTAAAGGTAAATTCGATATGATAACCGCTGTCCAGGGAGATAAAATAGTAGCATTAGCAATAGTAAATAAAGGTGAGTGTGGCTACTATCCAGATATATATGCGCTTCAGCTTATTTGTGCTGGACAAAATATATTGTCTGGTAGTGTTCTTTTAGCTATATATCTACTAACGCTTATGTATAATAAACAAGCTATTGGTTTGCTAGAATTGGCTATGGCATATGAAAATTTAGGTGGTCTATGCGCATATGATAAATTTGGATTTATAGAAAGCTATTCTATTAAACACGAGGATGTTTGTTTTTTTGGCCATATAGATGACTACGATACTTTACCTATGTTTGTAGATGTAGCCGCTATGACACCAGAGATTATCTTAGATACATTAGTTAATACTCCAAATAAACCTAAAATTGCTAGAACAGAACCTCTATGTAATGAATTTAAGAAATACATCAAATCTACTAGAGGAATAACTGATCCTAATGAATTAGCTATAGTTGAAAAACTAAACCAATTTGTAGAGGAAAACCAAGATAAAATAGCCAAGAATAGAATAAAAAGAATGAATACTATTTTTGTTCCACCGGGAAAACCTAAAAACCTTATCTATATGGAAAAAGTTAAACTATATAAAACTAATCCTAATGACCCTCAAATAGCTGTTCTCAATAGCTCAATTAAAATGATGCAGGACGATAATCTACTAGATACTATGAAAGAAATAGAAAAGTTTAAAAAAGCCTATATAGATTATGAAACTGCTTTAAGAGCTCCAAAAAGAACTAGTAGAAAAGCATCAACTGGTTTAATAGATTTTGTTAGAAATGCTAACAAGTCTAAGAAAGATTCTGGTATAGACCCACTACAAACTCAATACAAATCATCTAACTGGACAAATACTAAAAAACTTAAAAGCGAATGTCTACCACCATTAGAATGGATACCAGCTAAAGACTCAGAAACTGGTAAAGGATACTGTAGACAGTATATTTAATTGTGTTTATAAAAAAACTATATATAGTAAAAAAGAAATTTACCATATGTGGTTTTTACTTTTTATAAATATAGTAGTAGATATTATTATCTAATGGTTATATGGAACTATCTAGGTATTTTATAGATAGCTAATAGATAATCAGTATTCTGCTATGCGATAGACTATAATACTATCAATATTCTATAGGTAATTATGAGATTATATATAAAATAAAATGGTTTAAAATAAATTTATCCACATGGAGATATCTTTGATATCTCGTGCCTTTTAGCAAAGGCTGGTTTTTTATTTTTTTACAAGAACCATAAAAGATTGATAGAGTTCCTTAATATCTAACATTTCATTATTATAACGTTCAGTGAATTTAGTTAAAATAGCTGCGTTAGCTAAGTTAAGTCTTTCAAAACGTTCTCTATACATATCTTCTATTTCAGTTAGTCTTTCATGAACTTTGGCGTCTAGTTTATCTAAGAATTGAAAAAAGTCTTTTTGTGATATAGTACCAGTTAATAATAGATCTGCTTTGATTTTAGATAATGGGTCGTCATCTACCGCATCATTATTTGTTTGATTGGTTGTTTCACTAGTATCTTTATTTGCAGCGATAGGTTCTTCTATATTAACAATAGTTTCTTTATCATTAGATTCTTGTTTTACTACTGTTTGTGTATCATTATTAGCTACTGGAACAGTTTCATTAACATTTGTTTCTTCTACCTTACTTATTTCTAATATAGGTTCTTCTTTATTTACTATTGGTTGGACAACTGTTTTAGCTACCGGTTTAGCAATAACAGGTTTTACTTTTTTTGCTGGTAACCGATCTAATATAGACTGTCTATCTATATCAGCAACTTTAGGTGGACAAACTTTAGGTTTTTTAAGATGTTCAATTAAACTATGTTTGTTTTTTAAGAATTTACCACATCTTGTACATTGATTATGCATATTTAGCTATAAAATAAAATAGGTATATTAGTTTTAACTAAATATTATCTAATAATATATTTTATATATCATTATTGTCTAACACTTTCATATAGCCATGGCATTGCGTTTCTAGCAGCCTGACTTACTAATGTTAAACCAGATAGAACCCATAATGCGCCAGTAGTTCTATCTTGTAAATTTTGTCCATTAGTTACAAGTTTTTCATACTCATCTAATAAGATATGGGAAATCTTATATTTATCAGCTATTTTACTTATTTCAATAATGGGGATATTAAATAGTATACCATTAGTAATATATTTGCGTTTGTCTAGGTTACTAAGACCTAATCTATGATGCCAAATATCTGCCATTTCCTTATAGAGATACTTAAGGCTATTTAAATTTAATGATAAAAACCATTCACACTGTGTGTACTGTTTTAATTCATCCATTTTTTGGAAAATTTCTATACATCGCTGTTGTAACTTTATATTAGGATCCGCTATAACTGGTTTTTCAATATTTAGATTAATAGTTTTATCTATCTGGCTAACCAATTTATTAAATCGTTCTATAGTCTCTGTGCCAATCTCTAATGTATTATATGGATTAGTGGTAGAGTGAGAAATAAGCTCCTTAAAGGTAGAAATACGAAATCCCCAATAGAAACCCTTTTGGTCTCTATATGTAAATAGTTCTCTATAGGGAATATCTATAGTATTTTCGAATGTTAGAAATTCTGTGTCATTATTGAGAAGTCTATTAGCTATAGATGCTATACCATAGTTTTTAATATGTTTTCTTAGAGAATAGCCTCGCCATATCTTTTGGATAAGTATAGTGGGTCTAGTATAGCTACTGGCATCAAATTCATGGACAGGTTTACTATTTTTTTTAACAATGTGAATAGATGGTTTAGCTTGAATCAAATCAGTAACTAATAGTTTAGAGTTAGTATGAATACCACATAGGTTACAGTTAGGTTTTGGGTTATTAGTACATTGTTTATTGGGATCTTTTGTTAGCCTAGCATGACATTTTTCTAGATTAAAGTTGTGATTTATAGGATGTCTAATCTCCATATACTATAAAATTTTATAATAACTTTAAGATACTTTTCAAATTTTAATAAAATATATATGGCAATTTAGCTAAAGAAATATGGACAAAATCCAATCTTTAAATCCTTATATACCATTGTTAGAATTGATTACGTTCAAAAAAAAATTTGATTGAAAATGATTTAAAATTTACTCGATATTATCATTTATAATATAATGTCAAACAAATCAACTAATCAAACTCAATCTCAAACTAAATCTTCAGCAATGTCTGGTTCAATCTATCGTGCTAATACAGTAGATATTTCAAAATTTACATTTGGCGAACAAACCGCAAATAACTATGGTGGTAAAAGTTGCCGTATAAAATATGATGGTCAAGACTTCTATATTCAAACTCCAAGAATGAGATTACCTTATGGTATTTCAATCTATGAAGAAAAAGATAAACAAAATAATCCTACTGGTAAAGTCAAATATGGTTTAGACTTCTCTTTCGCGGGTTATGAGTTGGACGGTAATGGCGTTCCAGCAGACCCAAAAGTTAGAGAATTTTATGACTTTATTGAAAATATGGATACCTTGTTAATGGAACAAGTTGTTAAAAACTCTAAAGCTTGGTTTGGTAAAGATAAATGTAATATGGATATTGCGGAAATCTTAACCAGAAAAACACCTAAATGGTCCAAGATTAAAGGTACACAAGAAATTAATACTAAATATCCACCTTCCTTAAAAGTTAAATTAGGTTTCTGGGAAGATAAATTCATGTGTAACTGCTATGATGAAAACAAAACTCCAGTTACTGATTTAGTAACAGCTATTGTTCCTAGAACAGAAGCAATTGCTATTCTTAAATTAACTGGTGTTAATTTCGCATTAAACGCTGCTGGTTATGCGTTCCAAGTTTCACAATTAAAAATCTTTAGACCAGCTCAAATGAAATCCTATGCGTTCATTGATGACGAAGAAGATGATAAACCAGTCTCTTCTAAATATATGGATGATGAAGAAGAAGAAAATGAAGCACCTAAAAAAGCTGTCTATGACACCAAAGTACAAGATAGTGATAATGAAGAAGATGAATTAGATAAAAAAGAAGAAGAGGAAGAGGAAGAACCTCCTAAACCAGTTGTTAAAGAAACACCTAAACCAGCAGCAAATAAAAAAGTTATTGTTAAAAAACCAACATCTAAATAAACAATAACTAAATAGCCCTAAAACATAACTAATCTTTTATTTTTTATGGCTAATTAATCTTAGAACACTTAGTTGACACAAAAAAATACCTATATATAGAAATGGATATATTACAAATTATATTAGTACTATCTATATTATTTACTAGCTATTTGGCATTTAGCTATTACTATATGAATCATTTAGTAAAGGAGCCTTTTATTATTGGTGGAAACCAACCATTAAATCCTCTGTGGTGGATAAAGTTAGGTAATACAGCTATCAATAGAACAATTAGAGCTGGATGTTGGGTTAATGGTAAGATAGAAAAGGGAGTAAAATATATGGATCTGATGTACTAATCTATAAATAAAATGTACTAATCTATAAATAAAATAGTCTATATAGTAGTATTTACTATATAGTATATTTTAACCTATTCCCTATCAAATCACTAGTCGTAGTCGCCTAGCTAATCACTAGTCGTCTTCTATTAAACACTCTGTTAAAAAAGATATAGGACGCTTTTTATCCACAGACTTAGATTTATATTTAGGAATATATTTGCTTTTCTCTAAGACCACCACCTGTCTATCACTATTATATATCATTTCTATACGACTTGTATAGATACGCTCATCTACAGTAGATTTTTCTTTTAAAAACTGTTTTAGCAATTCTATGTCTACTTTTTTCTCTAATGGCTTCTCTCTTGTAATTAACTCTATATCACTTAAGGAATAGATCTGTCTTATCCTAGTATATTCATTAGTTTCATAGTGAAGTATTCCACTGGCTACTATTTTTTCAATAGAACCATAGTTTTTTATTAAACTATAACAATCCTCTGGAGACAATCCTCTATGTCTAGCTATATAGTCATTACCTAATAGTATACACAAATCTAAAAACTCATAATAACATATATCTAACTCACTTAATATATTGTATAAACTATAACAGGTTATTGTATCTACTCTATTAGAAAAGTTTCTATATACATAGTGACATCCACTGGCTATAGTATCCATATCCTCAGTAATGACTCCATTAACTAATCCATTCTTATATAGAAAACTACAGTACTGTTCTGCTTCACAATTACAATGTATATAGTCTATTCCCATTAGCTCTAATAACTGTTTTGTACTATTCACTATATCCTTATCTACGTAGATAATACGTTTCTCTATATTTTCTATCTCAATTGCTAGTTCCTCCTTTTCGACCGTATTGCTACTATCTACCAATTTTTGCTCTAACTCATCTATTTTATCACGCATCTTAAGCTTAGCCTGTTTTCGTTGCTCTATAGTCTCTTTCTTTTCTTCTGGGGGTTTTCCATCAAATACAAATAGTGGTTCTATACCAAACTTTTTTAACTTATTTACCATAAAAAATACCCCATCAATATGATTGTTTTTCCCATATAAGAATTTATATAGATATACATTAGTATCAATTGCTAATTTTAAACCTTTTAAACTAGATAAACTAATTGTTTCTTTTCCTTTACTAGAGTATTTCTCTATTAAATAGTTTAGATTTTTGATACCCATTCTGGATATATACTATACTAACAGTTATTTATCTTTAACTTATTATATACCATTCTAATTGAATATTTGTCCTTTTTAAAACTATGTAGTGGTATATTTTTTACCATATCGATATTTTTTAAAATATCCTCATAATAATCCCACTGTTTATCTATTGTCCATACTAAACCAATTGGATACTTAGATAAAAAATACTCAAGATTACTAAATATCACTAACTTTATTATATAATAACTAAATACACTTGTTTTTTGCTCAAACACTATGCCTTTTTCTTTTCTATTAAATAGCTGATCAATAGTAGAAAAACCCATATGTCTTAAAATATGATAGACCACTTTTTTCTGCCATAATACTTCTGTAGCAACTATTTCTCTATAATCTATGTTAGAATAACAACTATCTACTAAACTATTTATTAATATAGCATATAGATCAGTATAGCTTTCAGCAAGATTAATATTACTATTAACTAAGGTATTAGCTAATATAAATTTATCCAGATCCCTGCTATAAGATGTGGCAAAATCTAAATTTAAACTATGTATACATTCATGTAGGAAAACCTTGTCACTATCCTCCTCTCTAAATATATAAATACTTGTTCCTACGTTACCAATAAAATTTGTAAATCCACTATTTACGTTTTTAGGAGATAACTCATATCCAAGTCTTAGTTCTTTTTTATATGTAGATGGATAGAAATAAATATCTCTTTCTATACCCCTCATTTTAACTAGATCCATTAAAATAAAGCATTTAGTTAGTTTTACTAGTACCTTCTCTATAGGATATATTTCACCATATACATACAAATTTATAGTGTTACTATTATAACTAAATCTATAGCAAGTTATAGTGACTATCTCTTTTTTCATACTATTTACTATCTCTCTACTACAAAAGTGGGTATTGCTAAATTCACTAAAAAATCTACTGGAAAAATCGGGATCCCTATCTAATTTATAGACTTTTTGCTCTAACTTAGTTAGTTTAATCCGTTCTATTTTAGTAAATATACTATATACTCTTTTATAAAGTTTATCTAACATTTTAGAACTATATAGTAAATTATCTATAGTTTGTAGACATAATTGTACCATATTAATTACTTAATATATAGCGTTTTATTTATTTTTCCTATATCTTACTTTTTTATATATTTTAGCACATCAACAGTTTCGCCATATTCTAGTCCATCTACTTGATCTCTATACTCACAGCTATCTTGAGTACTAAATATAAAATATACATATAGGTTTCCATTTATAGACTTGTGAGGATTGTAGAATCCCATATTATTTATACAGATACAGTTAGAGTAACCACCAAGTTTAATATTGCGTTCTATTCTATTAAACTTATCACCTAATTCTAACAAAAAAGGGTGGCATATATATTTATAGTGAATTTCTCTATATATTACTAAATCATAGTTATTAATAGTCTCTAGAAAATTAGGTATAACATATTCTAGTTGAAACTCATATTCTAAATTATTGATATGGACTGTGTGTATATCATAGGCAATCTCTAAAAGAAACTTTTCATTACCTATTGATAATATAATGTGGCTATAATTTTTACAAATGTTATAGTCTAGCTGGATACAGTTAGCGCCTGGTTCTATCTCATCTAGTGATAGTTCAACTTGTTTAGCCTTCAAAAACTTAGGATATCTTCTAGTAGTTTTATCTTTTTTTAATATAGACTTAACTAGATTACTGCCGCTATTTATAATTTTATCTGTATCTAGTGAACCTAAAATATCCCATATAGTTTTATTTTTAGAATCGCATATAGACCTATGAATATCTGTTACAGTGTCTTTAATAAAAATATTTAAGTTAGGATCTAACTTTGATAGGAATTCACTAAGAACCTCATCTGGGCTTTTTAAAGTAGAGTCTTCTGGTATTTCACCCAATAGGTCATATTTTTCTCTAAGTTCTTTACTAGAAAGTATCTGATAGGCAGTAGATACTTTATGAAATTGTTCTATAGCACTTGGGTCTTTATTTTTATCTGGATGGTATTTTAGTGCTAATCGTTTATAGTTTTTCTTTATCTCCTCTAATGTCGCATATTTATTACTTTCTAGAATATTATAATAATCTATATTAATATCTATATTATCCATATAGATTATTGGGATGATAATTGAATATACTTTTTAACTTTAAGTACTAGATACTCTACAGCAATAATATCGTGTTCTACTTTATGCATTTTACTTTCTATATTAGCTATATCCATAATAAATTGAGACTTATAGCAATCAGATATCAACTCACTATTGATATATCTTTCTGATAAGGTTTTAAATGTTTTTATAAGTGGAAAATTTAGCAATACCAACTGATATAGTAAATCTCTTATATTTCCCATAGATTCTATGTTGGTTTCTTCCACCTTACTATATAGGTTTTGATATAGTAGTTCACTAGTTTTAATAGTTGGAACGTTTTTATAGATATGATATAGGTCTAATAAGAAATTTAATTTATATAGGTTAAAATTGTATATATCTAATATCTTTTTAATCTGTTCTATTGCCTGTGTATTAATAGGCATACTATTTTGTTTTAGATAAAACTCTATGTATTTAATAATATCTATTGTTTTAGGCTTAGGTACATTAATTATTTGAAATCTAGAGACTAATCCCTTATCTAGTTTAGTAATGCTCTCCGCTATTATAATAAAAATACAACTACTTGTATATTGCTCTATTATTCTACGTATAGAACACTGTGCTATTTTACTAATTCTATCAAACCCTTTTAAGACCAAAATTCTTCTACTATTATCTATAGTTTTAAAAGAAATAAAGACTTGAATAAAATCTGTTATAATATTTTTATCATACAAACCATATTCATATAAATTAATTTCATAAAAATGACTAGTATAACTATATTCTATATCAACGTTGTTATTGCCTATTTTTAACTGGTACTTTCCTATATGTTTTTTTATAGGATCATTTGAACCGCTAATGTAATTAATTAGACCATAACATAGTGTTTTTTTTCCAAAATTCTCTTTTCCACAGAAAATAGTATGGTGAATTTCATCTTTATTTTTAAATATCATTAGTTTATTAGCTATATCTTTATGTATAATGAATTTGTCTAGTGTGACTGGTACACTCATATTCTGATACTTACTAACTATTATAGGTATATTTTTATATGCGTATCTAACTAACTAATTTTGTATTTATCTATAGTAATGAATAACGTAGATATAGTAGAACGTTTTAAAAATCTACTAGTTGAGATACGCAGCACTATTGATAGTCAACTAATAGTACTAGATAAGATAGAACGCGGTCAGTCACAATTATCACTTCCTATTACATCTCTAACATGTTTAAAACATTATTTTTTATTCAGGGATTTATTAGCTAATATAGATAGTGGTGCTAAAGATTTCTATTTAGATTTAGAAAAAGACAGATCTATCTTACTAGAGGAAACTATGTCTAGCCTTGAAGAACATAAAAAAGAAAAAGAGATGGTAGCAGAGATTTTACCAATTCTCCTACTATATCTTATAAATAAATCTAAATAAATTAACTATCTACTTAGATCTTGGTCCAGGTGGTCCTTGTTTTCCTCTTGGACCTTGCTTATTTCTAAGCTGTAAATAACTCCATACAGTAAATGAAAGATGGACTATCATAACTATAATAATAATAATTACTAATATAGATAATGTTTTAGTGGTAAAGTCTAATTCCATATCAAATATAATATATATTTCGTTTTTAGTAGATAATAAAAAAATATAAATAAGGTAAACTACTATATGATGGATAAATATTTGGTTAAAAATGCTAATATTAATATTGGACTAGAGTTATTAATGAATAGTGAAAAATCTAAATCAAATACTAGTTTAGCCAGAGTTGTAATAGGGGAGGAATGCGCTAGAGATAGTAGTAATGGTTTTAATTTAGAACATAGCTTAGAAATATTCAAGTCAAAGCTGGTAGATAGAATAGAAAAATACCACCCATTCCATAAAAAAGAGGATGTGGTGGATTACTATATTGATGCGATATGGTATAAAATATTATTTGAGTCAGTAGACAACGAAACCCTAAAACAAATATATAGTCAGATAGATAAAACTAAGAAATAATATATAAAAATAAAAGATTTTTATATAATATACCCAATGGATGATACGTACTGGGACAATGAGATATGGACAGTAATAGATTCTTACTTTAAAAACACTAATAACTATTTATCTAGAAACCAAATAGAATCCTTCAATACCTTTTTAGATACAAATATCTCAAAGACTATTAGACAATTTAATCCAATAGTTTTACCATATGCCAGAGATCCTAAAACCCACAACTATAAATTTGAACTTAAGTTAACTATAGGTGGTTCTAAAGATAGTGATAGTGGTGAGATAAAAAACGATGGTAAAGGTATCTATATAGGAAAACCTATTATTCAAGAGATACAAAGAACAGAGGGAACTGAAGGTGAGGTAGACTATAGTCTACTACAAAAGGTATTATATCCAAATGAAGCTAGACTAAAAAATATTACCTATAAAACAGAAATACTTGTAGATGTATTTGCGGAACTAGTAGCATATGACTTTGATTTACAAAATCCAAAAAAAATAGTAGATACCCATAAAGTTACTAAGGAATTTAGTAAGATTCCATTAGGTAATCTACCTATTATGACTCAAAGTAAGATATGTAGTTTAGATGGTGCTAAGGGTGAAACTCTTAGATTAATGGGCGAATGTGAATATGACCAGGGTGGTTATTTTATTTTTGATGGTAAAGAAAAAGCTATAGTGGCACAAGAAAGAGATGTAGAAAACAAAATTTATATTAGCTATATAGATGATGTAAACCAACGTTATAAATATGAATCTAAAATACGTTCTTCACCTGAAAACAAATTTCAACCAGCCAGAATTACTAAAGTAGTTGCTATGCATAAAAAGAAAAATAGATCTGAAGAAATAGAGGAAAATGCTATTAGAGTATTAATACCAAATTTAGATGGCGAAATACCACTATTTTGGGTAATGAGAGCATTAGGTATCACCAGTGATTATGATATTTGTAAAGCTATTATTCCAGACATAGATAGTGAATTAGGAAAGGCTATGTTAGAAACACTCAGACCATCTATAGTAGAAGGTAGCATAGTAACTAATCAAGCAGCTGCTATAGAAATTTTACTAGGTAGAATGACTAAAAACTGGATAGACCAAGACGCATCTAGAGAAGTTAGAGAGGCATTTTTAATTGAAACTATTAAAAACTGGTTTTTACCACATGTAGGAACAAACTATCTTGATAAGGTCTATTTTTTAGGCTATATGGTAAACCAGGTATTACTGACTATTTTAGGTATTAAAAAACAAACAGATAGAGATAGCTATATCTTTAAAAGAATAGACCAGTCTGGGTTTTTAATGTCTAGTATCTTTAGAGATTTATATTTTCGTGTTAAGAAGAGATTAGTAGAAGTGCTAAACATAAGTTATAGTAAAAAAGAAGAAAGTGATATGACCAACAGATACTGGGAAAATCCAGGAAAAACATCTGATGGTAAAACATTCTATAACTTTTTTAACATTATTTCTAGCGAAAAACAAAAAGATAGCTTATCTCCAGGTGTTAATATTCACGAAATTATTGACAGAAGCATTATGGATGATGGTTGGCAGTATGCTTTTAAAAACTGTTGGGGTCTAAAGGACGCTAAAGGTTGTAAAGAAGGTGTAGTCCAGGATTTAGCACGTTTATCCTATGTTGGCTTTGTATCACACTTAAGAAGGGTAAACACCCCTCTATCTGCTAGTGCTAAGGTTAGAGCACCGCATCAACTACATCCATCTACATGGGGTATTATGTGTCCACCAGAAACACCAGATGGTGCTAATATTGGTGTTAGAAAAAATTTAAGTATTATGACTGTTATTAGTTCTGGTACTAACTCTAACGTACTACTAAGAGCGTTATTTAATTGTGGTATGGAAAGTATTAGTCAGGTAGACTTAGATAAACTAAGTTATACAAGAGTATTTTTAAATGAGAGATTTGTTGGCTATAGTAGAACACCAGAGTTTACCTATAGGAAACTTAAGCTACTAAAACGCAATGCCTTAATTAATATTTATACTAGTATTGCTTGGTATATAGATGAAAATATTATAAGAGTTACTACTGATTCTGGTAGAGCACTAAGACCATTATTAGTTGTAGCTAAAGACAATAGTTTAGCACTTACTAAAGAACATATAGAACAGATTAAAAATGGTAAAATCACCTGGCATAACCTAGTTTGTGGATTTAGAGAAGGTGTCAAGTTTAATGATACCGATTCTAACTATTACTATATAGAAGAAGAATCTGATTTAGAAAAGTTAGAAAAGACAGCAGGTGTAATTGAATATACCGATAAAGAAGAAGAAAATACTCTAATGATTGCGTTAACTCCTAAAGACCTCGTTCTATATAAATATACTCACTGTGAAATTCATCCTAGTTTAATGCTTGGTGTATTAGCTATCACTACACCATTATTAGAAATGAATCAAGCACCTAGAAATCAGTTCTCTGCTGGTCAAGGTAAACAAGCCTTGGGTATCTATGCTACTAACTTTAAAAATAGAATGGATAATAAAGGCCAAATTATGTTCTATCCACAACGTTCTATAGTTAAAAGTAAAATGGAGAAATACATATTTACAGATGATTTACCTAATGGTATGAATGCTATTGTAGCTATAGGTTGTTTTACAGGATATAACCAAGATGATAGTATTGTTTTTAATAAATCTAGTGTTGAAAGAGGTCTATTTAGAACTACTAAGTTTAGAACCTACTCTGCCAAAGATGATATAGAAAATAATAAATACAAAGAAAAAATCATGGTTCCTGATTTAGACTTGGTATTAAACAAAAAGGGTGGTAACTATAACAAATTAGATGAAAATGGTATTGTAAAAGTAGGTAGTAAAGTCAATGAAAATGATATTTTAGTTGGTAAATGTGTATTTACTGGTGAAAAAGATGAACTTGGTAGAGAGCTATTAGAGGATAATAGTGACTATGTACGAAGAGCTGAGGATGGTTATGTAGATAGGGTATTCTCAAGCACAGGTAATGATAACCAACGTTATGTAAAAATTAGGGTTAGAAAAGATAAGATTCCTGAATTAGGTGATAAGTTTTGTAGTAGAATGGGCCAGAAGGGTACTGTTGGTATGTTGATTCCAAAAGAAAATTTACCAGTATCTAAGTTAGGTATAGTGCCAGATATTATGGTTAATGCTCAGGCATTTCCTAGTCGTATGACTATTGCTCAATTTATGGAAACCTTACTAGGTAAGTCTATGGTTGAACTAGGTATGATGACTGAGGTAGCCAGCTTCAGTGATAATAATGTGGAAAAGCTAGGTGGATTATTAGAACGTGTAGGATTTGAAAAATATGGTAATGAAGTTTTATACTGTGGTCTAACAGGTGAACAGATGAAAGTAAACTACTTTATTGGACCAACATACTACCTAAGACTTACTCACCAAGTTAGTGATAAATACCAATCACGTGATGAAGGTTTGCGTACCGCACTAACTCATCAACCTGTTGGTGGTCGTTCACAAGGTGGCGGTGGTCGTGTGGGTGAAATGGAACGTGATGCCTTACTATCCCATGGTGCTTCCAGTTTCCTTAAAGAAAGTTTTATGGAACGTAGTGATAAATATAAATTTACTATATCTGATAAAACTGGTATGATTTCAGTCTATAATAAAGATAAACAAATCTATAGAGATTTTAATAGTGATGAATCTAAACAATATATTAATAATGAAGGCGTTGTAATGAAGAGACAAACTGATAATACTATTCATAGCTTTTCAACTATAGAAGCACCTGAGTCATTTAAACTATTACTTCAAGAAATAGTGACTATGGGTATAGGTACTAGAATGATTCCAGAAAAAACAAAATATAATTGGGACATAGATAGAAATATGCTTAAAAATCTATCTAATAGTGATGATTTAGACTACTATAGTTTTAAAAATAAACAAAAACACTTAGCTTCTTACTATAGATATATGAGTAGAATGAGGGAATTTTTACTATACATAGGCACTGCTGATAAAAAGTATAAATCCCTTATAGACCTATCAGTAGGTAATGCCCAAGATGCTACTATTTGGTCTAAACACAAATATAGTAGAGTATTAGGTTTAGAAGAGAATATTAATTTAATTGAGGGACCACATAAAGAAACAACTGCTAAACAATTTATAGAACAGTTAAAACAAAATAGTAATAAGCAGGTATCCAACTGGGCTAATACCGCTAACATAGATTTTATTGTAGCAGATACTACTAAAGATATTTTATCTTTGGATGCTACTAAACTATACAATAATAACTATACTGAAATTTTAGCAACTACTTTAAATAAACATGGCTCTAACTTTAATAATATGTCTATTTTTTCTGGTGTTGAAAGATACTTTGATAGTATCACTAACTGTAGAAACTTTTTTAATAATGCTAAAAAACTTATCAAACATAATGGATACTTACTAATGATTGAATTAGATGGTCAACTCATATTTGATTTACTAAAGTCTAAAAAACAATTAAGTGGTAAAATTTATAATCCAAGTACAAGACAATTAGAATCTATCTATGAGATAACAACCACACCTGCTTTAGATCTAAGAGAAAATGGTTTAGAATCAACAACTGATAGTTTAGGTAAAAACAAAGTTATGATAAAATATATTGATAGTGACGTTTCTAAAAAAGTTAACCTTGTTCATCCTTCATTATTACTAAGCTTAGCTAAGGAAAATGGTTTAGAACTACTATCTGTAGACAACTTGTCTATGTTAACTAATATATTTAAACTATCTACTGGTTCTCTTAGTAGTTTACTATCACACTATTTACAATTATATCCTGAAGATGACTTAGTTAGTCAACTCAATAGTGATAAAAATCCTATTAGAGAATATTTTGGGTATTTCAGATACTATATATTAAAGAATAGTAGTAGTGATTTAATCCCA
>Ga0214923_10002571_pt1 | contig 23894 bp, 15 predicted proteins | sample LL1510_MetaG_FD_177993 | JGI IMG/M metagenome (GOLD analysis project Ga0214923, IMG submission 177993) | Freshwater microbial communities from Lake Lanier, Atlanta, Georgia, United States - LL-1510 | ecosystem: Environmental > Aquatic > Freshwater > Lake | place: USA: Georgia | collected...
TGATCGCATAATCAGAGTAATGTTGATAAAAAACAAAACACGACGGGTTCGGGCGGGCTCGGTCACGCTCACGGACTCGGGCTCGTATTAGATCGCTGGGTGTCCAAAGTCCAGTAAATGGATCGGCAAAAAAATGATCCGTGGATCATTAACCTATCAACCTTCCAAAGCCTTTTTTAAATCCATCCAACTGGTCGGCGGAATCTGTGGGGGGCTTGGTAAAAAAGGTGCCGGTGTATCCGGGTTTGGTTTTAAACTTAATGACCAACGCTGGAATAATCAGGAGGGTTGCTAGCACACCTACTATCCCTCTTAAAATGGGGTGAATGCTGCCCCAGCCTCTATGCGTACCGAACTTATCTTCTGCAGTCGTGATGGCCTTCATACAAGTATGCTTAAATAAGTCGACCTGTTCTTGTGTAGGCTGATTGGGAAAAAAATCATTGGCTGCTGTTTTTAATTGCGTATACAACGTCTGTGCCGCTTGCCCCACATCGACGTACTTGGGATTATAATGCTTAGAGGTACGAGTGCCTTTTTCAATCAGCTCATCCGTTTTAAGCTTCAGGGCGTTTAATAATGCATCAAATGTAGCCCTATCTATAACCAAATATTTCGTTGCTTCCTTTGGCTTGGGATTTTCAGGAACCTGGTGTACCGCTTCTTTATCCCCGTTTGTAGCAGGTGGAGGATCAAATGCGGCCCTATCTATAACCGAATATTCCGTTGCTTTCTTTGGCTTAGGATTGTCAGGAGCCTGATGTACTGTTTCTTTATCCCCGTTTGCAACAGATGGATCATCGACTGATACTATGACGGGCTGCTCTGCTAATTCTCTTATTGCCTCAAACACCGCCACCTCTTGATTTACAAAATAAGCATGCGCGTTCATCGGTTGATATTTAAGCGACCATAACAAGGGTAACCGTTGTGCGATGTATTGTTCCAATTGTAATTTCGTGGCTTCAATACCCATTTTATTGGCAAATCGGGCTCGAACAGCTTTATAGTAGTCTTGAATAGAGGGGAATTCTTCCGCCAACATTCGAATCGCTTCTCTATTAAAAGTAATCGATTCTCGTTCTTCCTGGGCTTTGAATTCATCTGTGGTGAAAATACTTTGAAAAGACGTTTCCACCTTCAACGCGCGCATGGCAGGATGGTCTTTGAATTGCTCTATGAAAGGATTTAAAGTGGTTTGATATTCTACATATTTGACATGTCCATAAGGGGTTCTCAAGGCCCTTCCGCCTGCTTGATTTTTTTCATCATAAGATAAAATATCGTCAACTACGGTCTGTAAAGCTTCAAGCAAACCTGGCATATCCGCTGGTGTGAGCGTTTCTATTTGTGTCAGGGATTGATCAAGGTTGGCATGTGCCTTTAAGTTTGACGGCACATCCATGACCATCCCTATGGGTTCATGAGAATACCCTGTTCGTTCACGAGCGCTCCCTATCATGGCCATCGCCAGTCCTGCTTCAAATTCATCACGAGATTGAGTAATCCATTGGTGTAGTTCCGTGTTTTCTGACATGGTTTGAAGTGCTTTCACAAAAGCCACATGATTGTTCCTATGAAGCATGATGTATTTACATAATGCCGTTTGTTGGCCCTTATTTTTAATACGTTCTTGTACGAACCGAGTCACATCCTCTTCCGTAATACTCTTAGGATCTACGTGATTCATCAAGGCAACTGTATCGACCGCTTCTTCATTATCTCTACAAGTATTTAATTGAAAGAGATGAACACCCTTTTCAAATAACTTATTTTGCAAACCAATGATGTCTGAGTATTCTTTAGGCGCTGAGCTTTTGGACAATATATATTCCATATAGATCGAAAACAGATGATTTTGCAGGGCTTGGAGTTGAATCTTTTTTAAAGAGTGGAGTTCTAGGTTCTGCAGGGAAATTTGCTGCACCAAGGCTCCAACAATACGATTATTTTCAAGGCGGATGGGCGTGGTAGCGCTCAGATTATGACAATTAATTTGCGCTATTTCAAGTGCCGTTAATTCAATTTTTCCCTCTAGTTTATCTTGAAGAACTTTGATTCTTTCTTTACGTTTCTCATTTATTTTCGCGAATAATTCCTCTTGAGAGCGAAGATCATTTTCCATGAGATAATCTTTTATCAAAAGATTAAAATAAAAAATAATCGCTTCATTCAATAGCGGATTGTTTCTTTTTGAAAAAATAATCCCTTTAGAAACACTGGATAGATCAACGGCCACATCCCCCTTCTTTAATACATGTTGTAACGATATACTGGATGGGTGTGTGAAATAATCAATAACCACTTGCTTGGCATAAGCTGCGATCTCAGGTTGAATAGGATGTGTATCGATGCTCACCTTTTTCATCAAGCCTTGTTGCATCATTTTTTGTGTCGAAAGACGGTACAAGGTAGTAGGCCCAAAGGCTTTGTCTGCCACATCATTCATAGTCCCACTCATGCCCATTCGATGAGGCAAACACTCTTTAAATGTTTTTCCCAAGTAGGATTCGGTGATGACTGAGATACGGCAATATAGCGGGTGGCCTTCATCATAAAGAAAAGCAAATTCTTCTTTATGAATTTCATCGGCTATCATAAGCGCACTTAAAAATTGCACCAATCTTTCTTGAATGTCTTTCTTTGAGACCTGACCATGACGTTCTTCGATCGTATAAATGCCGTGACACGCTTTAAAAGATAAATGGGATTTTCCTAAAAGGTCTGCCAATTGTTCTACATAAGCGACAAGACCTTCCGGTGTAAAAACAGGAATGTGGGTTAATAATAATTTGGCGTTATCATCAGTGGCATGGCCCGTGATTCGCATACTGGCAATGCCTGCTAATTGATGAGCTGCTTCAATAACGGTGGTATTGGGCTTTATATCAAAGGATTGTAAAGTGCCTAAATCATCTCCATTTACCGTTGCAAGCGCCTCTTTTTTAGCGATTAGGTTTTGACGAACAAACTCAACTAATTGAAGATTATCTTTTAAGCCTTGTATGTATAATTGTTTTTGAAATGCCGCAACCCCACCCTCCCCTAATTGGGCTTTTAAATTGATGATGTCTGGAATAGTGCTAAATACCGTATTGAGGTATAAATACATGGTGTAATGTTGCGCAGGTGTTAACTTTGCATGCTCAGCCATGGTCTTAATCTCAGTGACGGCATGGGGCAAAAAGCCTTTGATTTGGTCTTCTATCTCTTGGGGTGTGCAGGTATTCCCCAAGCCGCCGGAGTTGGCCATTAAAGTAGCTGCTGTATTATCGGCTAAACAAGCAATTTTCATCAAATCATCGCGGATGGCACGACGATTTTTTTTGTGTTTAGCTTCTAAAAGACGGATAAGTATCGCAGGGGTGAGTTCTGCCATATTAACGCCCTGAGTAAATTCCTTAGCCATTGAAGCAGGGAGTGTTACCACTTGGTTATACTGGATAGCCAAGTCTGGAAGTGCTCCTATTTCTTCTTGCGAGTCTTTAAAAATAAGTTGGGTAGCCAGTCCCGCTTCAATACCCGCTTTTATGGCCTCAAATTGTTCTAATAAGTTATTCAGGGCGGAAATACCGAGCATACCCGTTTTCTCTTTGATGGTTTTTTGGCCTTCCACCAAAAGCAGCAACCGTTTTACATCGATACTGTCTTTAAAAGTGCTAAGCCTAGTGGTCAGCTCGACATCTCTAAACATATTACCCATTAAATTAATGAGTTTGTTAGGATGCAAACCTTGGGCTTTGCATTGATTTAATATTTGAGCTTGCAAGCCCTCCTTCAAATAAGCCTCGATGTCTTCTGCATCTTTGGCTGCTTGGGCTGATAAGGCTTGATATTGCCGCATAAAAGTGTAATCAGGCATTTGCGATTTACTGGATATGGCAATCGCACTGATGCCGGTTACCACCCCTTGTCTGTGAATGGATTTTTGAGTGACTTGAGCGACTGCTTCATCGGGTGCTAAACAGAAAGGTGGCGTTAAATGCGCTCCATTTTGTTGTATTTGATGAATTAAATGTTGGAGGAGCGTGAATATAAAGAAGGTTTTTCCTGCACCGACCCCCATATCAATTTTTGAAGTAAGACGGGGATTTAAGCCCCTTTGATTGACTTCCTGAACTTGGTCTATAAAGCTCAAGCACTGATTAAATAATTCGAGTTGATAATCTCGTAAGCGAATGACTGGTAACCCGGAATCAGAAAATAAAGTAATCCCATTGACGATGCTGATATTAAAAACATAATCCCCATCGGTTGGTTGCTTTGAGCACTGCTCCCAGTATTTTCCAGCGTCTGTAGCCATGAGTGCTGTATTAAATGCATCCAAATATCGTTGATAAGCATCGATTCGAGCTGGTGCCTGTCCATCCGTTTTGGGCTCAATCATATTCCCTTGACCTTGATCACCTTGAAATTCCGTGTAACCGAGATAAGGATATTGACGCAATAATCTATCGTGAGGCTGCCTCTTACTTCTGTCAAATAGGGAACGAATGCCTATTTTGTCCCTACGATAATAATCTTCTAATCGGGGATATTCGACAATCTTATCGCGTATACGTCGATAACCAGCACCCATTGTCTCCTTGGTATCAAATTGAACCTGATGACCTTGAGGATCACACGAAAAGATAACGGAGCTTTTTCTAGTCGTTCGCTTTACACCAGGACCATACACAATGTCTGATACTTTATAGTCCCGTTGCACATCATCGGATACTTTTTCTTGTGAGGCATAAGGCTCTAGAGCTTCTTTAAAATCACCGGTAGGTATAAACAGCAGCTGTCCGTTAAGCACTGTTTCAAGGCCAAAAGGAAAGCGGATTTGCACCTTATACGCCGTAGGCGTTGTTCCAAAGTTTTTTTCAGTCGTTGGTGCAAACCCATTTTGCCTTTCAACATAAACTTGGGCCAGTACCAATTTATTATCGATGTTTAAAACAAGGTTTGAAATCCGGGCATTGATGGCATTGTCTTTAACAGACTGAATCGAGCGTTGTATGACCTGTTCCAACACATCATAAGGTGTTTTATGGCCTATGGATTTCTGTGTTAACAAATAGTTAAACAACTCAACATCATTTTTTCCTGGCACCAGACCTTTCCTTATACATATGCAGAATCCATTAATCGTACCTGGAAAATATTAAATGAATATTAAGTGGTGATGCTTTTTATTGAAAAATGCGATTACTGGGTATTTATTATTGATGAAGAACAATCCTCTTCAGTCAAAGAGTTGGCAAAGAACACAGGGGCAACCAGGTCGAGTTAGTATAACAAGAAGACGATTTGGTGTTTAAAAAATCAGATTATTCATAACGTTAATGACAGAATACCTGACTAATGTATTGATGAAACCCAGTAAAAAAGGCATCAACTACTGGTGGGGTGGTTCCATTTTGAGAAAAATAATAATAGGTATACACGCATCCAGAGCCTATAATTAGACAACAACAAATAGCCATATACCGATAAATAATGCCACCGCCATCACTGACGATGAGATGATTAAAATATTTACCCAATTTTAATAAGGCTTTATTTAGGTAGTCATTGATACGATAGATGGCTTTTATAATATGCTCATTAAACTGATAAAGTAATTGTGGTGCGGTTAGTAATAGCCCACCGATGATCAGCAGAGCAATACCCACAAGCAATAGTATCGTCATTTTGACGTCCATCATATTCTCTTCGTCCTGAAGTATGAGATTGTGTTCAGTCTATATTAATTACTATGATAAATACATCGTTCCTAATGGCAAAACCATTAAAGCCCACTGCTTTCTGTCACTAAAAAATCCGAAGAGATATTGGATGTATTATCTACCATGTGTTTATTAAAAAAACCTTCAATGCCTAGGAAATCAGGCCACAGGCTTTGCAAGGAAAGGAGCATTTTGTATCCAATCTCAAGGTTGTGTGGTAATATTTTGTCCAGAGCTGTATTGTAGTGCAAAATTTGCTCGAGTTCATTTTGATGCGGTACTGATGGTGAAGAAGGGGCTGGTGCTGCTTGATTTTTATGAGCACCCATTTGCTGAAATACCGCATTGAACAAACGAGATATGATTTTGGGAACAGCGATGTTGCCGTCAAAAATTCGATGATCCGCAGAGACAGATACCGGCAAAATATCCTGCAACTCAAATGAATGAGAGGATTTGTTCCAAACTGATTTACGCTCTACTTCTAATAATGTAAATTTCATTGACTCGGTTGAGCGCAACGGCGATTTTGTTCGAGCATACCCACATGCACCAATATTACTCAATGTCACCATAGAGCTGCCGTGCATAGGGTATGCGTAGGACCCAAAATTAAAATCGTACAACATATTCTTTATGATTTGCTTCAAATGAGGGTGTGCCTTTTCAAGCTGCTCGCGTTTTTTATAACAAAACACCATCATCTGGATGACATCACGAATCCGTTTCGCCAAAACCGGCAACGGCAAAAGATGACAATTTTCAAAAACAATATTAGCAATATGATCACCACAATCGGGCAATTTAACCACAATCGCCACATGTGCTTCTTTGCTTTGATACAATTTTTTATGACTTAAAAAAGATCTAAATGAATCATTGCCAGACAGTCCCAAACTAATTGCTTGCAGCATAAGGGTTGTTAGCGTTTCAGGCGGGTGTTTTTTATTAAAAAAATCCAAGCAGCTAATATTTAGATCAAACTCACCCACCATCGTTGGATCACGTGGATTATCCCACTGCGTCATAAAAATTTCACGACTAGGAGTCATCTCAATTTCATGCACATGATCTGCATAGGCTTGAACGCGAGGGAGCACTTCTGTCGTCACGTCTAAAAACGATTGCCATTTTTCACTAGGCACGAGATCAATTTTTTTAAGTTGCTCTTGGTATTTTTTATCCAAATTTTGAATAAAATCGATGCTGCCTTGAATGCCTAATAAACTGCTAACGGACGCGGTGTATTTATACTGTGAAAAAATAGCGATGAGTTGTTTTTCTAAATAAGCTAATTTTTCTTTAACAACCAATTTACTAGGAATACCAATGGTACGATATAAATTGGCTTCTGATACATGACGACTCTCATCTTCAATGATAGCGCCAAAAACAAGAGGAGCGACGCCTTGTTGATAAAGGCTCTTGAAAATTTCTTCTATCCAACCTTCACCAATCAAATTTAGTAAAACAATTCCAACTTTAGGACAATCTTCATGTCGAATAAAATTGCACAACTCTTCAACTTCATGGTTGTAGGCTGGCGGTTGTGAATAGGGAGAGCACAATAAATATACTATTTTAGTAAAGACCAAGCCATGAAAAATTTCATCCAATAATTGCACTCGCATAGAACGCTTAAAAGCTGGGCTGGTCATTTTATTTTCAAATTTCAGGGGGACTTGAATCGCGAGAACCTCTAATTGAGCCAACAAAGAGAAGGTATAAATATAAAACAATTTGTCTTGCTTGAGTTCGAATGGAAGACCATTTTTAAACAGCTCATTCATGCGTGCCGTAATGATTGCTTTTTCGTGAACAGTGATTTTACTCCAACCTTCGAAAATCCATTTTTCTGCACCCCAGACGGGCTTCAGTAGTTCATTCAGCTCATTCAGCTCATTCAGCTCATTCACAATATCTTCCTGATCAAGTCTACTCTTAAAATTTCAATCCCATCGAATACTAAGCTACAACAGACGTCTTATCAAGCTGATAAGGCCAAAAATATCCCCTCTGTCAACTCGACACTCAAAACGACATACCGTCTGCAGTTCTGGCAAAAAAATTTAAGGCGTGATTGTTGGCACCACCAACGATCACGCTGGTGTACCAGAGCATGAATTTAAATATTCTTATTGAGCACAAATGTGGCCCAGAAGTAATGCTCCCCTTTCTCTGATTAAGTGGTTATCCAGATTGACGTCAATCTTAAGATTTTTTGTCGATCACTTTAGGTTCGACGAACTCTATGAAATTAATGAATATTAAGATAATCTTTTACAGCCCTTGCACACCATGGCCATCTTGAAGAACACATGGGACTCTGCCATTAAGGTCAGAGACCTCGTCTGGGGTCGCAGAAGGATAAGGAAAAACACGTCATGACTATCAGCGAACGCATCGCCAATGTTCAACAGTTAATCGATAAAACAAAAAGACGCCATCATTGTCAGCAACCCATTACTTTGCTAGCTGTCAGCAAAAAAGCGTCTAATTCTGCAATCAAAGAGGCTTTTTCTGCAGGAATTCATGATTTTGGCGAAAGTTATTTACAAGAAGCATTGAGCAAAATTGAAGCCTTATCGCAACTCCCAGTTCGCTGGCATTTTATTGGACCTATTCAAAGCAATAAAGCCAAGAAAATTGCCTGTCATTTTGATTGGGTGCATAGCGTGTCGCGTTTTGACATAGCCAAGCGATTAAGTGATGCAAGACCTCCTTCCATGCCCCCCCTAAATATCTGTTTGCAAGTCAATATGGATAACGAAGAATCAAAGTCAGGGGTTGCCGCAGAGGACGTTCAAGAACTTGCGGCCTCCATCTTACCCTTGCCACGTTTGCATTTACGGGGACTTCTGTTAATTCCTAAATACAGGGATGATGAGGAGCAACAATACCTGTCTTTTTTACGGTTATCGAATCTACTAAACACATTAAACCAACACCTCTCTCTGCCCCTAGACACTTTATCCATGGGCATGAGCCAAGACATGTGCGGTGCTATCCGTGCTGGAAGTACTATTGTTCGTATTGGAACAGCCATTTTTGGTAAACGAGACAATAATTAATAAAAAGCCCGTGCATCTGTTTAACCTATTTCAACCAGGTGATCCAGTGGGATTAAGAGGCTCAGTTGTCGATACCGCAGTATCTATCGGTTTTCTTTTTTGAAAAAAGTGATATAGCTTTTTTCCGGCATTTTTCATACTTGTTTCATCGGGTTGCCTCTCTCGATAGGCGAATACCCCAGCAGATGTCGCGCCAATGAATAAACCAGCCACAACAATGCCAATAGCCAATAAAAGCGAAGGATTAACAGAGGTCGCAAATAAAATACAGACCACTAGAGCACCAACCACGACACCAATAAGCAAATTTAGGGCAATACTCGCCTTAGAGAAATCTTTTAACGGCAATGGGGCCTCGATTACGTTCTTAAAAGCAGATAAACGATCAAGAAAAGACCCAGCATTATTATTCAATTGCTTAAGCGCCTGAACTTGTTCGTTTATATATTTGGCATTCTGCCCCAATTGCACTGCCTTTAACAATGCGTCTTTAAAGGCATTCATGGCTAAAATAAATTGATCGTCAAGTTTGTCATTCTTTTTAAAAATGGATCTTAGTGGTGCATTTATGCACATTGCATCCTTGAAAACGTGTCGTATTTCCATCCTGAGATTCTTTGCCGTATCAATCGCATGAAACCCAGGCTCCAAAACACGTCTCAGTTCGTGAAAACGAACCATACGATGGCTTAAGATACGTCCTAGTTCAACATGAAAATCATTTAAACATCGGGTGCCGTATTGATTGGAAACAATCCCCTCTAAAATGTGATAAACCGTATCACAAGCACTTCCTGCTGCTATTTTTTCAGAAATCGAGCCTTGTGTTGGTTGCGTCTTGCTAACAGTTGGCTTTAATTTGCCAACAGTCAGCAACGAAAGAGCGTTGCCAGTCTTTGAATCAATCGTGAATAGATTAGCAATAGATTCCAAGTCGTTTGTTGATAAAATGGAAGATTCATAGATGGCTTTAATATTTAATTTAGATGCTCTAAGTTTTTCAATAATTGCTGTTGGCTTAAAAATATCTGTGGCCCTTGTTTTCTGGATATCGAGAGACTTGAGTCGACTAATTTTGCAAAAATCAGAACTTGGCCTCAACTCTGTGCCAATCAACAACAGAAAATAATAATATTGTTCCACCGCATCTAAATTTTGCTTCAGATCATCTAACAGAGGTTTATCTAATCCGTATCTTTCATGCCCTTCTTTTTTCAGCGCATTAGGTATGGTAACGAATAGTGTCTCAATATTAGAAAATACACATTCAGGTCCTTGTTTGATACAAGCTACAGTCTGTTGAAATGACAGTATATCTTCTATAGAAGGACATAATTCAAGCCTAGAATCACTCAATTTACTTTCCTTTCATTCATAAAACCTACCCCTATTGAAACACCACCAAATATAAAATATCGCAAAAAACACATCGTGTCATTTTATTGAACAATACGCTAGGAGTCAAATATCTCAATAGTTCTCAGGGGGTTATATCCTTACTATCCTTGAAGTAACATAGGGACTATTTAACATAAAAAGAGGTTATCTCATTGAAAGAATTGGTTTTAGCCACCTCGAATCAAGGAAAACTGGAGGAATTTCAGGCCATTTTATCGCCCATTCCATGCATTTCTCAACAAGGGTTGGGCATAGAAACCCCAGCTGAAACAGGTTTAACATTCATTGAAAATGCCATCATCAAAGCCCGTCATGCAAGCCGTATGCTTAATAAACCAGCATTAGCGGATGATTCTGGTTTGGTGGTAGACGCACTGCTAGGTGAGCCTGGAATCTATTCCGCACGTTTTGCAGGCCCTGCTGCTCGGGACAAAGACAATATTCGCTTGTTATTGGAAAAACTAGACGCCGTGGGTGATAAGCCAAGACAGGCATACTTTTATTGCGCACTGGCTCTGCTGAGGCATGAGCATGACCCAGCACCAATATTGGCTACGGGCATTTGCCATGGGTTCATTGCAAAAACCCCGAGGGGTGACAATGGCTTTGGCTATGATCCTATTTTCTTCCTCCCCACCTACCATTGTACAATGGCAGAACTCCCAGCAAACATTAAAAATAAAATAAGCCATCGTGCCATGGCTCTAAACCAACTAATGAGGCAATTACCCACTGACCCTACCCAACATGAAAATGGAGTTAATTTTCAAGATGAAAAAAATGAACACGACCATTGACTCACTCTACGAGGAAGCGAGTACACTTCATGCATCGGGTAAAATAACAGAGGCTATCGAACGTTTAGAACATATCATTCAGCGATCCCCCGATTCTAAAGCGGCGCTTCGCCTGTTAGGTGTAATCTTTGCCCAAAAAGGCGAGATGGATAAGGCCTCACACTACTTGAAACTCAATACAGAGCTGGAGCCTTTTGATGCAAGCTTGCATAATAATCTGGCCAATGCTTATAAAATACTGCGAAAATTTCCCAAAGCGCTTTTTCATTATCAAGAGGCCTTAAAATACCAACCAGATTATCCAGAAGCCCATAATAACCTTGCCACGCTTTACGCATCACAAAATCAGTATCTACAGGCATTACAACATTATCGATTCGCGTTGCACAGCAGGCCTGATTTCATTGATGCCCATTTCAACTTAGGCCTACTGTTACTGAAACACAACGAGCCCAATGCTGCAAAAAAACAATTTAATAACGTGATCACACTGGTGCCTAACCATGTGCAGGCTACTTTTTATTTAGGTGTGCTGGCACTTGAAGCCAATGCCTTAAAAGAAGCCGAAGAGAAATTCTTCGATGTTTTAAAGCAGGACCCTGAACATGTGCAAGCATTAACAAACCTTGGAGTCATTGCTTTAAAAAATGAGCAAGGTCAAGTGGCCATTGATTATTTTACGAAAGCCTTGAGTCTTGATAATGACTTTGAAGAGGCCCGCAACAACCTTGCAGGCACATTCATCCACCACGACCGCTTTGAAAATGCACTCGTCCACTACGAGATCTTACTTAAAAAAAACCCAAAATGCGTAGAGTATTTATACAATAGTGGGGTTGCGCAAATGGCTTTAGGCCAACTTCAAAAATCCATTGAACTCTTTGAAAACATATTACGCTCAGAACCCGATCATTTTGCGACCTTAAATAATCTTGCGGCCGTTTTTGTTAAGTTACATGATAGGGCAAAAGCGATTGAATTATTAAACCGCGCCTTGAAGGTCAACCCTCATGATGAAGCGACTCAATTCATCTATGATGCCTATACAGGAACTAACAAACAATCACCTGCCAGTGCGGATTATGCCCGTCATCTATTTGATAATTATGCTCTTTACTACGACCAACATCTCCAAGGCCCATTAAATTATACCCTGCCTCATCATATAGGCCAATTATTGCACCGACTACAAATAAACCACGTCAAAAAAACCATCGATTTAGGGGCGGGGACGGGTTTGTGTGGTATTGTTTTGCGCGAAATATCTGATTATTTAGTCGGGGTGGATATCTCCAAAAAAATGTTATCTCTCGCAGGTAGCAAAGGGATTTATGATGAACTTCTCGAATCAGAACTGATAACACATCTAAAACAACAGCGGCATTATGATATGGCAGTCGCTGCCGACGTGCTTCCCTATTTAGGGGAACTAAATACTTTATTTTCACTGCTGCATGAACGTTTATCCACAAACGGGCTGTTTATTTTCAGTCATGAAATTTCTGAACACGAACCCTGGGAACTACAAACCTCTGCAAGGTTCTGTCACCATCCTGACTACATAAAAAAATTATGTGACGAATACCAATTTAAGATGATAGATACTCAAAAAGTCGTGGCGCGTCACCAAGATAACCAAGCGTTGCCTATGATGCTTTGTTTCGCTGTTCGGGTATATACCCATTCAACCTGAAGATACTGGATTTTGGCTATCGCTTTTAAAAGTTTGCTAAGCACAAAAATCAAGTTGCGAAAAAACCAGTATCTTCAGGTTGAATGGGTTTAGGGGGTAAATACCACCCCCTCTATAGATTTCACTGACCGTCGCAACAATGACGAGAAAGACGTTTTAGAAAGGCAACGCCAAATCCTTGTCTATCGATTGCAATTGAGTTTTAAATAACGATTGAATTTCAACCAAGCTCTCACTATCATCAGCTTCAAAACGTGCCACTAGACATGGCGTGGTGTTTGATGCACGCAACAAACCCCATCCCTTTGCAAACTCAACCCGCAATCCATCGATCTCAATTAAACGAGCGTTAGGAAACAACGCTTCCTCGGTAAACCGATCCATAAACAAGAATTTTTTTTCATCATGGATGGGGATTTTAATTTCTGGGGTATTCACACTATTTGGAATTTTATCAAATTGCTGACTCACGGATTCTTGAGACTGGCTTAATATTTCAAGCAAGCGGCAGGCACTGTACAATGCGTCATCAAATCCATACCACCGGTCCTTAAAAAACAGATGCCCACTCATTTCACCAGCAAGAGCGGCGTTTTCTACTTTCATCACCCCTTTAACGATGGAATGCCCCGTTGGACACATTTTAGCAACGCCCCCTGCCGCCTCGATCACCAAAGCCAAATGCTTAGAACACTTCACATCGTAAACGATGGTCGCCCCTTTCAGGCGCGTTAATAAATGTTTTGCAAATAACATCATTAATCGGTCAGGCCAAATAATATCACCCGTATTGGTAACCACACCTAACCTATCCGCGTCGCCATCAAAAGCAAGACCAATATCTGCTTGATGCTCGGCGACTGCTTTTTGCAAATCAACCAAATTGGCCTCAATGGTTGGATCAGGGTGATGATTAGGGAATCGTCCATCAACCTCACAATACAAGGGAATCACTTCACAACCAAGCTGGCGCAACACGTCAGGAATAACCGATCCAGCGATTCCATTCCCGCAATCCACAACGACTTTTAACGGATGTTTGAGTGTAATATCGCTTAGAATGCGCTGAACATACTCAGGCATCATATCCAATGATTGAGCATGCCCCTCCCCCTGAATAAATTTTTCCATGGTCACGTAATTATAAAGCATCTCAATATCATCGTGTGCCAATGTTTTACCAGCAATAACAAGTTTAATGCCGTTATATTCGGCGGGATTGTGGCTGCCTGTTACCATGAGGCCACTATCAATGTCCATAACAGCCGTAGCAAAGTACATGACTGGTGTCGCAACTGCGCCTAAATCAATGACGGTGATACCACTGTCTATCAACCCTTGCTTTAAAGCATTTGCCAGGGCATCACTAGATAATCGACCGTCTCGTGCTAAAAAAATAGCAGAACGATTTAATTCGTGAAGACGATAGCCCACCGCTTTGCCAACACTAAAAAATGCCTGTTCATCCAAGTCCGTACCAATCACACCACGGATATCATAGGCCCTAAAAACGGAGCGTGATATTTTTTTATTTTGATACATCGCATCATTCACCACTTAAGTTCTCCCTGAACTGCCAAAACCACCCTCACCACGCTCACTTTCAGCAAACGAATCAACAACCTTGAACGCCGCTTGAATCACTGGTAAAAAAACCAATTGAGCAATCCTATCTCCAGGATGAATCGTAAAATGCTCTTTTTGATTACGGTTCCAACAAGAAATTTTTAGCTCTCCTTGATAATCTGAATCAATGAGGCCGACTGAATTACCCAACACAATCCCATGTTTATGACCAAGGCCTGAGCGCGGTAAAATAATGGCAGCCAGATTGGGATTGTCAATATAAATGGCAATACCCGTCGGTAACAAAATGGTTTCAAGCGGGGCTAACTGCAATGGTTCGTCAATGCATACACGCAAATCAATGCCAGCAGCACCCGGCGTTGCATACGTGGGTAATGGAATCGTATCACCCACACGCTTGTCTAAAATTTTTAATTGAATAGGATTGTCCATGTTATCTCTCATGAATGGATTGCGGCACATTTTGCAGATTTGTAGCAAGAATTGCAATGATAAGTCCTGCTAATCGTGTTTTATGCATCTTCTGCAGCGGCATGTTCCCCTCTTGGGTCACTAGCGTCACCTCATTATCATCACTATCAAAACCATGCGACTCACCCACTTGATTAGCAATGATCATATCGACTTTCTTCGCCACCAATTTTTTCTTGGCATGCGTTAACAGATCATTTGTTTCTGCAGCAAAACCGACAACATAAGAGGCTTTACCACTAGAAGCGACCTCCGTGAGAATATCAGGATTGGGTGTTAAATGCAGATCGAATGAATCATTATTGGCTTTTTTATATTTTTCTTTTAAAGGTTTATCCCATCGATAATCCGCAACGGCCGCAGCACCGATGAAAATCATGCCGGGTTTTAAAGACTGCATCACCTGATGATGCATGTCCATCGCCGAATTCACTGGAAAAAAATCAACCCCGTTTGGCGGTAATAGTGTGGTTGGTCCGCTCACCAAGGTCACACGAGCATTGGCCATTAAAGCCGCTTCTGCCAAAGCATAACCCATTTTACCGGAACTTCGATTACTAAGATAACGGACGGGATCAATCGCCTCTCTAGTTGGGCCTGCAGTGATTAATACCTGTCGTCCTTTTAATAATTGATGCACCTCATAAAGACGCAAGGCGTTAATAATAGAAGGCACTTCACTCAATCGCCCATACCCCTGTTCTTGGCAGGCTTGAATACCCTCGTCTGGGCCAACCATAATAACCCCACGCTGCGCCAAAATAGAACAATTATGAACGGTAGCCTCATGAGCCCACATGCTATGATTCATTGCAGGACAAACCAATATTGGTGTTTCTGCCACCAAATAAAGGGTTGACAGCAAATCATCAGCGATACCATGAGCCATTTTCGCTATAAAATTAGCCGTTGCTGGGGCGATTAATAAATAATCAGCCCAACGTGCCAGCTCTATATGGCTCATCGCCCGTTCAGCCTCTTCATCAAACAAATCAGAACGAACGTCTTCACCACTCAATGCTTGCATCGTCAAGGGGGTAATAAATTGGGTCGCCGAGGCCGTCATCACCACCCGCACCTTGGCCCCAAGCCTTGTCAATTCTCGGACTAAAAAGGCTGATTTATAAGCGGCAATGCCGCCACAAATACCTAACACTATCTTTTTATTAAGAAAATCTTGCATGATCCCTTTCTCTGGTCTGTCAAGCTCAAGCCAAATTGTATCACGTTACCTTAAAATTCTTAAAAATTGGTAAAACCACCATTCTTGTTGTATTATAAATATACATAATCGTGCAAGGACACCAAGATGAAACGAATTCTAATGACGACCCTCCTATTGATATCCTTCGTCATGCTAAACAGCTGTGCCTGTGATGGTGGTTGCGATTCAGGGTTTGGTGCTTCTTTTTCTAACTATTCAGCATCAGGCTGCTGTGCCACAAATTGCTGTAGTGCTGGCGCATGGTAACCCCATGTTCTGAGTTTTAATGGATATGCCTGAAGATAAAGTCGACGAGATGAATGAGATCAAGCACGTCTTGACAAGGGAATGCCGGACTGAAATGGAGATCGTCTGCAAAAAACAGATAACATCCATCGAAATTAAAATGATGCCGGTAGGCGTGCTTTTATTCTATGTGTTGCTTGGCTGTGAATTTGCGACACCCGGGATTCACTAACGCCCAATACTTCCCCAATTTCCTTCAAATTTAAATCTTGCTCATAATAAAGAGACAAAACCAAGCGCTCATTTTTAGGTAAACTCTCAATGACTTGTGACAAATGCGATGTTAAATCCGCATGCAAGGCATTCACGTGAGGCTCATTGGATAAATTTCTAGATTCGTCTTGTAATACATCATCCGTCACACCGACATCATCAAAGCCATACAAATGGGCCGCAGCAGAGTCACCCAACATGCTGTGGTATTCATCAAAGGAAATATTTAGTTCAGAAGCGACTTCAATGTCTTTGGCTTCACGTCCAAGGCGATTTTCGACCTCTCTCACGGCTTTTGAAATCATACGCGCATTCCGATAAACAGAGCGAGGAACCCAATCATTGCGACGGACCTCATCCAACATATGCCCACGAATACGAATACCGGCATAGGTCTCAAAAGAAGCGCCTTTCGTCTCGTCGAAATGCCTCACGGCTTCTAGCAAACCGAGCATGCCCGCTTGCATCAGATCATCCAGTAACACGGTTGCAGGTAACCGTGAAAGCAAATGGTAAGCAATCCGTTTCACCAAGACAGCATGTGATTTAACCAATGCTTCCTGCGTTTCCAGTTGTACTTTGCTGTATTGAGCCAAAGTATCCACGCTCATCTCCCTTGAAAAAAAAACAGTTTACTGATTTATCGACGTTGAACATTGATCGACCGCACTGCTGTTACACTTGGCTTGACAATCTCGATCCTCAGAGTTCAAACATGTTTCATTGATGCAGTCATTAGTGGCGCGCTCGACGCACATGGCTTGATCGCTATTCTGATTATTAATGATAACAGATGGGACATCAGCCGCTTGTGTCAGCACTGGAAAAAACGCAATAAGGGCGAAACGAATCATTCCTTTCATGTTCAAATCCTCCTTTCCTACGCGGATAAGATTTCCACTCCCTTAATTGTAGGCCTATCTCCCACTTAAAAACCAGCCATTTCCCAACGAAGAATTAATGACGCAAAATTTGAGGCATCGGAATAATTTGTTGAATCAATGCAAAATACTGCAGGACATAAATAATCAGAGCAATCAGAACTAATATATTCAATAAGCTTTTAATGGCACCGGGCATAGGAATAAATCTATTAATCAGCCAAAGACCTAATCCAAAAAGGATGATGTTAGCAAATAAATTAAAGAGTCCGTTCATAACAATCCTTATTTTAATTAAAAACACAATTTCTTAGTATAAACCCATTTTAGAGGGTAATGCTATGCCTGATGATTGACTTTTATTTCCTCCCCCGTTGGCGGATTTATTTGTGATGAACCTCCCCTAAATAAAGTAGACACAGTCCCTTGACTATAGGGTCGATCTGGGTGTTTTAATCGTGCCAATCGTCTTCTGGCCATTTCAAGCTCGATCTCTGCTTTATTTGCCCTTGCTTCAGCCTCAAGAGCTTGTGCTCTCAACAATTCCAACTCCAGCGCCTCCATTTCTGGATCATTCGGATTGACCTGATCTGCTAAGGTTGGTTCCAATTCTGGAGCATTCGGATTGACCTGATCTGGTAAGGTTGGTTCAGCCAGAGTGTGCTCTCCTGGCATCACCGGAGGAGCTGGCGGACGGATGTCAGTTTTGGAAGTTAACGGTGGAAAATCCGATGGATCGAATGGTTGAACAGCCACCGAGGGTGCTTTCACTATGGGCGGAGGCAGGCTAGCTTTTATTGGTGCCTTTGATGCTGGTATGCCAGCTGGTAATACCGGAGGTTTTCCCGGGTTTAATCCTTTAGGGTGCCTGTTCGCTTTTGGTTTTGGTTTTGGTTTTGGTTTTGGTTTTGGATCTGCTTTTGGTTCTTCTTTTAGTTTTGGTTCTTCTTTTGGTTTTGGTGCTTCTTTTAAAACCAACACGGGCTTCTCCACTGCAACAGCAGGGGCCTTCGGAGCCGGACTCACAACTGGTGCGGTTTGCTGTTGCTTTTCCATGTCAATTATTTTTTGATTTAATAGACGCGAATGATTCTGCGCCAGTTTGATTGCTGATTCCTTTCTAGCCGTTGTTATTAGCTTCTGATCTTTTAAAAAGACAATGGAATTCAATTTTTGAGTTCTTAGCTTCTCAAGTTTTTCCTGAAGGTTTTTTAACCGCTCTCTGAGGACCTCAATCGTTTCTGCAATGAGTTCGTCTCCTGTACAAGAGTTCTCTACCTCTTTACAAGAGTTCTCTACCTCTTCACAACTTCCCAATACTCTTTGCAAATCCTCTTCTTCTTGTTGATAGGCTGCTAAAAAATTCCCTCCCTTCCAGTGATGGACTGCTTCTGCGGCTTTAATAAAATTCTGAGCAGACCAAGTAATCCTCTTCCATTTAGTACTACCCAATGCCTTATAAGCGCTCTCCAATAATTGGCTGCAATCCAGCACCGATAACTCCTGACATTTGCTCTCTAAATGCGGCACTATCCATTTCGTCATTTCAGCATTATTATCCGCCACTTTAGCTAGAAATAACACCAAATCATTTGGTTCCAGTCCGTTAAAAAAGTTCGAAAAATTTGGAAAAGACTTAGCCAATGTAAAAAATAGTCCCAACATCGCCTCTTGAGCTTCAATCGTCTCATTTTGCTTGTAAAGAAGCCAAGAATTTTCCATCCAGCCATTAATCTCCTCGAGTTGTTGCTCCCAATTCTTTGGAATAGCCCATTTCTCATGAAGAGATAGAACAATACCTAACAGTCTTAATTGCTGATTTTCAATAGCAAAATCACAAAGAGGCAAAAGGTGAGCTGGTGTAATCATGGATTGGGCACTTTCAAGCTCCAAAAGCATTGAAAGATTTTTCGGATCATATTCGTGGATCACCATCAATGTTCCTATCGGATCGGCGATAGACTGTTTGCATTGGCCAAGGATATGAGCGAGCAAATCCTCGAAGCCCTTCAATACCAATGCCATTTGATCGGTGATCCTGTCTTTTTTTGGAGTTAATAGAAATACCGTTAGAACATGCCACAGATCTAAAAATCTATAACCGTTAGCAATACCAATAATTGCACGTATTTCTTGAAAATAACGACTGGTGTCGACGAATGAGTGATGATCTAAAGCGATGCATTCCCCTTTTGCAATTCTCTCCAGAAGTTTGTTCTTGAGTTTTTCCAAAAATTCATCGGTTAGACAATCTATGTAGTTTAAAAAAAAGTCAAACAACTGATCGAAGCTCAGTGAATCATCCAACTCATTGGGCATGGCTGTTAGCATCCCAAGACACGCAATATGCTCAAATGTCTTATGCGAAGCATGTCTCATTCTATTCTTTAATTCCGCTACATCACCTTGAGACCAGGGCATATTTGAAAAAAAATGGTATAAGCGAGTCAAGTCAGCCTTTGGATTCTCAGGAAGCTTCAAATCTAGAAGATAGGGGAGTTGCAAAATCTGGATGGGCGTGCGGCCAGTTTTGGCATAATAATCCAATTCAATCTCAAAAGGAGTGAAACGATTACTCACCAGGGTTTGACCATGAATATGTCTAGTTTCTAGCTCGCTAATGAAACGTTGATCACCATGATCTCTACATAATTCTCTAACCAGTCTCTTGTCGTCCTCTGACAGATTATCCATTAACAAATACCCAGTATCCATTCCAATCTTTATTAATAAATTAGCAAGGCTCTTCTTTGCAGTTAATTTAGCACCCTTATCATCCTTTGTTTCTAAATCAACAAATTCAAGTATTTGCTTGATCAGATAACACAAGCTTTCTCTATGCCCAGGCGAAAACCGATAGCCATGAATAGAAAGTTGTTCAAAATACTGTATCAAAAGGACAACCGATTTATTAAAACCACTAGCAGGAGTGTTAATATCCTTGTAATAAATGCCCGTTTCTAATTCAAAAAACAAAAGTTCAAGAGGCGTTGTTTGCAGACCCCCGTAGTTCCCTCGTGTGGATAGCCAAGTGAATATCGTTGCTTTGTGTGTGGGATTGTTTAAAAATGACACGATCACATTTATATAACCCGGATCGCTTTGATACAATGAAAGATTAAGAATACGCATGATTTCCAAATCATCCACTTCCAGCGTCGGTACAACCGGAACCAACTGTATTCCCCCTGTTTTAATAATAGCTAGACAACGTAAATAAATATCATAAAAACCTTTTTTAAAAAATAGTTCAGCAAGCTTTGTCAGCTCAACAGTAATGAGACCCATTTCTGCTAAATTTCGAAGAACCTGATCACCAGATGGCTTTTTTACAGCGTCTTTGGGACGATGAAAATCACGATGGAAAGCAAGAAGATAGTCTATTGCCATCTCTCTAGTTACTTGAGCTTCGGGTGTTTGCTCAAGCCTTTTGAGGCTTTCTTCTCGCGAAGGATGATCATCCCTCTTCATACAGTGGATCGGAAAAAAAGGTTCCAAAAATGGAGGCATATTTTGATAAATTTCTATCAACATTTTTGGTGACATCAACGTTAATTTATTAGTTAACTCTGTTTTGCTCTTCAACAAGTTAAAACCCAATTGAAGTCCAGCCAATAAAGAAAGGATTGCAAAATGAACACGCTGTTCTGGGTTCACAGAGTCTTTAACTCCTTGATCATAAATGGTTATCAAGTTCGTACATTCATTCGGTCTTCTGCCACCAAACAGACGAATCCATGCGAGTCTCAATACAAAGTCCGGATTTGGGGTTAGCTTTTCATGAGCAATCGGAGGAAAATATTGAAGAGGTAAGAAGCAGCGGTGAGCTTCTACTAATTCGCAAATGCCTTGCCAATCCGCTGCTTTGTATGACCCCTTCAGTAGTTGGCCTAAATAAGGAATTATTTCACTTGAAAAAGAAGCTTGCTCTTTAATAACAGGGAGGATTTTCCGCGCCATATCAAAAGGAGCAATCAGCAACATGGCATTAAATAGGCAAGTCCCCGCCACTTCGGGGAAATGATTAGCAATCGGTCCATTAAGAAGCTTCAGTGCATGGTCAGATAAAATCTCAATTGACGGAGTACGATACTCATTAGAACCGGGTTCTTTGAGCCAATATTTGTCAAAATTAGTGTTGGACATTATCAAAAGAAATAGAAGATCCGTTTTCATTGGATCAGGCAGGTTATGAAACTTCTTTTTATCTCCAACGTTTAAAGAGCAAAGAAATAGTTTTTGCAACTGGCTTAATTCTTGAATCTGTTTAAATTTATCAGGACCATCTTCCAATGAATAAATTCTACAGGATAATTGATGTAATACATGATAAAACGTTTCCTGATTAAAAGACTCAATAAATAACTTATATAAATCAAGATTATGGGTCTCAGTACAACATTTTATAAAAAACGCGTCCTCTATCGGATAGATATTCGGGAAAGTCGATATCCAATAGCTAAGCCAAGGAATCAACAGCGCGGGGTTGCCATTCTCGACAGATAACAGCTCAGTAAAAACCTTTTTTCTCGTGGCGCGCAAGCCAGTATGCTCGGTGAGGTGATTTAATTTGTCGTCTATTCTCGCGGAAGGCCAATGATGATAGTGACAGACAAGCACCGCCTTAAATAAATCCTCAGGATCATCAAGGCTTAACAGCATGTCCATCAGTCTGTCCGAGCAAGGAATCTGTTCTTTGCGATAAACCAAATAGGATAAAAGAGCTGCAGGGGAAAGTTCCTCAGGATCTAATTTAAAAAAAGGAGAAAGCGTTTTAATTGCAAGCGGGGAAAAATCCAAGGTAGTAAATAGCTCCTCTGGACAACTCACGGCCTCTGATAGGCATTGGGAGGATGCAGGACTTCTTACATAACCCGAAAATGGCTTTAAAAAAGCCTTTATTAAGGCTTTATCACCCATCTTGACCAAGATTTCAAACAAGGAATATCCATCGATACGATTCATCAAGAATAAAGATATTTCGGATAATAATAGGTTTCGTAAATCCTCTAGCCGTAAAATCATGCTCTGTAAAAACCTTTCTGATCCAGTATCATCGGCAAGATGCATTAAAAACAAGGTGGAAATAGTCAGTGCCTTCAACGTCTCTTCTGGACCTCCATGCTCTTTTTCTAGACGAGAATACAGCGCACGACCCACCAGGGGTTGCTTTCTTTGTAACGCTTGTGTCAACAACCATTCTAGCTCCGTTCGATCATGTATTTGATCTAAAAGCGAGCCTAAGTTCGCTATATTTTGAACAGGTGAGCCGTCTTCACCCGTTGCAAAAATTTCAACCATCAGTTTTTCAAGTGATATTCGACCAACAACTGCCTTATCAAATTTCTTCTCTTTTTTTGGCATAACAGCCCCTTTATTAGTAAAATACCTGTGTCATTCCAAAATCAACCAAAAGAATTGAATGGCGGTGGTTTAGGTTTTGTTTCGTCTTTTCGTGTTGATGGATTTGAGAACATCCCTTTGCCAGAGGCAGAGGGTGGTGCTTCAACAGGAATCACACGTTTGATTCTGGGCTCGGCGGTTACTGTTGGTGCTATAATATTTACCAACTTCGGTTCTTGGCCCACTAGTATAAAGAGCTTCTGAGAAGCCCCCTCCGCTTCGTTCTTACCAAATAGTATAAATTCTTCATGACTATTTTTCTTTCGATAAACAGGAAGATTACCTGTATTTGTATAGCCGATTAAGGTGGCTTGATCTGGTTGAACCTCTGCAAAGTCAACAACTCGACATACAATAGATTCCAGTGCCTGGGTCATCACCATATCACCACCACCAGCCTTGCCGATAGTGAGAGGCTCTGAGGATGTCATGAAACCTGGGACTATTTTATCCGGCGGCATAAATAGTTTGCATAAATTAGATTCAATAGATTCCATCCCTTTGATTCTGTAGGCATATCTTTGTTCTTCGGCTCCCGTACCCGATAAATCCAAAATCTCAAAACGTGACGGATTATTTTCTAAATTACATCCAACCACAACTGGACCGCCTTTGATGAAATTCAATAATCTGTCACCTGAAAGGAAATTCTGTGGCGGGTTGACGGCAGGTCCCGTTTCTTCGCCAGCGTTGTCAGGACTTGGAATAATCTCGTCTGGTTTGGGATCAACATGAGCTTGCTCCGCCTGGTTCACCGGTTGCTTGTTATTTAATAAGACCGGTTCGACTGCCAATCTAGCCGGATTATTTCTATCCTGGGCATTTTGTACCGCTGCGATTCTTTCAGACACTTCTTTCAGTCGTTCTTTTGCTAGTTGCTCTCTATTTAACGCAGCCGCTATTCTTGCTTCTAAGACCTGCTTAGGAGTCATTGATTGAGCAGATGGTGGCGTTATAGGGCGAGCAACAGGCAGAGGCTCCCTCGACAACTGTGGCGCTGGCGCTGGCACTGGCTTTGGCGCTAGCTCTGGCGCTGGCGCTGGCGCTGGCTTTGGCGCTAGCTCTGGCGCTGGCTCTGATTTTTGGGCAGGAGGAGCTGAAGCAACGACTGCTGGTTTTTGCTGGCCAGTTATTAATTTTCCTTCTCTCCTATGACGAG
>Ga0214923_10002572_pt1 | contig 23893 bp, 8 predicted proteins | sample LL1510_MetaG_FD_177993 | JGI IMG/M metagenome (GOLD analysis project Ga0214923, IMG submission 177993) | Freshwater microbial communities from Lake Lanier, Atlanta, Georgia, United States - LL-1510 | ecosystem: Environmental > Aquatic > Freshwater > Lake | place: USA: Georgia | collected 2015-10-15
CATTTTGTTGAACAGCTAATTTACAAATCTCTTCAGTTTGATTTTTAACAAATTGCAATGCTAACCCATTTTGTTGAACAGCTAATTTACAAATCTCTTCAGTTTGATTTTTAACAAATTGCAATGCAAACCCATTTTGTCGATCAGCTAATTTACACAGTTCATCAGTTTGATCTTGATCTTTAATATATTTTAAAGCAATTCCAGCTCGTTGAACAGCTTCAAAATTTTCAGCTGTTTTTTCTTCAGGATTTTGCCAAAGCATATTTTGTAAATATGCTAATTTGCAAATTTCATTCGATTGGTTTTTAACAAATTGCAAAGCATCACTATTTTGTAGAACAGCCATTTGACAAATTTCATCGTTTTGTTTTTCAACAAATATCAAAGCCAATCCATTTTGTAGAACAGCTAGTTCGCAAACTTTTTGAGTTTGATTTCTAACAAATTCTAGAGCCAATCCATTTTGTTGGACAGCTAATTTACAAAGTTCTTCTGTTTGATTTCTAACAAATCTTAAAGCACACCCATTTTGTTGGACAGCTAATTTACAAAGTTCTTCAGTTTGATGTTTAATGAATTCTAATGCTAAACCATTACATTGAACAGCAAATTTGCAAAATTCGCTTCTTTGATTTTCAATAATTTGATTTTCAATAAAATATAGCACAGAAGGATTTAGTGTTAATGCTAAATTATAAATTTCATCAGTTTTATTTTTAACAAATTGTATTGCCAAAGCATTTTGCATAATTGCCTCTTCACAAATTTCATCAGTTTGATTTTTAACAAAATATAAAGATAACCCATTTTGTTTAACAGCTAATTTACAAATTTCCTCTGTTTGTTCTTGTTCTCCAATAAATTTTAATGCATCTCCATTTTGTTGGACAGCCAATTTATAAATATCTTCCGAAACATATCGAATATGTTCTAAATTTAATCCATTTTGTTGAACCGCAATTGAACATATTTGATATGTTTCTTCTCTAATATATTTCAGTTGAACCGGAATTTTAAGAATTACTTCATCATACTGAAGTATTTCCCTAATATAAAATTTATTTGTCTTAAATTTTCGGCTATTCTTAGGATCAATATAAAATAATGCATCTTTACATAGCTCAATAATCGCAACATTTAATCCATAATCTAAAAAATCATAAATATATCTATTCGAGGTAAAGTATAACCCTCCCGGATTGCAACTTCCATTTGGATTAAATTGAAGAATATCTTCATTAAATCCAATCTTATACTGAATATTATAATGAGTTAATTCGTCATTAACACATTTCATAAAAGTACAATCATCATGACCGACTTGTCTAATAAATTCATCATATGATATAGACATCTTTTAATAATTTATAAGAATTAATAATAATCAATTTTTTGTGAATAGTATTTAGTTAAAAATGCCAACACAATAGTGTGTTAAAAATACATGTAAAAATTGAATATATTATGTGTATTTTTATTTTGTATTCCATGTATTCAATAAATGGTGATAAAAACAAGCAATATTATTTAATAAAACGAAATAGTATGTCGTTTCCGAAATGTGAACCAACAATTATTAATGATGGTCTAAATATTAATGATGGTTTGCATATTAATCAAGAAAAAAGAGAATTTGATTTTACAATCAACCCAGTTACACAAAATATATCAAGAGAAATACATCTTATGAATTATTATAATGATATTATTAAACAGATGTATACATATTATATTAAAATTGCAATAATACCACATAATGCAACAATTACCCGTAGTAAGTATGGTATTAAATCTGATAAAATAATAGTTAGTAGTGATAATTATTGTATATTTGATAAAAAAATAATAAAAAAATGTAAAATAATTATGGATGATAATTATATTGATTTGGCTTGTTATTTTGGACGTTTAGATATTTTAAATTTTTGGAAAAATACATATCAAAAATTAGAATATTCAAATAAAGTATTAATTATAGCATCAGTTCAAGGTCATATTAATATATTAGATTGGTGGTTGCATAGTGGATTAGAATTAAAATATCATGAATCTCTATATGAATTAGATCTGGCATCAAAAGGCAGTCATATCAACATATTAAATTGGTGGTTGCATAGTGGTTTAGAACTAAAGTATTCCGGATGGGCATTATTGTATGCATCTATTAATGGTAGTGTAAATGTTTTAGATTGGTGGAAAAATAGTGGTCTCGAATTTAAATGTTTTGAAAGGTTGTTGAATGAGGCATCTGAAAACGGTCATGTTAATGTTCTAGATTGGTGGAAAAATAGTGGGCTAGAAATAAAATATTCTGAACGGGCGTTAGATGATGCATCAAAAAATGGTCACGTTGATGTTCTAGAATGGTGGAAAAATAGTGGACTAGAAATTAAATATTCTGAACGTGCATTAGATAATGCATCTTCTAGTGCTAAAGTTGATGTTCTAGAATGGTGGAAAAATTCAGGATTAGAATTAAAATACACTGAACAAGCATTGAGATGGCCAGCATATTTTGGTCATATTGATATACTAGAATGGTGGAAAAATAGTGGATTACCATTAAAATATTCTAATTATTCTATTGATGATGCATCTCGTAATGGTCATATTAATGTTTTAGAATGGTGGAAAAATAGTGGATTACCATTAAAATATTCTAATTATTCTATTGATGATGCATCTCGTAATGGTCATATTAATGTTTTAGAATGGTGGAAAAATAGTGGATTACCATTAGAATATTCTAATGATGCATTAAAATGGGCGTCATATCGTCGTTATATAAATGTTCTAGAATGGTGGAAAAATAGTGGATTGGAATTAAAATATAATGAAGAAATAATACATTCAGCATCTGTATACCGTCATGTTGATATATTAAATTGGTGGAAAAATAGTGGTTTATCATTTACTATTACCACTGATGTATAATCATCATCTAATCTATATTGAAATATAAATTTAATAGAACTTATATATGGATGCGGTATGAAATTTAAAATCTTATCATAATTTAAATGACAACTGTTACTGGTTTATGTTTTCCATATAATACCCAAGAAACTAACTTGGATTCTTATTTTCCCCAATTACCTAATACATTTCCTCCAAATTATATTTGTAATATTCAGAAAAAAGATGAATTTAATAAGATAATTGATGAAAGACGTGAAGCTAGAGTTAGAAATGAAGGTCAAATTAATAATAATATAGGTCATCAAATATCTCCCAGTTCAACTTGGAGAATGAAAGAAGTTCCCCAAAATAATCAGTTTGATTCCCAACATGTCAAAAGAGCTGAAGTATTACAATTAGGTGGTCGAGGAGATATGTTTTATGGTTATGCACAAAATATAGATGTTGAATCAGAACTCAAAAAATTTAATCACAAACATGATAAATGTTTTTATGATAACTATAAAATAAAACCAGAAGATCCTAATAGCTCTCTATACAAATATAAAAATATTATTCGCAAAGACTACATAAATAATGAAAAAGGAACTTATATAGATCCATCAACAAATCCTATGAATTGTCTCAAAGGAGCATCTCAAGCTACTATAACACCATATGAATCTCAAAATATTAATAGTAGTACATATCAACCTATTTCATCAACATTCAATAATAATTATATTACTGATAACACACCACAAGCATTATGGCATAATATGACAAAAAGAAGAATGAAACCTTCTAACTTACCACAGAAATATTAAGGTAATATTAAGATAATATTAAGGTAATATTAAAAATGATTTTTATATATTTTTCTAATATAATAATCTAATTTTGATTGTGGCGGGTCATCCTGATATATCATTAATCCAGTTTCAAATTCTTGATCAGTTATTCCAATTACTTCTGATTCTTTTTCCAACATATTTTTTAAATAATTTTTCTCATTTTCTAAACAAATCTCATCAGTAATACCATATTGTTTAGCCATTTCTCTCATTACACCAAAATTATTCCAATATTCCTTTTCTAAATTGTATAATTGCCATATTAAACCAGCTGCAATATAAGACATATTAAGAGTTATACCTAAATAAGATGGTAATTTATACCCTAATGCTCCATATTTTTCAGAATATTTTTGAAATTTATTTGTTAGGGTTGTGCGATCTACAAAATATCTAAATTCATCTAAACCAAGTGGTGAATATAAATGTTTTAGATGAATTCCTTTGTTTATTTTGGTTAATAAAAAATATAGTGGTATTGCTCTCAAAATAATATCAACATCACTAGTTTCCATTATATAAATAATATCTGGTACAACATTCATAACATCTTTAAGACTATATTTAAAATTATAATGTGTTACATTGGGATCTATTAGAACATTTTCATTTACATTTTTAATATATTCTTCTAGGTGTATTGAAAAAATATGAGGATATGATCCCCATTTAGGTTCTTTTTTCATACATTTATTCATAATTTTCAACATTATTTGGGATTCAAAAGAGCCATCAAATAATAATCCGAATGGTAATTTGTTATTTTTAATACTAGTCATAATAAATTTCTCCAACGTCGTAAACTGATTAAACACCAGTTTCTTAAATACTTCATCACTATATTTTATCTCAGAAATACTATTATTATCCCTCAACCAACCCAATCGTAATATAGATTTTATATTATTACATATATCATAACTAATACTACTATATAATACACAATTATCTGGAAATGTTTTAATAATAATACAATCATCATTTAAACACCTTTTATTAGATGCTATTATACATTCGCCTGATTGTGTAATACCATAATATAATGGAGTTATTCCATATCCTTTTCTAACTATTAAATATTTTTTAAGTTTAGTATCATATAAAATGAATGCAAAATCTCCTTGAATTATATTTAAAATATGTTCAAAGGCTTCTAGTAAAGTTTTATTATTATTTGCAATGGATTCAATAAGTTTAAGACATCCATGTTCTTCACTTGAAATATTTTTGGATTCTAGATCATACTTGAATTCGTCTGGAATGGTATGATCTTCTGATACTTTTAATAGAATTGTGTATAAATATATTAAAAATTCATAATCGGTATCACTTTCGAAAGTATGATTTCTTTTTTTAAATAAATCATTAAAATCTTGATAATTTATTATTTCACCACTAAAAGCAATTACGATATCATTTGTACCCATAAAAGTTGTTGTTGATACTCCTACAGTAACTAAACTATTATGAACTAAATATACTAAATTATTTTCATCTAGATTTTGGTATAGATTTTGATAATCATATGATTGACCTGATTTACAAGCTAGTTTGAGAACTTTATCTTTTGTCCATATAGATTTAATAGTATTAATGTGTCCTGAGAAACTGAGAATATTACTCATTTTAATTTAGATTGATACTAAGATATTAACTTAATATTGTTTTAGAATAAAAAATTAAAAAATGGTACAAATATTACCGATTACTAATAATCTTCAGTTGAAAAATAACCAGAGTAATTATGTGTATAACCCCCAGTTGGATTTATAGTATAAAAGTCAGCAGCATATTTAATCATACCAGAAAACCTCATTTTTTCTATTAAAATATCTCCAGGTACAACAACTATCAAAATACGTGATCCATCCTCTCTAGTTCCTCTATAATATGTAAAATATTGTTCATCATCTCCACAATCTTTTTTTATGTGTCCATAATATTTTAGATTACGGTATCGATAGTCACCAACAAAATCACTAAAATCTGATGGTTTTTCTATTTGTTCTAAAGATGTAACTATGCATTTGCATGTATATGGTGGTCCATGGTGTCCCTCAATTTCATACAATTTAGGAGTAGGTTCAAATATCATACGATTCGCACCAGAACCTTCTAAATAATCATATGCACCTAGTTTCCACATTATAAAATAATCTTCATCTTCACTCCAAGAATTTAATGAATCATTGCTTGTAGAATTTATAGAAGTATTTTTATCATCTTCATTATATTTTAATAGATAATTCGCATAATATAAAATATATTCACACAAAATAGAACACATATAAATAATTATTGTTATACAATAACAAGTTCTTAAATTAAAAAATACAACATGTATAAGTTAGTTCGTAGCTTTTATCTGGTCCACATGCTGATGTTAAATATTCAATATATATTTGTACATAATATTTTATTCCTCTATTTATGAGATTTTTTGCTAAAATATCATTGAATGCTACAACTATCAAAAACCGTGTACCATCATTATGACTACCTCTATAATATCTAAAATTTTTATATTGATGATTGTTAAAATATTTTGGTTTTTTTGTTTGTTTTAGAGATATATCAGTATGACCTGATTTACCAGTTTGTGATTCTAAATATTTTGGATTTGGTCCTAGTATTAATTTATCACCCAATAAATAAAACATACCATTTTTTTTCAAAGAATATAAATCAAGTATCTTATCAGTACTCTCCAAACTTGTAAAATTATTCTCCATTGAACTTGATGTGGAACCCATATTTTTATATATTTTTATATATTTTTATATATTTTTATACGAATGTTGAAGTTATTTGGGTGCCATTGAAAATATAACCTGAACTTATATAATGATATTCTTTAATGTTGCCAACACCAAGTAAGGATTCACCGAAAAGATCAATTTTATATTTGACTCCGTTATTTATAAGAGTAGTTGGAATATTATCTTTTAGTACTACTGCTATTAAAAATTTGAGACCATCTGACCAAGTTCCAGTATAGTATTTTGAATTATTATTACGCTCCATAAAATCACGTGGTTTTTTTGTTTGTTTAAGAGGTATAACATCAACATTTCCATTGGGACCCATTGGTGTATCAAAAAATTTAGGATTTGGTCCGAGTGCCAATTTATAGTTTAAGATTATTAGTTTACCTTTTTCTATTGAATATATATCAAGTTTTTTATCAGTACTTTCTAAACTTTCAAAATAATTTTTAAATGAACTTTGCGAACTTGATGAAGACCCCATATTAATTTTTGTATTAAGATTTATTAAGATTTATTAAGATTTATTAAGATTTATTAAGATTTATTAATAGTATAATTCAAATTTTTTAAGTTATTTTTAAGTTAATTATGGTGTAATCCAATCAGAATTTGAACTGTGACTGATTGTTTTCCAGTTTTGTCCATCAGATTGAATACTGATGAAAGCATTATGTGCATTAGTAATTCTAAGTGATAAACCATCTATTTTTTCGGACTCATTGGGACTTAATACAACAAAATTGGAGTCAGAAGATGATTTTTTAAATGTATATACTCTACCTGTTACTGAACTACATTCTGGTAAATCAGCTATTATGTTACCATCAGTTGAATTTAATAAAACTGTCGAATGCTTATCACCTATAGTAACATCACTTAATATAAACGGTGTTGAATTGGGATATGAAACGGCATCTGTTGAATCAACACCTCTAGTTAATTTCCCTAAAGCACTTTTAGATTTATATGTTATAATTTCGGAATTAATCAATACTGTTCCAGATGTCCCAAAATTAGTATTATCCACTACCGGTATAATTCTCTGATCAAACGTCATATCACCATCTAATGTAGTATATATAGCCGTATCACTAATCGGTAATACTCTAGCTCCTATAGCATGTTCCGTTGGCAAAGTTGATAATTTACCTCTAACACATCTTGTTAAGTTATTACCATTTATACCATTAAATGTTATAATTTCCCCATCAATTACAACAGTTCCAGGTGAATTATATGTACTTGCATCTTCTAAACTAATTACAGTAGCATTTGAAGATAAAAGAGATGACAATCTTGATCCAGTAAATACAATACCTGGAAGTCTCTGAGAGGCTATTAAAATAGCTCTAGTACCATCATTATGAATAACATTATTAGTTAAATTAGTTCCACGATCAACATCTGCCAAAACTGTTTTGGTAGCAAACTTAATCTTTTCTTCTCCAATTAAAATAGTACCTGAATCAGGGAAAGCACTAGTAGAATTAATCTTAATACCAGATACATCATCTGATAAAAATACTTTATTAGAAGTTAATTGGAAGCTTGGGATATTAAACTCTTGTTGTGTTATATTTGTCACCAAAGAACTTCCAGATATTGGATGAGTACTTTCTATAGATCCATATAATCCTCTGATTAATACATCAAGTGTATTTTTGCTAGTCCAACTAAAAAACTCAGCATCTACTAGACCAACTCCTGTCGCAGAATATGATGTTGAATTATTAAGAGGAATATGTGGTGTTGTTGTTGTCATTGATCTTCTTAAAGTACTATGACCACTAGTAGTAACAATATAAATATTATCTGAACCACTATGTGCTATTGCATTTGTACCCAAATAACCTCTCGTGACTGTATCTGCAGTCATCAATGAACTAACAAACATTACTTCCGCATCCACTAAAATCCATGCATTTTTACCCAATTGAGGATGATAATCAGCATTGTCATCTACCAAAGCAACATATGAAATACTAGAATTCATATCTAATCGGAGAGTTGTACTAGGTGTAATATTTTCTAGAACTATTAGTTGAGGACTTAACATAATTTGATATGAATGTGTTGATGGGGATGTTCCTAAATATCCTCTAGTTAAACCATCAAAACTGTTTTTATTATTGTAATTGACCCATTCACCATTGATGAGAACAACACCACTGGAAGGATATGAAGATGCATCAAATAATGGTAGAAATTGATGATCCTCTGTAATATTTTGTGATAATGTGGAGTAATCATTTTTTTGAGTAACATAATATACATCTTGACCACCTAGATAAATTTCAGGTGTAGTGTTTAATGCTCCTCTAGTTAAATTATCTATACTTCTATGTGACAAAATATACATAAATTCACCATCAATTAGTAAACAATTTTCATCTATGGGGCCTCCTCCAATAGGATATAAAGTACCATCAACAACTGGTATAAATGTAGTTGTATTATTAATGTTTTCTTTCAATGTTGAATGTGCATCTATTGATATAATTCTTCTTCCTCCAAAACCAATGCCACCAGTACTACTATGTGATGATGGTGTAGTACCAAAAGCTCCTCTAGTTAAATTATCCAATGACATAGTTAAATAACTTTTTGAAAACACTTCCGGAGTTGATCCCACAGTAGCCATAACATACAAATTAGTACTATTATCGAATCCAGTTGTTGATGCTAACGGGATATTAGTATCAATATTAGATACATCAATCCTTAATGTAGTTGCATTACTAACATTTAATTCATATTGATAATAATTAGTTGATCCGGCAACATGATAAGATGCTGTACTACTCAATTGTCCTCTACTGACATTCTTAATACCACATGATTCATTATATGTTAATAGTTCGTCCTCTATTAACAAGAAACCAGATGTTCCAAAATTAGTTGTGTTGAGTACCTCTATATTTGTATTACCTCCCAAATTATTTAATGCACTAGTCAAAGTAGAAGTATTTGGTGTTGTTATTTGTTTTATAGATTTTCCAATTGTAATACTAGTTTTAGATGTTCCTCTAGTTTCTCTATACAATCTAGAATGACTTATTGTTGGATTAAGTTCATAGGCCCATGCTTCATATTGTTGTATATTTGATTGATTTTCTATTGATAATAAAGTACAATATAATGGTGTTCTATTTCTATTCTGAGAAGAAAGATTAGTTGGTCCTCCCGTTCCAAAATATTTTGAAGGATAGTCTTCATATCCATTCGCGGACAACCAATTTGACGCAATATTATAAATATATTTTGATTTATAATCTAAAAGTGATGACTCACCGACAATAACAGTAACACTATTTAAATTTTTATTTACTCTTTCTCTATAACGAATTAATCTAATATCATGATTGGCATTATTCTCATCACCCGTCAATAACGCATAACCTCCTGATTTAGGAAATCTTCTAGCATTATTACTAGTATCCAATACTATAGTATTGCCACCAGTATAATCAGCAATGTCATATCTACCATCTATATTATATTGATATGTTTGAGCTGCACCTGCGTAATACATAGAAGATGGTGAATTGGATCTAAAATCAGAATTGTGAATATAGGTTTCTGTAAAGTTAATATCTGATTGAGTTTTAATAATTTCCCCATCAATTGCAAAACTATTATTAGCTCTAAACGTAGATACAGAATATCCATCCAATACAGGAACATAAATAAATTCATTATTAACCCAATATAACCCACTAGTTGGTGGTTGTATACCTGTTCCAGTACTTGGATCAATCATAATCGTTGTTGTATGAGATCCAGTAGAATCGGCATACATTCTATACGGTATTGTATTAAAATGATAAACTGTTGTACCATCTGTGTGAGCGGCTGGAAATGTTCCAAGCAAACCTCTAACAATATTACTACATTCTAAACCGGTTCGATCACGAAATCGCATCAATTCATCATCAATTATTAAATATCCTGAAGTATTTAATGATCCAGAAGAACTCAGAAATATAGTATCATCTGTCGCATTGTAATTGCCATCCAATAACTTAGTCCCAATTGAATTAACACTATTAACATAATAAATTGCGGTATTTTTTTCAATGGGTGCGGGTGTTGTTGAATGTGCTCCTCTAGTACAATTAACCATTTTTTTAGTAAATAACCCAACTGTACCATTATATTTAATAATTTCACTACCTATCTTAGCATATCCAACCGAACCTATTTGACTCAATGGACAATTTCCAGGCCAATAATAAATTGTTGTATCTAGAATACCTGTTGCATCTATCTGAAATGGTTTTGGATCAGTCACACTATATACTGTTGAACCCATTACATGTACCGCAGGAGATGTATGTTCCCATCCTCGAGTACATAATTTAATATAGTTACCACTTGTGGTGGCGTAATGAATGAACTCATTATTTACCATAACACATCCAGATGATGTACTAAATCCAAGTATAGAAGTCAATTGAATGGTTGTGACAGAATTATTAATAAAACTCACTAATGAGGTTTGAGCAGGGGGTGTTGAGCTATTACTTATTGAATAAGCAATTTGTCCAGAACTATAAGGTGCTCCAGGCACAGATGATCCTAATACAGCTCTGTTAACTGATGTTAAGGCTCTACCATAAACATCAGTTGAACTCTCAAATTCACCTCTATTTACATTATTTGCACCAGAATATCTAATAATTTCACGATCTATTACAATACTACCTATAGTTGATATACTATTCGCGGTTTCATCATCTGATGTCCAACTTACAGTTGTTACTAAATTGTTAATATTACCACCCAGAGTTAAAGTTTTAATAGAACTAGAATTATCAACTAAGAACACTTTTGCATTGATCAAGTGACTGGCTACAGTAGTTCCTAAAACACCTCTAGTTAAACCATTTAATGAATTTGAATCCTTTGAACTATAATTAATTAATTCACTATCTACTAAAACAGTACCACTATCTGTGAAACTACCCATATTACCACTGATTCTTATTTCGGTTGAACCTGTTGTCATTGCGACATCAAGAGTATCAAAAACAAATGCACTATTTGATTCCTGAATCACATATACTGGTGTACCAGACGTATGACTAACCGCTGTTGTACCACTAACACCTCTAGTTACATTCAAAAATGTATACGGATCTGATGAATTTGTTGTTACTGTTTCATATGTATGCAACGGAATACCATTATTATATTCTCGAATTCTATTGATGGATATGCCGGATGAATGATTTACAACGGTTGTTCCGCAAACACCTCTAGTTACATTAAAAATATAATTTTGATCATCTGTATATTTAATCCATTCATTGTTCAAAAATAAATAACCAGATGACGATATTAGTGGCACACCACCACTGGTATTGGTATTCACTGGTATATTTGTTTGAACATTATCTATATCTAATAATAGATTGACGTTTGAAGCATTACTGATAACAGAATACACAGTCGTATTTGAACTGGTATGATTTGCGGCTGTTGTTTGGTTACGTCCTCTGAGTGGACTATCAGGGTCTAAATATAATGTTAAATTCTTCGCTGTGTAACTTATTATTTCACTACCAATTATCAAACTTCCACTATTATTAAAAGTACTTGTATTATCTATTATTAAATATGTTGAAAATGATGCATCTATATCACGAAATGAATGTTCTATAATATTATCCGCTACAACATCATACACATTGGCTCCCGCTGTATGACTCAATATGGTTGAGTCTTTAGAGCCTCTATTTACATGGAAAGTATTATTAATGGCGGTATATTGAACAATTTCTTTATTTATTCTAGCATATCCACTTGTAGTTACGAATGCGGAAGAACTAAATAGTGGTAAAAATGTGGCAGTTATACTATGACTATTATTACCTGCTAATGCTGTAGTTATTTGTGTAACGTCACTACTTGTTACAATGTAACTCACGGTTGATCCACTATTATGAGATATAACATTTGAATCGTAAAAGCCTCTACCACTTCCATCCGTCACTAATGAATTATTTTTACTAGAAAACTCCATTAATTCATTATCCAATAATAGAAAACCAGTTGAACCACTATATGTATTAACATATTCTCCTGATGGTATCGATAAATCTGTCGTTGTAATAGATGAATCACCTGTTAAGAAACTTGGGAACTCAGCGTTACCTTCTGTTTTCAAGGGATATACCGTAGTACCATTGGTATGTGTTGTTGCTGTACTACCTCTACTACCTCTTAGAACGCTAATACCTTTATTTAATTGTTCATATCTAATTAATTCACCATTAATTCGAATAACGCCTGAAGAGTTGTAACCACTAGTAGCTGGATTTTCTGTAGGAGGAAATATAATACCTGGAGTTGTTGAAGTTATATCCCTATGAAGTCTGTTTGCTGAAATAGGACTTGTGGAAGATACCTCATAAACTATTGCGGAATCATTGTGTGTTGCGATAGTTGTACCATAGAAACCTCTAGTACCAGTAACTAAACTCTTATTTTTTTCTTGATACACTAAAATTTCTCTAGTTGTGGTGGGACCAGGTTGAGCAGTTTCAACCGCGATTAAACCAGTAGAATCAAATCCAGTCATATCGGTTAATATTAAAGCATCTTCACCACTTGTGAATGTGTTATCTAAACTTGTTGTAATAATACTTGGTGCTAATAAAGTAATTATTGCATTTTCATCATGGGATGCTGCTTGAGTATTGTTAGTCGCCCTAGTAACATTATCCAATGTATTTTTATTAAGATATGTTATAATTTCTGAATCCACTAAAAGAGTTCCACTAGAACTATAACCTATGTTATCCACAATTGGTAAACCAGTTTCATCAGATTCAACCGCGTAATTTAGAATAGATCTAAACCCAGATAATTCGGCGATTCTAAAAACATTAGCACCAGATTCATGTTCAGCGGCAATTGTTCCATTAGTTCCTCTAATCACATTAGTTAAACCTACACCACCACTATATGTTAATAATTCGGCGTCAATTAAAATGGTCCCATTTGTAGTTAAATCAGTAGTTGAATTAACTCCAATATCTGTAACAATATTATTTATTGTTCCATCTAATAATTTTGAAGTAGTTAATGTACTAAAGTTATACATGAATGCACCAGTGTTATGTGATACAGCTGTAGTACTATAAAACCCTCTTGTAATATCTTGTATGACTAAAGATGTATATTTTATTAGTTCTGTACCAACTAAAACAGTTCCTGAGTCTGTAAAACCAGAGTGACCTGAACGAAATGTTATAATTACTGAGTTATCACTTAAAGCATCTATTATACCACTTGCAATATAAGATTCCACTTTATAAACTGTATCACCAACATCATGTAATGTCGCCGTATTTTCAAAAAGACCTCTAGTACATCCAGTTAAAATATTACCACTTCTTCCCGTATATGTTATTACTTCAGATCCTATTACAATTGTTCCAGTATTTCCAAATCCAACACCACTATCCAATGTTATAGTAGTTTGCGAATCATTTATACTACCATCCAACACAGATGTTACACTAAAATCATCTGTAGCACTTGATATTAAGAAAATACGTGTTCCTGTACCATGATTAACATCATTAGTATTATTAGTTCCTCTTGTTAATCCATGTAAGGCTATTCTATCATATTTTATGATTTCTTCATTAATAATGATGTATCCACTACTTGTAAAATCATCAATATTATTACCTAGAATTACATCTGTAGTATCACTTATATTGCCATTTAATGTCGTTAATGTTAACGGTGATGTTGATGTTGATACTAATCTTATTGTGGATCCATCTAAATGACTTGCAACAGTAGTTGAATTAGTTCCACGAGTAATATTAAAGAATTTGGGTGTTTTATCAGCATATGATATTATTTCTGAACCAATAATAATTAAGCCAGATGAATCAAAGTCTGTGGTGTTAAATGGTATATTTGTTTGTGTGTTATCAACTGATGTGGTTAAAGTAGTATTTATAGGGATGCTAGCGGTTGTATCAATACTATAGACAGTTGTGCTTATGTTGTGATGACTAGCGATAGATCCGGCAACTCCTCTAGTTATTTTCCCTAGACCTCCATTTTTACCTGCATATTGCATAATTTCAGAATTTACAACGACTAATCCGCTAGTATCAAAATTAAGTGTTGCATTGACACTTATGGTTGATCCTGTGCCAGCTAAATCAACTGATAAATTATTTATAGTTTTAGCCGCACCTATATTATAAACATAAGTATTAACTGGGAGATGTTTTGGGGTAGAATCATAAATACCTCTGACTAGAGAAGTTAATTCTGATGTATTTTTACCGCCAAAATAAATATATTCACTACCCGCTAGAACATTTCCAGTTTCTGGAAAATCAGTTATGACACTTGTTGATGTTACATCAGTATCCACTTTATCCCAATAAACAACATATGAAGAACCATATTGTAATGAAGAGGCTTCCGCACCAATAGTATCTATATTATGACCAAATGAACCTGCAATATCTAAAGATGATTTAGGATTTAATGTATTAATACCAACTTTTTTAGTATTTAGATCAGCACCTATTATAGGATCACTTGGGATACCTCCTTCACTTTTATAAATGATGAATTTATTACTATATGTAGTATTACCAGTTGCATTAGCGGTTTGCATTGTGTTTGTTTCAGAACCTATAATAATGTTATTATCACCTTGATTAATTTGACCGGCTAGATTACCTATATGTACGTTATTAGATGCGGATGAAGTATAACCAGTGTAATAACCAGCACCGAATCCAATCATAGTGTTTTTTCCAGTTCCTCTAGAAGAATAATCTACATTAAAACCAGCATTAGGACCTATAAAAGTATTATTAGAACTATCGGTATATCTACCAGCACCTGTTCCAATAGCAATATTATATTTACGTGTTCTTACAGATCTTAATGCATTATCACCTATACCTACATTTTTAGAACCTGTTGTTAAGGAACGACCGGCGTTAGTACCTATTATAATATTGGATGATGCGATAGATGTATCTGTTTCACCGACAATATCACTTCTGGATCTTTCTTTGTATATTACATCACCTTCTGAATATGATGCATATAGTTCAGAATCTAGATCAATTCTAGTTGTTCCAGTTCCAGATGTACCAGTGTTTACACTAATACCTAGAACACTAAAATTACTATATGAACTAGAGGTCATAGATTGTAATATGATGTTTTCACCGATTGGGAAGAGATCAGCAATATCAGCTTTGGGGGTTTTGACAACAATATGTGAATTACCTGAAACAGCGGTGTCAATTACTGAGCTTTTGGCACCAAATAATAAGTGTACATCATCATTGGTGGTTAGTGTAGATTGTAAAGGACCAGAGAGAGTACATTGCGATGATGACACACTTACTGTGTAAAATATTTCTGGTGCCGCGGATTCATCATCTTGATGAATTAATGCTAAATATTGACCTTTTCTAACAAAAAACTCACCCACAAAAATTGTGTTGAATCCCGCTAATACATTCTCATTCGGTCTAATACTAGTTCTACCTTCTCCCAAATTTCTAGCCGCATTTCTCCCCATTATTATGTTATCTTGACCACCAGCACCACGAGAACCTGCACTTGGACCTATAACAATAGATGATGAATATGCGAAACCTTGTAAAGCACTACGATCACCCATAATTATGTTATTTGAAAAATTTGGATTTTTAATGACTTTACCAGATTCTGAACCAAAAATCAAGTTATTATTACCAATATCACCAGCTATTACTACATCAGGACCAATAGCAACATTACTATCACCATTATTATTACTATAAAGAGCATATTTACCTATTGAAATATTTCTATTACCCGTTGTATTAAGTCTTTGCGATCTATAACCGATAGCTAAATTTCTATTACCAGTACTACTATAGTAACCAGCTTGATAACCTAGATAAAGATTAGATTCTCCAGTTGTATTACTATATCCAGATTGGTAACCAATAAAAGTGTTAGTTGATCCAGAAGTTGTATTAAAACCAGTTTGATAACCGATGAAGAAGTTTGAATCACCTGCGGTAACATTAAATCCAGATTGATATCCAATAAACATATTACTTGCACCAGTTGTCAAAAAACGACCCGCTTCACTACCCATTGCTAAATTGTTACTAGATAATGCTACTTTACCTGCACGATATCCAAAATAAATATTTCTAGTTCCAGATGAGTTAGTTTGACCTGTTTCGGCTCCAAAGAAAATGTTATTACCTACGACAGTATTATAACCCGCATTAGGTCCAAAAAAAATGTTATTATTAGCGGTCGCATTAGAATAACCAGCACCTTGACCAATCGCAATATTTTTATCACCAGTAGAATTGGTATATCCAGCAGAACGACCAATAAAAATATTGTTAGATGCTACAGTATTTAACCCAGCTTCTGAACCGATATTAATATTGTTATTACCTTCTGAATTAGCATAACCAGCTCTATAACCAATCGAAATATTACCAGAACCTTCTGTATTTGCATAAGAAGCTTGAAACCCCATTGCAATTAAGTTATTTTGTCTATTAAAATAACCAGCTTCACGACCTATACATATAACACCAGTATATGATGACGCACTAGTACCACTACGTCCTGCACGATAACCGATACAAATGTTACTACCACCAGATGTATTAAAATAACCTGAATCATATCCAATATACACATTATAACTAGCATCAACCATCTGATTACCTGATCGATATCCAATACACACATTTGATTCTCCTGATGTAGCGTTCTCGGCCGATTGAGGTCCAATATAAATATGTCTAGATCCTACAGTATTAGATTTACCAGCTTCGTATCCAATCATAATACTTTGACCTCCAGTTGTAGTAAAGTATCCTGGACCACTTGAATCATCTTGACCTGATCCAATAAATACATTTTGAGTTGCCGTTGTCAAAGAATATCCAGCATTGTCACCAATTAATATATTTTTTTCACCTGTTGTCAAACAATATGCCGCTTTATACCCAACTATTACGTTACGAGTAGCCGAAGTTACTCTATATCCAGCTTTATAACCCATGACAACATTATAATCCCCTGTAATTGATGTTGGAGTTCCTTCTTCATTATCTACATCAATACCACCAATACCACTCAAATAACCTATAAAAATATTATATAACCCAGTTGTATTACTACGACCTGCATGATAACCAATAGCTATAGTACCATCGGATCTATTATCATATGCGGCTTGATGTCCTATAGCAACGAATCTACTACCAGAGCTACTACTATATCCTGCTCCATTACCAATAGCGATAGATCTAGAAGAATTTATTGATGTAAATCCGGCATCTCTTCCTAGAAATACGTTTGATGATCCAGTTGTTAAATTGCGACCCGATTGATCACCCATTACTACATTGCCATTTCCACTAGTTAATCCACGACCGGCTGAAAAACCCATTAAAGTATTAAATCCACCAGATACTAATGAGTATCCGGCATAAGAACCTAATAGAGAATTGCGGTCTGATGTTAAGAAACGACCAGCTAAATAACCTAGAGCGGTGTTATCTGATCCAGTAGTTAAACTGGACAGAATACCTTGCGTACCTGATCCAGTTCCACCGCCTACACCTGTATTTCTATTTCCAGATTGAATATTACGCCCACTAAAATGACCAATAAACAAGTTTGATGATCCAGTTCCACTTCCTTGTGCCTGATTTTTACCAGATTGGGTCCCTATACTTATATTATATGTTCCTGCACTGTATTGACCCGCTTCTTTACCCATTAAAATACTATCTGAACATGTTGAATTTGCACCGGCTTCTGATCCAATAACTATTAAATTCCCATCACTATTATTATTATTATTGGCGGCATTGTATCCTATAAATATATTATCATTTTGTGTAGTTTGTGATGAACCTGCAGAATAACCTAAAGCAATATTTCTTTGTCCAGTTGTTGAAGTTGATAATGCATTGACACCAACAACAACATTTTTAACTCCAACTGTCAAACTTTTAGCCGCTTGTGTCCCCAAAATAATATTATCTGTCCCAGAAGTCATCGAATACCCCGCCGCATCTGTCGCCGATGTAGTCGAAGGTGCTCCTAAAACCACATTGCGATTACCTGTAGTTAATGAATATGCCGCTTTATTACCACTAATTACATTGAAACCCCCAGTAGTTATATTATAACCAGCTTGTGCTCCCATCAAAGTATTATAATCCCCTGAAGTTGCACTGAAACCAGTTTTATGACCAACCATAGTATTTAATAATCCAGTTGTGGCATTAGTACCCGCATAAGAACCAATAAATGTTCCATTACCAACAGTTGTTAATCTAGCGGCTTCTTTACCAATAATAACTAAATCATTACCAGTTTGATTAGTGTAACCTGATTTATGTCCTATGATGACAGATCCATTGCCACTCGTGATGCCATAACCTGCAGATTGAGTATTATTGGAAGAACCTATCAAAATATTACCAGATGTTGATGAAGCATTTAAACCAGCTTTAATACCAATAAATAAATTATCAGTTCCAATAGAATTTTGACCGGCTAATTCACCAATTGCTATATTTCTTGAACCAGTAGTATTTTCCTTTAAAGCTTGTTTACCTATCCCAATATTAGAATCACCTGTTGTAATATTAACACCAGCGGATGTCCCAACCATAACATTATATGCCCCACTAGTAATAGAATAACCAGCTTTTTTACCATATAATGTATTAGCGTTTCCACTAGTTAAATTGTGTCCAGCTTCAGATCCCACTAAAGTTGAATCATCACTCGATATAATACTTGAACCCGCATTTGTACCCAAAATAGTATTACCAGTTCCTGTAATATCTGGATTACCAGCATTATCACCTAGAAAAAGATTACCATTTGTTGATGATAATGATACACCTTGAGTACTTAATGGATAATATGCAATATCACCACTTGATGTTGTAACATTCCAACATCCATGTAATCTCATTATAGATCTAGAACCAGATGAATTGTTATAATATCTATTCCCAGTAACTCGTGATGCACCCCCAACTATAGTTTGATTATTTGCTGTATAAATAGCATAATTTCCAGAACCTGACGCTATAATGTTAGACGAGAAAAATTGTGTTAAATATTCTGTTCCACTCACATTTACTGTGTTTATACCTCGATTTGTTCCTGTACTACCACGAACTTCCAATTTAGTACTTATTATATTAACAGTTGATCTTTCTGTATTGAGACCATAGTTTCCTGTAGTACTTGATCCAGTTACAATAATTTCTGATGCACTTAATTCAATTGTAGAAAGAATCACATATACGGCATAATTGTTATTAGATGATCCAGTATCTACAACATTAATATTCAATGTATCCAAAATAATATTTGATGATCCTGATATATATAAACCATAGTTGTTAGAATCGATTGATCCACTAATCTTTAATCCAACTCTTCTTATGGTTGTTGAATTGATGGAGTTAAGATATAAAACTCCTGCATAATTATCTGATACATCACTATGTAAATTTTGAAAAGAAATATCGGATATTTCGATATTTGATGCTCCAATAACACTAAATGAAGATGCAAGTGTGTCAGATGTTGTATTAAAGTTAATAATAGTGTTATCTTGACCAGAACCTACAATATTGACATATTCTTTTAGAGTAATACTTGAATATTCTGTATAAATACCTGGTTTAACAACAATAATATATCTACGGTATTGTGAATTATCTTGTATACTATTAAGTGCTTCTGAAATCGAATAAAATCCAGCACCATAAGGACTGACTTCAATAGTTTGATAAGATGATAAGAAAATTAAACCAGAACCAACTTGAGGACCTTTATATGTCCCGAAAAGTTGTGATGTTTCAGCTCTAATTGCATAATGATTATTAGATGGTGTATTATTAATAGCCGTAGTGGTACCTCTTACAACACAAAAATCTAATGTAATAGTATAAAATTGGGTTATAGTTATAGGATTACCACTTGATTCTGTTGTGACTTCATAATTAGCGAAAAGGGATAGGTTGTCTTCACCGACGTGATCCACTAGAAATGTTTCATTATTTTTGGGATTACTAGCACCAGTTACTTGAATATAACATCCATTTTCAAAACCTTCTGAAATAAAATCAGTTCCAGTTATTATAATATCATCTCTATAACTAGATCTATTAACAAATGAAATATTTGAAGAGGTTAAAGTTGTTATATAATCACTTGATTCATTTTCAATACCATACGCGGTTCTTGAATTACTTTCCTCAGCATCAGCTACTATTTCACATGAATAGCAATAAGGCATAGATTCATTGTTTTTCATACCAATATTATTTGAACCACCTTTCACAATTAATCTACAAGATCTATAAGTTCCATTACTATATAAAGTATTATAAGAACCATAGTTATTATTACCAGGTGAATCAACTAGAACTTTTGTATTAAAAAAATGTGAAATTGTATTTGAACAATAAATACCATAAACATCTCCTTGTCCTTGCACTACATTGATCTCAACATTTTCAAATAATGATTCTTGACAACCACTTAAATAAACTCCATATACATTTGTTCCTGCGGTACCTTCTAAAAAACCCATTGTAATTTTAACATTTTTGATATGTATATTTGATTTAGATGAAGCATAAATACCAACTGAATGAATTGATGTACCTTGATAATGTTCCAATGCAATATTCTCAATAATTGAATTAATACCAAGAGTTACAAGAGCACTACCAGAAATACTAGAATGTCCTATGGTTGTTCTAATAATTGTTTGTGTTTCTCCTTCACCTTGAAGACTAACATAATCTGGTAAAACAACTGTTTCAACATATAATCCTGGAGAAATAACTAGTTTATATGGATTAGTTATAGATGGTTTATCAGGATCGTTACTTGTTATAAGATCATTAATGTATATAAGAGCCGCAGAAATGGTCTGATAATCTCCTGCTCCAGATACTTTAGATACTGTTAATACATGTTGAGAAATACGACTGACACCCTCGGCAATAGAAGATATAACACCGTCACTTTGAATAGTCATATTACTACCAACTCTGATTCCACCTAATTTATCACTAGATGCTATATCAAGTGTGAGTTCTCTCCAAGTCTCTCCTAATGGTCCATCTTCACCTGTATATGCTTCAATTGTTTTGGTATTTTGGTTAAATCTAATGGTACCTGGGACTTCAGTAGTTGTGTCAGATAGTCTTAAACCACCACTTCTGACATATAAAGAATTAAAAATTGCATCTTTGGGATGTGATAATGACATTTCTATTTTATATTATTTTGAATCACACTTTAATATATGCTTTAATATATGTTCAAGAAAAAATCAAAAAACCTTAAACTAATTACTTAATATTATTTTTTAGTGGCCCAAGCTATTGCTGGAATATCTGTTCCAGGATTTAATTGAATATTATTAGATCCACTTGGTAAATCTTGATCCAAAGGACCACCTATAGCTGGAATACGATTCCATACATGACGATTACTAATTAATTGACCATTAGAACCATATGTAGTTGTTGTTAATAATCCATATCCTGTTAAATTACTCCAGGTACGTGGACTAGTTTCAAAATCTACCTTTGCATACAAAGGCTCTTTAGACATTTTGGACATTTATAATTTAATTATAATTTAATTATTAAGTAGAAATTAATTTTATTTTTTTACTTTATTGTTCCCATAACAACTAGAACACCCTAAAATTTTTATTTTGTTTTTATTCTAGTTCTAGATTCAATTACAACTGGAATAATCTAATTTTTTTACTTTGTTTATAATATATATTATTAATGATTAAATCTAATGGTAAAATAGTTTATTATTCGTGGAAAGATGGTAGCGATGTATACAAAGACAAAAAATGATATTATATAGAACAATGGAACCCCAAAACAGAAATGAATTATAAAAAGTATTTAACTAAATCGTGGAAACCGAAATAAAACGTAAAACACATAAAAGTTTTTAAAACATATTATTCTAGATTCAATTACAACTAGAACAATCTAAATTTTTTACTTTTATTCACTAGAAAGTTTTTGAAAAATATTATTCTAGATTCTATTACAACTAGAACAATCTAAATTTTTTACTTTTATATCCTAGAAAGTTTTTGAAACATATTATTCTAGATTGATTACAACTAGAACAATCTAAAATTTTTACTTTGTTTATCTAGAAAGTTTTTAAAATATATTATTCTAGATTCAATTATAACTAGAACAATCTAAATTTTTTACTTTTATTTACTAGAAAGTTTTTGAAACATATTATTCTAGATTGATTACAACTAGAACAATCTAAATTTTTTACTTTTATATCCTAGAAAGTTTTTGAAACATATTATTCTAGATTGATTACAACTAGAACAATCTAAATTTTTTACTTTTATTCACTAGAAAGTTTTTGAAAAATATTATTCTAGATTGATTACAACTAGAACAATCTAAATTTTTTACTTTTATTTACTAGAAAGTTTTTGAAAAATATTATTCTAGATTGATTATAACTAGAACAATCTAAAATTTTTACTTTGTTTATCTAGAAAGTTTTTAAAATATATTATTCTAGATTCAATTATAACTGGAACAATCTAAATTTTTTACTTTTATTTACTAGAAAGTTTTTGAAACATATTATTTTAGATTCTATTACAACTGGAACAATCTAAATTTTTTACTTTTATATCCTAGAAAGTTTTTGAAACATATTATTCTAGATTGATTACAACTAGAACAATCTAAATTTTTTACTTTTATTTACTAGAAAGTTTTTGAAACATATTATTTTAGATTCTATTACAACTAGAACAATCTAAATTTTTTACTTTTATATCCTAGAAAGTTTTTGAAACATATTATTCTAGATTTATTACAACTAGAACAATCTAAATTTTTTACTTTTATTTACTAGAAAGTTTTTGAAACATATTATTTTAGATTCTATTACAACTAGAACAATCTAAATTTTTTACTTTTATTTACTAGAAAGTTTTTGAAACATATTATTTTAGATTCTATTACAACTAGAACAATCTAAATTTTTTACTTTTATATCCTAGAAAGTTTTTGAAACATATTATTCTAGATTGATTACAACTAGAACAATCTAAATTTTTTACTTTTATTTACTAGAAAGTTTTTGAAACATATTATTTTAGATTCTATTACAACTAGAACAATCTAAATTTTTTACTTTTATTTACTAGAAAGTTTTTGAAACATATTATTTTAGATTCTATTACAACTAGAACAATCTAAATTTTTTACTTTTATTTACTAGAAAGTTTTT
>Ga0214923_10002573_pt1 | contig 23892 bp, 28 predicted proteins | sample LL1510_MetaG_FD_177993 | JGI IMG/M metagenome (GOLD analysis project Ga0214923, IMG submission 177993) | Freshwater microbial communities from Lake Lanier, Atlanta, Georgia, United States - LL-1510 | ecosystem: Environmental > Aquatic > Freshwater > Lake | place: USA: Georgia | collected...
TTCTACCTTGCGGATATTGTATGGGGGATAGTTAGGAATATTTTTGGTCAAATCATCGTGTAGCTTAGCCATACGATTCCAATTATCATCAAACCCCACATAGAACTTATCCAAGTCCTTAAACATATCCAAAACGTTACGTGGTACTAGAGTCATTTTAGTTCTCCTATTAAGCGAGTTAAATTAAAAACCAACCCAAATGGCGTTGGCACCAGTGAATATTTTACTAGCCTTCACTGGCATGCTAGTTCCCATCCCGGGGATATAATTATTTATATACTAAAAGCAAAAATACTTATTTTTATTTTTCCAATCCCATTTCTTTTCTTATTTGAGTAGCAGAAATACTATGGATACTATCATCAAACACTTCTTTTTCTATTTTGTACCCTACATCCCTTCCATATGTAATATTTACTATATTAGGAACAACCATCACCGCATATTTGCCTTGATATAATGGGTCTAGATCTCGTTTTATATAATCAGTGACTTGATTTATGGCAAATGGATTCGAATCGTTCCATCCTTGGCAGTCTCTAATCATAATAGCAACTTGTCCAGTCTTGGCAAGTGCTCGCTCAAATAATGCTCTATGTCCAGCATGCCATGGTTGCCATCTGCCCAACATTTGCACTGTTTCTTTTTTCCAATCAAATACTGGACGACGTTCCTTTGCTATAATCATTTCCCCCACATAGGGAACCCATTTACTAGCATTTTGTTCTGTAATTCTGAAATCATAGATATCTGGTGGCACGAAAATTTTATTAGTATCTTCGTACTTACTTTTATCTATTGTATCTAACCATATTGTCCAGTCTGCTTTAAAATTATGTCGCATCTCTGGTAGTGGTGCAACAAAATCACAAATAGCATAGTCGCCCGTGCACTTTAAAGAAAATTCAAACATCCTAAGACTTTGACGAATTCTTCCTTCATGGGAAAAATCCCAATCATTAAATCGCCTACGTATTTCATCAGCATTGAACCAATCAACCTTAGATTTTAATACGGGGTAAGGAACATCACCAGTAATTCTAGCCAAACAATTATTACCATGATTTTCTAAATATACTTTTAATCGTTCAGCAAAAAATGTTTTACCTGAACCTGGTAATCCCATAATCAAAATTCTATCCATTACTCCACCTGTTTCTTTTTACCAATATTATATTTAGTTTGTAAATCCCAGTCATTCTTTTCTTTAAAAGATATAATTTTAATCTGAGATAAAGGTGCAATATCATTATGTAAATGTGCATCCATAATACTTACTAAACCCCAGTCTACTAGCAATTTAGCAATGGTATTTCTACGTTGTATATCATTATCGGTTAGATCCGCTTGTTTGCCATCTAGAGCAAATAATTCTTTAAAATGTACAATAAAATAACGACCTTGCTTATGTAGAATGTGGCAAGATTGGTATAATACTTTATCCTTACGTGAAGCAACACCGATACGAGTTAGTGTTTCTCTTACTTTCAAAAAATCATCTGGTTGTACTAGATTGACCTCCAAAGGATTATATCTGGGAAAATCAATTTTAAAAAATTCATCGGCCATTCCGTCCACCTTTTATTAGTTTTCTTTTAAGGTCATTAATAATTTCATCATTAAGGAGAGGAAGGACTTGGCGTGCCTTGTCTGTGCTATAGCCATAGTATTCTTTGATAACTTCCATCGCCTCAATTTTCTCAGGCTTGATCCATTTATTGAATCTCTTTTTAGCCCTAATTATATTTATTAGAAATGAATTTTGTAAGGCCTTATCCAAATGGGGACGAGAATTCATCTCGTTTGCTGCAATTACAGTGTCGTGACCGTAAGATAATCCTCTATTAATCAGATATGAATTATATTGTTTCTCGGACCAGTCATCTACTATAAGATTTTCTTTAGAATAATGAATAGCATTTATAAAATCAAACGGAGATATAGCAGGTGTTTTATATGGCTCTTCCACAACCTCTGCTTTAGGTTTTTCATTGAATAACGTCGTCATTAAAATCTACCCATTTCTTAGCATAGAAATCTGCAATACCAAATGTATTACAAAACTTCTCATATTGGATTTCAAAGTAAGAATCAATAAAGACTACTCTATAATCTGTGCCTCTTTCAGTCACAAATGCGCACCTACCATTCTTTATATATTCTACTAGTTTCATTTGAACTCCACTGCTGCCATAATCTCAGTTAAACATGCCACAAGGTTAATTTCTTGATCCGCAACAAATGCTGCTTTATACTGATAATCTGCAAGCAAAAGAATTAGTTGCGGCACCTGTACTACCTGATCTACAAGTTGATCATAAATCTTTCTAAAGATCGCAGTTGATTCTTGATCTGAATTATTCACAACCCAAGACCTCATCTTTTTCCAATCTTTATCCTTCAGGGACGTTACAAGATCATTAAAGCTGGCATCTGAAATATTAACCAAAATACCTTCATCAATTTTACCTGCAACTGAGTATCGCTGTAATTCATTTAGAATACGACGATAATCAGGAAAATATTTCATCAGTAATGTAGCGACTACTTTCTCATCATATGCTACATTTTCATTCTCGAGAATAAACTTAAGTCGCTTCATGAACTTAGCTGCGATCTTCGGTTTATCTTCTTTAGATAATTTGAATTCAACTACAGCACATCTTGAATGCAGAGGTGCAATGATTCTATTCTTAAAGTTACAAGTAAAAATAAATCTGCAATTAGATGAGAATTCTTCAATGAATGCTCTTAACGCTGGCTGAGTACTATTAGGATTCAGATAGTCCGCCTCGTCTAGAATAACTACTTTAGTCTTTCCACTAAAGGATACACTTGAAGCAAATTGTTTGATTTTAGTTCTAAGTACATCAATACCAGATTCTTCTGAACCATTAATAATGATATAGTCAGTCTCTAATTGTTCACATAGAGCCCTTGCAACTGTAGTTTTACCTACACCTGCAGAACCACACAATAACATATTTTGAATCTCCCCCTTATCAAGAAAGACCTGAAAAAAGTCTTTTTGATTCTGGGGGAGAATGCAATCATCTAGATTACGAGGACGATACTTCTCAACCCACAAAAACTGCTCATCACGAATTTCCATAATAACTCCATAATATATTACTCAGACTTCACGAACTTCTTTTGTAAATGATTCAATAAGATACCATATGCTGGTAAAATAACAAGTAAACTAACTAGAATCTTACTAATACTATTATTAGTTGCTACAATATGCCAATTATTGGCCATAAACTCATCAGCACCACCTGCAAAAGCAGTACCAAAGAATACATAAGTATCAATAAATGTACTTGCTATTGCGCTTAGTGTAGGCGCAATCCACCATGAGCTATATTTCTCTCTAAAGTATTGGAATACATAAACATCAAGCAGGTTACTTATAAAATAAGCCATACCTGAACCTAACCCAATACGAAACGCTACAGAATCAGGAGCACCACCTAGTTTTACTATTGCCATACTTACTACAATAGCAGGAATAAAAGCAAGTGAAATTACTGCTCGTCCTGTTTGTTTGCCCAACAATCTTACAGTAAGATCGGTAAGCACAACAACTAATGGGAAAGTAAATGCAGCCCAAGCCAATGGAGCACCAAATATTGTAAATTTAAATTGAACAATATAATTGCTTACAGCAATAATAATGATATGTGCCAACATTAGTTTGTAGGCAACTGCCTTATCTACACCGTCTAAAAGTTTATTTAGCATGGTACCTCCTTTAAATTTATTGCTGATACTCTACAGTAAATTCTGGAAAATATCTAACAAATATATCTTTTTTCTTTGTAGAATTGCCGAAAAATTGCCTGTTCTTAATAATTTTAGCTTTAATTTCATCATAAAAATTCCAGGCATATATTACAAAACATATCTGTTCTATATGATCTATATCATCAAATTTAAAACTATTAACCAAGTATATACTAGTACCTGGTGTATACTTGCCCTGCTTTAAAGGGGTGTCCTCAAAAATATATGAAGGTTTTTCTTTAACATAATTTAGGAAAGTAGAGCTTTTTGCTGGAGCACTATAACCTAGTACGAGAATATTATTATCCTTACATTCTTTTACAAACTCATCGTATTTTCTCTTTGTTTCTTCGGCCTTCTTCTTAAATTCGATAAGCATTTCTTTACCATATAATCCACTATCTCTTTCTCTTTTAATCAAGGACATAATGTGGCTAATATTTTCCTTAGTTTTAGAAATGACAAATACATAACTATTACCATGCACGGGATGCATTATTACATCAATAAGATTTAAACCAGCTCTTTCACATAATCTATACATTGAATTAATATTATAGAAAGAAATATGCTCATGATAGATTGTATCAAATTCACCGTTCGGCAACATTTTCGCTTGAGATGTTACTGCAAAACATAACCCATCATCTTTAAGATTTTCTTTTATATCTACTAATAATTGATACTGGTCATAATTATGAGCGAAAGCATTTTGTACAGTGACAATATCAAATTTGTTTTCAATTAAATCTTTTTTGTAATAATCACAAATTACATTATGCCTTTTAGATGTAGCTATCCACAAATTTTTTGCTGGGTCAACACCCCAAGTTTCCATGCCATATTTTTGTTTATAGATATCTAATTGACTTCCATCATTGCATCCAATATCTAAAATTGTTTTTGTGCGGCTTTTGAAATATCGTAATGACATGTCTGCGAACCAATCAAAAAATTCAATAGCTGTTTTTGATACTCCAGACATATAAGCATAATCAATAAACAAAAGATCAGGATTAACCAAATGAGTTAATTGCACATGATAACATTCATTGCAGGCTTGAATACCAAGAGGAAATTTGAGTTCCTCTTGATCCCGAAAGATTTTATAGGAATTAGCTAAAGGTTGCTCTCCTAAGTTAAACACTTCACTTAGATTGGTACCACCGCAAGCAAAACAATGTTTAATTTCTTTGCAATTGGTCATTTTCGCCCCAGAATCTTTTCTTATCTAAAAATCCTAATTGTTCCACCAAAAGAATAATTTCCCATGCTCTAGGAACATAGTACTCCCATTGATCTTGTGTCCCGCATTCTCTTTCACTTATGATGCGAGCAGCATATTTGATGTTTTTATCGCCTTTAGTCATACTACTGAATCCGGTTCCATAGCGACAAAATACTCAATAGATTTTGTCTCGTGTTTAAAGTGAAAGAATTTCTTCTTACTAATTGTTACTGTATATGCATCTGGAATTAATTTAAAATTCTCAACTGCCATATGACAATCAAAGTCTGCAATACCTGGGCCAATAATTTTGTTATAGCTATTAGCTGTATCGTTTTTCCTATCACCCACAGACAATACAACTTCTTGATTGCTACATGTAACAGAAATGGTAGGTGCTGCAGTAATAGCTGCCGCTTTCATAATCATATTCACATCTTCAGCTGTAAGTTTAAACTGAAAATGATTATCAAGTTCAATACTTTTATCTGGTGCTGCGACGATTACGTTCGCATTAGAATAAAAATATTCGAACTTGCCACCATCCTTAGAGATAGTTAAAGACTTCTCACCAAACTCTACATTTTGCTGATCCATTAAAGTTAATAGAGCAAGCAACGAGTTTAGATCGTAGATTGGTACTTCTACAGGAAAATCTTCACTAACAGAAGCTTTGGCAAAGATATTCTTTGCTGTACTAATAGTTGAAATTGATTTACCTTTTCTGATAAGAATATTGCTATTGATACTAGAAAAATTCTTAAGAATTTGAATTGTTTCATTACTAAATTGCATCTTTATCCTCACTTAGTTTTGTTTCAAGATCATGTACATACAACATTATTAAAGCATAGTGTAACACCTTTAGTATATCCTTCCTATTCTTTCCCTCTTTTTTCCCATATCTTTGGGCATACTTAATTATATTACCAACAGTATGACCAATACCATGACCATTGTCAATAATAAATTCTGTAGTCTGAATCTTCCCTTGCGCATAATGTTGGCTATAGGTTGCGTCTACATAATTTTTAAGTTGTTCAATTAATTCATCTTCATTGTATTTGTATTTTATCATAATATTTTCTCAAATAAGGTTCAGAATATAATCCAGGATTAGGGGAACATAATTTTTCTGGCGGGGCATCTATAACAAATATTCTTGTTGCTTTATGACCTACCCAAAACTCGTCCACTAATCTATCGACAAAATATGGTTGCTTAACAGACTGCCACCAACTTGAATTAGAAACATCATCTAATGTTCTAATATAATCACTTCTAGCCCACCAAAAGTTACCACTAAAGTGGGGGAAAGGATGACTATTATAATTACAACCTGCTAACTCATGCCCTTCCTTGAGTGCATTGACGCATATCGACCAATTCTCAAGACATCCCCATTCCAAATATTTTCTCCAATAGAAATAATTTTTAAATGTATTAATATCCCCGTTTTTAAAATGTCTTAAAAATGATGATGCACCTTTAGAATGAAAATATAAAGCTAAAAAATCTTCTTCTTTTGAATCATCCCAAATTCTTTTTATAGTGGGTGTTTCATAGATAAATTTTTTCTCTAACGTATCATCCCTTTTAGCAAAGTCATTAGAAATATCTGTACTTGTAGAACTATTTAGAATGGGATAAACTGTTATCTTTTGGTAGGTATGAGATAGTTTATCTAATAAATCAATTTGTGTCTGATCCCCAAGAGCAGTAACCTTTACTTCATCCACAGCATCCAATAAGCCATAATCTTCTATCTGTTTAAGTTGATCTATATAGATTGAAACCCAATTAGAATCTTCAGTTAAAAATTGATGATTATAAAGTACTATTCTCACTTTCTATTCTCATAAAAATTTTTATAGTTATGCACCATGTCATAATCATTACGCATACTATTTAAATCTATACTTGGATTTTCGGGAAAGATGTTGTATAATCTCGGATTTACGCTATATTCTTTTCCTGCTAGATAATAATAGATATGAAGAAAACAATCGTTCCAACCTAATTGGGGCTGGTTCTGATGAAATCTCTCAAAATTCTTATCATAGAATTCTATAACATCCCAGAAATATTCTATAAATGTGCTTGTTTTAAATATTGCGCCTGCGCCTGCACCATAACAATCTCTGTTAGGTTTAACTCCTGAATGTTCCTCACACGCATCTAATAATTCTTTAGTAAAATAATTTCCTCCGAAAATATCATATGCGGCAAGTTCCCAGGATTCATCAAATTGTATTTCGTTTAAACAAATAACATCATCTTCACTAATAACAAAATGTGTAGTGTTCATTGAAACGCACGCTAAATACATACGCTTTAAAAAATGTGCTACTTTAAATTTATCATGACCCCAGTGAGGAGAAGGATAACCTATTCTATATTGGCTATGTAGATATTCTACATTATATCTTTTACATAAATCATAAAAATCTGCGCCACCATCGCATGCTAAAAAATATGGAACATCTGGATTATGTTCTCTGAATGATGCAACAGAAGCTTCAACGGCAGACATATTATCATATGTCCAATGATAAATTCCAATTGATTTCATATTTTATTAAAAAATGCTGTTAGAATATTAGGTTCATTATTAGAAGATTTTCTAATAGTATCTTCTAAATTACAATAATTAACTAAATTATATCCATAATAATTCATAAATTTAGTTAAAGATTTTTCATTAAAATGAAACAGGTGCTCATCTTCTCTGCGATGTTTCCAATTTTCAAACCAATCCTCGTTTGGATAATGGCACCAAGGAACTGATACACAAATAAAGCTTGACTTAAGATCACCTACAAAATCTATATTATCATAATGTTCTAATGAATCAAAAAAGGTTATTACATCATAATGATTAGAAGTAATATCTTCCACAAAGGAACAACCATCAGGTATTTCATACCCACTAATATCATGTCCGAAACATTCTTGAATAATATTACTACAAGTTTTTAAGAATGACCCATTACCGTATCCAACATCAAGTATTGACATTGGAACACAACCAATACATCCTAAAATATATCCCAATCGTAAATGACTCATATAATTAGTTAGTTCACCATAACAATTATATCTAGTATTTATATAGTTTTTATCGTATATGTATTTACTTTTCTCTATTTGATATACTACATCAAATTCATTTTTAGCATAATTATTAAGCATATTAGAAAGGATTTACCCATTGTTTTTCAAAAAACATATTTATAGTACCTTTACCTTGCATAACATGAAAAGGTACCGTATGTAAACGAGCGAAAGTACTATAGTAATAATATAATTTTCTTTTATCATTATTCAATACAGATGCTAATAAGGAAGTACCAGTTTCCCCTCCGATAAAATATTCACAAGTGGCGATATGATTTATATTATCAATATATCCAGTGCTAAATACAAATCCTTTTAAATCTATACTAATAGGATCTTTGATGCAAATTACTTTCTCATACTTATGATATTTGCTATCAGCAAATTTGTCAATTAAATCTTGAAGTAATTCTACCGGCCAATTTCTATAATTATTATATGGGCCATCAAATAAAGGAAATATACATATCTTCTTTTCCATTGGTTGGGGATTTGGAAGAACTAATATATCACCGGCCAATGCTCTATAATCCCACACGTTTAAATTTTCGTATTCTAAATTAATATCGCCTTGTTCCGATGTCATAAAATCAGTATTACTAATTAACCAGTTTCTAAATTTTATTCCAACATCACCGTCAAGAATAGCATTATCGGGCAAATGTGCTTTTATTTCCTGGTTATTATTCACATTTCTCAAATGTTGAATTAGATTTAGCACACCTAAAATATCACCATTTCTAATTCTGCCCCCGAAATTTCTATCTGTAATATTAACTATCATAATTTTTTCGCAATAACTGTTAAAATATTTGTAAGAGAATCTACTGGTTTTCTTATCTCATCCTCGTCGTTACCAACATATAAAACATCACATCCTGCATCCTCAAGTAATTTAGTTAATCCATGGATATCAAAGTGATGAAAATGCTCATTAGGCTTTCTATGCTTCCAAGTTTTAAACCATTCAGCACCCATTTCTTCATGCATATGAGGCAAGGATATACAAAAATATTTTGTATGAATACCTAATAAAAAACTAACTAAATCTGAATTGTGAATATGTTCTATAGAATCAAAAAATGTAAATAAATCTACTGATACATCATCTATTGAATTAACAAATTGAACTCCTGGAGGTGTTGGATATTTTGAAATATCATACCCAAAACAACTATGGTTTTGTTCAGTACAATAAGATAAAAAATCACCATTCCCATAACCAAAATCACATACTGATGAAAAATTTCCTATAACAGATTTTATTCTATTGTATCGTAATTTGGACATTGCGATACCTGGTATTCTATTATAATAACTTATGTAATCGTTATTATAGGATGGTCCTGGACCGGTTCTGAACATTTGAAAATAATGTCCGGGACGTAATTTAACGTAATTGTCAAGCATAATTGAAAGTATATATATGTTCTATTCTAGTATTTCTATTGCTATAATAATGCTTATTATATGTGTCCATAATAGAACTTCTATTATCCCATGTTATCATAGCATCATCATATAATACAATCTGTTCTTTTTTCATAAGGTTAGCTAAAACCGAAATACCAGTGATTGCTGAAATAAAAGGATACTTAGATTTATTCATTAATGCTGCATTGTAAGCCATTGTTTGACTATAATCTAAATATCTAAATTTTACATCATTGTATTTTCCTGAATCTTTAATAATATTACAGTTTCTTCTCATATCAATATTAGTAGTCCAACGATCACCTATATAGACATAATCTGCTGCATCATTATCCAATTCTATTTTAGGTATTTCTAAAACAAAATCATCGTCAACTTCAAAAGAAACGTCATACGTATCATTTAAAAAATTTTCATATCTTGATGTTTCTATAGGTCGATGTTCTGAATTTTTAGTTGACCTTGTCCAACTTGTCAACTTAAAATATTCTACATCAATCGTTACTTCATCATCATATACCACATCCTCAAACATGTATTGATATTTCAATAAGTCTATCATGCCATTGAATGTTCTGAGATTTCCCTGGACTGCTAAAAATATTTTACAATCATATGCTTTGGATAATCCAGACAGCACAGGCAGAGAATTTAAAAAATCTCCCATCACACCGGTTCCTTGAATAGCATGTACTTTAAGCATGATTAAAATCCTTAAATATCACAAACCACCCATCCTTGTTAGGGTCAATATAGTTTATACTAAATAAATGAGGAGCTGTTCTAAAAGACATAAGCAACATTGTTTGGTCATCATCTATCATACCTACACGAGTTAATACAGATAATGAATCCAACATAAGACCTCTTAGATGAGACCACCCTTCTCTATGAGATACAATATGGCATCCTTGTATGTATACATCCCCAGACATAACGATATCAAATATTGGTCTATCATCTAATGGGCGAATATTAAATAAATTAATTTTATTATTGGTATCAAATTTCCATGTAGTACCAGGAACAAATCTGGTATCATCTCTCACATAACCAAAATCAATCCAAGCTAAAGTGTTCGCATCGTCTATGTTATTATTAATGACGTATTCTACAAATAAAGATTTATAAAAATTAATTAGTACATACTTAGGAGACCAATATTCTGGCGATGCAGGGGAATCAATTAATTTTATAAAGTCCCTATTCCTCATAATCCTATGCAGCTCCTCCATAAGATTATAATTTTCTGAAAAGATTTCATCATACTCTACTATGATAATATCATCGCGCATTTCCTTTATAATATCAGAAAATTTGCTTTCTGTAAACACAATGATTTTATTATCTAGTTTAGTTAACGCCTTAAATCGTTCCAAATAAGTTTCGGTTGATCTTTGAATATAAGGAGCAATAGGAGTCCCGTTAGCATATCCTACCCAATCACCTCTACCTATATCAAAAAAGGCTGTTACGATAGTTACTGATTCCGCCGCCATATTAACCTTTATATACGTTGTTATCAAACCAAGTTAAAAATCTATCTACTTCCATATACTTATTTCGTTTATTATCAATAAGTGCAGGTTCATTGAAATACTTTTCATATAATTTTGAATTATTATCTACTTCAATAATGGCTTCTATAAACTCTTCATCATTCTCATAATCATGCAAGGATAACATAGAAGCAGGATTAAAATCTAATCCAATAGTAGGACTGCCCCAGTAGATTGGTACAGCATTTGCCCAATATGAATGTAGAATTTTTTCTGTAACATAACCAGGATACCCTGATTGTTCAAAACACATAACAAATTTTTTATTTCTGAAAAAATCTATTTTCTGTTTTTGTGCATCGTCACCTCTCGGCAACACATATCCTATATTATTAAATAACGGACCTCCGCTATCAATTTTTTTATACTGGGATAATTTATTATAAAAATCTACGCGTTTAGGAGTATTACCATTGCCATGAACAAAACCACAAAAATTTGTCTTTATAGCTAGGTCTCTTTTATTAAATACATCTAAAAAACTACCCATCCCTTTATTATGTTCCATGTGCCATTCTTCTACAGTGTATAATGGCAACCTATAATGAAATGGTTCTTCGTAATGGTCGAATGTAATAGCATAATGACATACATAATCCCAGTACCTTCTGTTTTCACCTGTGTAGAAAATCTTTAATACTTTAGAAGGATCATACTGAGTATTTTTAGTTCCAAATACCTCATCTCCAAAAATTAAATATTCCGGGTTTTCATCATCTCGAATGATTTCATATTTTTTGGACAAAACATTTGTAAAAAATAGATCAGCGCAACCAAAAAATGTATCTGCGAATCCTAATCTTAGTTTTTTCATTTGCTAAATTTCTTTTCAATATGAGGTTTCAAATTAGGTATTCTATCATACTGGTGAACAATAACAAATTCTTTTCCTGTAGATGTTGTTACATAATCTTGATGTAGAATAGGTTTGGGTTCTAATAAATTAGGTTCAAAGTATGCAATTTTATTTGGATCAGCTGTAGTACCAAGTTGTGCTGCCCAACCATCCTCAGATGTGCAGTATTTCGTAGTACTTTTCCAGGGTTCACAATTTAACATAACATTAAATGTTGCTTGATCTACAATAGGTATAGGTCTATTTATTGACATAATGAACAACATCATAGCCATATCTTTTACAGCCTGATATGTGCCAGCAAATGTCCCTACATTATATATAGTTTCATTTTTATATTCTTCATAGATATATTCACCGAAGGTAGACTTAAGATTATCATCTCCCCAAGGTTCATCTTTATATTTTAACGACTCAGACCCAACTATCAACTGTTTGTCGCCTATGTTTTCTTCTATCCATCGTATAGGATCATTTTGAAATACCACATCTTTCACATCCGTAGTAACTACATATCTATACTTATTTTGAGACAAGTAATGATAAATGTGAATAAATCTTTCTACATGAACAGGGATAGCAGATCTATAGCTATAACTTTCATCAACAGGAACAACAATGATATTATTATCTTCTAATAATTTTACTGTTTTTTTATCGCACTCAAAAACGATAAGAACCTTATCGCCTTTAAATCCAGACCTATTTATTGAATTGACCCAGTATTTTAATTGATCCCATGTATATCGTGTACTACATCCTATAATTAAATCTTTCATAAATTATTCTCAATTTCCTTATTTAGATTTTCGTAACTATGATCTAATACGATATTATATTTACAATTATATTTTATATTATGTGATAAAGATTCTGTTTGCCATTTAGTGAAGGAAATAAATGTTTTGTCTGGATTGTTAAAATTTTCCTTAGTCTCACAGAAAACAAAAGGTCCAGAATTTTTCCCTATAATTACATTACAAAATCTACTTAGATATGATATCTCATTTAGATCACAGTTATTTTGTTGTCTATCATGCCAAGGGGCATTAAAGTCATACAGATCGTTATCTTTTATAATATCATCTGTAAATAAAATATTACTTTCTGTTGTATTAAATTTCTTAGTACATAACCAAGTAATATCATTATACTTATTAGCCAAAGGATTTAATAAATCACTCATGTCGCCCACAAAAGATTGATTAGACATAGGTATTCCATTACAAACCAATACTTTTTTATTTTTATTTGAGTTTACAAAATCATCTATGGATTTAACATTAAAAAAGGATTCGTCTAGTGTTGGTACATAGTATTCTTTATTAGATTCTAATGATACGGCTACATCAAAATAATCATTGATCTTATTATAAATATGTCGCCAACTCATCATTAATGAATCAAGATTTACCCCAACATATCCTTCAGTATCTCCCCACACACCTATCCATGTATTAACTAATAGTGTATTAAAAGATCTTTCTATAAATTTATCTCTATCATTTATATTAGAAGGTGTGCCAATTAAAGGTATATCCAAATCCTTATTTACTTTAGGATGATTAAAATGCAAATACTGAAATACAAAATCAGCGCCGGCTAATTGTTGCTTTAGATGCCTAATAAATTCTTTATGTGTGAAAAGATCTCCTCGATGATAATGATTAAAAAATATAATTTTACGCATTATCTACGCCTTTATATAATTTAACAGAATCCTCTCTCAATGATTTACCCTGCAAAATAGCATTATCAATCATAGTATTGATTGCCATAACATATTTTGGTCTTTTCACTTTGAAACAAATATCAATTTTTCTTTTTAGATCAGCTATTTCTTTATCTGTCTTGGCAACTTGAATAGCATCTTCGAGCATCCATGTTCTGATATGAAGTATAGCTAATTTCTCAATAACTTCTCCTAATGAATCTGTTTCAACATATTCAATATCTGGAAAATTATGATCTTGTACAGAAACAGACCTAGATCGTTCTAATGTCTTATGAATTGTATCTTTTAAAATTTGTTCTATATCAATAGCAATCATTAGATGTCCTTAATAATATTTTCGAGAAATTCCATATCCTCACCATCTACAAAATGGTTGTTTCCAATGTATACACCATGGGTGTGAATAATCTGTGCGTTTGTCTCGGTCTTTTCTGTAATCATTTTATATTTCTTTAGAAAAGGTTGAGCTAATAAATTACCAGCAACAACTGGTCTATATTCAATACCATTATCCTTAAAGATTGTCTTCATTTTAACAGTTGTATTTTTGTCCTTACAAATAAAAGGAAAACAAAAGCTACTATTACCAGGATCATATGTATGAGGATAAAAAAGATTTGAGTTATTGTTTATAATTTTTACATACTTAACATAATTACTACGTCGTATCTTAATCATCTCATCTAAACGACTTAATTGTGCAATGCCCAATACCGCACAAATCTCATGATTTCTAAAATTATATCCATCAGTCTGAAATAAAAATTGGGGATCTATTTCAGGGGACATTAGATGGTATCTTGTAGGATCTGATGATTCTCTTGCTAATCCATGGCTTCTTTTCATTTTCATTAAATCATACAACTCAAGATCATTGGTAGTTACCATACCCCCTTCAATAGTGGACATATGGTGTCCGAAATAAAAACTAAAGGTTGCTCCTAATGAATTTGATCCTACCTTATTATCATTAGGATCTAGACATCCATGTGATTCGCATACATCATCTATAATAAGAGCATTGGGCAAAATCTCTTTTAGTTTATCGTTTTGTGCAGGGAAACCTAATAAATGAGTAACAAAGATCATTTTAATATCTTTATGTAATAAAGCAATCTTTTTAACTTCATCTAAATCAAAACTATAATTCTGCAAATTAATATCGCAGAAGATAGGAGTCAATCCTAATTGAATTATAGGGGCTACATTAGTCATCCAAGTACATGCTGGTAGCAAAACCTTATTGCCTGGGACTAGACCAAATTTTTCCATTACAGCAGCTACTAATAAAAAATTGGCAGTACTACCACTAGATACATACAAAGAACGTGCAAATGAATTGTTTGAATCTTTTAAAATCCAGTCATTCCATTCCGATTCAAATTGTTTTACCTTTATTCCATTAGTAAATCTATCAGCAGTAAGACAAAATGCTGCCATTTTTATTCTATCACTCCAGGTGATAGTTTCACCCATCAATGGCCATCTTAATTTACTCATGCTTTATTTTCCATAAACCATTTAACTGTTGATTTCAGCCCTTCATCAAATCCAATTTTAGGTTTCCATCCTAAATCAAATAATCTAGTGTTATCCATTTTGCGCCTAGGAGTACCATTGGGTAGAGTAGTATCCCAGAAGATTCTTCCTTCAAACCCTACTTCTCGTTTAATAATTTCAGATAATTCTTTAATAGTAATTTCAGTATCTGATCCTACATTAATATGAGCAGAATCATCATAATTGTTCATTAAAAATACGCATGCATCTGCTAAATCGTCGCAATGTAGAAATTCTCTAGTAGGCGAGCCATCACCCCAAGCAGTTATAGCATCATGCCCATTTACTTTCGCGCTATGGAATTTTCTAATAAGCCCTGGAATAACATGGCATTCTAATGGATTAAAATTATCGTTAGGCCCATATAAATTTGCAGGCATCAAACTAATAGCATTAAAGTCAAATTGTGTCTTGTAATGTTGACACATACGAAGACCAGCAATTTTAGCTAAAGCATATCCCTCATTGGTTGGCTCTAGTGGAGCAGTCATTAAGTATTCTTCTTTAATAGGCTGAGGTGTTACTTTAGGATAGATACAAGCAGACCCTAAAAATAATAATTTTTTGACTCCTGTTCTATAAGCGGTGTCTATGACATTAGTTTGAATCATTAGATTATCATATATAAAATCACCTGGTACTTGGGCATTATAAGCAATACCCCCTACCTTAGCTGCAGCGAGAAAAACATATTCCGGTCTATTATACTTAAACCAATTATTAACATCATCTTGTTTACGCAAATCTAAACTGGTGTGCGGAACAGTAACAATATTATGATAACCATCAGATTGTAATTTTCTGACGATTGCTGAACCTACTAATCCTTTATGCCCGGCGACAAAAATTTTACTATTCTTATCCATATAAACACATATCCTGTACTAATGATTTAAAATTATATTTAGGTGCCCAGCCTAATTCTCGTCTTGCTTTTGAAGAATCTCCAAGTAATTGGTCAACCTCAGCTGGTCTAAAATATCTTTTATCTACTGCAACAACAACATTACCAGTTTTAATGTCTCGTCCAATCTCATTTAATCCCTCACCTTCCCATTGAATATTCATATTAAAATAAGGGGCACATGCTTCAGCAAACTCTCTCACCGAATACATTTCACCTGTAGATATAACATAATCATCTGGTTTATCTTGTTGTAGCATCAACCACATTGCCTCGACATAATCTTTAGCGTGACCCCAGTCACGCTTGGCATTTAGATTACCTAACAATACAGGCGATTCAGTTTTACCAATATAGATATTTCTCAAACCTTGAACAATTTTTTGTGTAACAAAATTGTGCCCACGTCTTGGAGATTCATGATTAAATAAAATACCAGAGCAAGCAAACATATTATATGCTTCTCTATAATTCTTCACAATCCAATACCCATATAGTTTAGCTACTCCATACGGAGATCTAGGATAAAATGGGGTTGTTTCTTTTTGAGGAACTTCCTGAACTAATCCGTATAATTCAGATGTTGATGCTTGATAAATTTTAGCATTTAAACCAAGCATTCTAGTACACTCTAGAATTTTTAAAGTCCCAACTCCATCAACCATAGCAGTATACTCAGGTGTTTCAAAAGAAACTTGCACATGACTTTGAGCCGCTAAATTGTAAATCTCTTGAGGATTATTTTTCTCTAACACGTTCATCAGTGTGAAAGAATCGGTCACATCCCCATAATGTAATTTTAGATTCGGGTTGTTATAGAGATGATCTATTCTTCCCGTATTGATTGATGAACTTCTTCGGATAATACCGTGTACTTTATATCCTTTAACTAAAAGGAGCTCTGCTAGATATGATCCATCTTGTCCTGTAATACCAGTAATTAGTGCTGTCTTCATTCAATCACCTATAATATAGTTATATTATATTTATAATAGGCAATAGGGCACAGAAGTGCCCTATTTTGCTTTAGGTAAAATTAGAAAGGAATCTCATCTGATACCATATTGGTATCCTTCGCAGTTTCTTCAACCGGAGGCTCCTCCATCTTCTGATACAAGTCCATAAAAGCTGACTTTGTATCTGAATCAAAACGATTGATACAAAGATTGATTGCCTTTTGGCGTTCTTTGAACACTCCATATGCTTTAACGATATGTACTAAACGACGTGTCGAGATGATTTCGTCAATAGCACCTTCTACATATGTCTTACGAATAATTTCAGCCCAAGCAACTAACTTGTCCGCAAACTCTTCATCCAAGCAATTGAAATGTTCCATATTGTTAATGATGATTTTACGTTCGGTAGTAGATGAAGGATATTCTTGTTCAACAGTAATCGGAAAACGCTCAAGAAATGCTTCATCAAGAATTTGAGCTGCAATAAACTTACCATCATCTGTACCACGACCTTTAGTATTAGCAGTTGCGATAATATTAAAACCTGGTTCTGGTACAATCATTTCCCCGTTTTTCTTATTAAAGTATTGCTTACCCTCTAGAATACCTTGAATACACATTAGCTTGTTACTACCACGGTCAATCTCATCCAGCAAAAGAATAGCACCTCGACGCATTGCTGTAATAACAGGACCCTCACGGAATGTTACATTACCATCAATAAGAGTACTGCCACCTACAAGATCATCCTCGTCTGTTTCGATACTAATATTTACTCGAATACACTCTCTGCGAAGCTTTGCACAAATTTGCTCTACCATAGTAGTCTTACCATTACCAGACAAACCAGTAATGAAGATCGGATAGAAAGAATTGTGCTTGATAATTGATTCTAAATCTTTGTAGAAACCGAACGGTACATACGTGTCGTCTTTATTAGGAATTAGATTATCGACTTCCGTTACTAACTTCTTTTGTCGAAGAGGCACTACTGCCGCAGCAAGAGCTACTGCAGTATTTGGTTGTTCAACTATCGTCGTTTTAGTGGGGGTGGATTTCTCTAGATCAGCAGCCAAGTTAATTAATCCTCGGTCATGTTTAAATTCTGCGCCATTGATTAACCAATTAGGTACAGAAACCCCCAATTCTTTAGTATATTTAATAATATCTTTACGAGCAGCGATATTACCAAATTTAGAAATCAACTGTTCAATCAATATTTTTTTCTGAACATCTGTCACTTTACGCATAATATAGTCCTTGGGTTATCAATAATTTATTATATAATCTTTAGATAAAGATGTCAAGCAATTTCACATATAAATTTATTCAAAAACACTCTATTAACTAATTTTTTCTTTTGATTAACTAAAAAAGCTTTCATTAATTCTCTCTTCGAATTGTTTTCAGTTACAAGTTTATCTTCAGCTATTTCTAAATCTTTACTAGTGATCAAAAAATATTTGTTATACCCTGTATTTTGAAGATCATAAAATTTATTCTTTTTTATTTCGTTTCTTACAAGATCCGAACTTATCAGATTATCTTTACCATTTGTTTGTAAAAAACTAGCAATATAACCAGTACTCAATCTCGGCAAAATATAAAAACCAATAATATTTGCATTACATCTATTTTTAATCATGCGAAGAAACGCATGAGTAATAGATTCCCCGGGAAAGGTATTTCCGATAACGTTATTTTTGACATCCTTAATGATTAAATGATAATTATTTTTTTCTCTTGAGTTTAATTCGTAATTAATAAGTCTTCTTCTACCTTCTTTGAAAATAACATCTAAATCTTTTCCTTCACCATCGGACAATACAATAAAATTCATGATATCTAGACGATATGATTCTTTAAAGTCTGCAACTAAATTTTGACAGATAATTAATGCTTCATTTAAAGGTGTTCCGTTAAGACTAAGTTCTTTCGGAATAGCCCTGTGTAAAGCTTGTCTTAAAGAAATGCCCTCATATCCCAATTTTGAATTTGAGAATGTATCAAAAGCCTTAGCAATTTGCAACAGTCTTTTTTGTGCCTCATTGTATTGGGTAACACTCATATTACTATTCATGAATTCAATCATATTGAAATGCTTATATTCAAATACAACTAATGCATTTTCTACCATGGGCCAATCATTTTCTTTATCACTATTAGATAATTTACTTAGATAAGAGCAATCCGAAAAAGCATAAACACCAAACGGAATATTAATTTTTTTACAAAAATCTGCTAGAATAAGAGTTTGTTCTATAGTATCAGAAAGACAATCCGACATAGAACCTGACCAATCAATGAGCATTATCATACCATGATTTTTGCCCTTAGGAATTTGAGTTACTCGTTTGAATAAATCATCTCGCAATTTATACGACCAAACTTTTTCCGTATCAAGTTCTCCTGTTTTTGATACGTTTGCTCTCGCGTATTGCTTAGCATTACGTTTTAGCTCAAATTCTTTTACCAAATAGGAAATAAATTTACTATTTCTCTCCTTATACTGAGACAATAAAGTTGAACTATTTAGTATTTCAGCATGTGTAGAATCAACATTATACTCCACTAGTACATTTTTAAAATTATCAGCATAGGACCAATCTAACCTGGAATAAACATCGCTGTGTGAAATAATACAATGTCTCCAGTTTTTCGGGTAATGCAAATCTACATATACATAAGGTTTAATTTTATCGGAAATCAGTGATTTCTCTTTTTCTCGAAAATGCATATCAGTTAGAGACTTAGGATCTTTCTCTTTTGATCGGCCGCCCTTTCTAGCATTACTTTTTAAATCTGAATCGCTGTCTTCGTCGCCCTCTTCACTCAAACTACTTTCTGAACTGCCAGATCTGCCATTACCTTCACCGCCAGCATCATCAAAATCATCAAAATCACTAGAATCCCCCTCATCCCATTCGTCGGGCATTGTATCGAATTCTGTTTGCATTTCTTCTTTACGATACTCGTATAAGTCTTTGGCGATACTTAGAACATCATCCCAAGTAGAAATATTGTCGATACGTTTAAGAAATACATGTTCTTGATCTTTGAAAGGGACATTCATAAATGGACCTAACTTATAATGAACATTGATTCGGTCAATCAAGGGCAATTTGTTTATGTCATATTTAGACAACCCAAAGAAGTCTTTATCATGTAAATCTTTGTATGCTTTATAGAAAGATGATCGAAGACCTGGGTATCTAGATTTAATTTTTTTCTCGATACGGGCATCCTCGACCACATTAAGATATGATTTAAACCCTTTTGGATGAGCAGTTACTGCGTCATGCCATCCGTCTGGGGGCGTTTCCCAAGCATGACCGACTTCATGCCCAACCAAAAGATCATACAGATCATTGGACATGTCTTTCCAAATTGGAAGGACTAGCAGTCTATTCATCGGATCAAAGTATGCGGTTTGAACTTTACGGTGTTCAACCTTGAGATTTTCTTGCGCCAAGAGCTTGGCTAGAACTGATTTGCTGTTTGCTACATTAAGCATGGTGCCTCCTTAATATATCAATATTATATAAGGTATTGGCACCTTTGTCAAGTCCTGCACTAAAAATAAAAGTTATTTGATATCAACGACTTACTTCACTAGCATTATTATGAGCGTCTTTTAATATGTCCAAAACAATTTTACTTGCGTGTTTCTTAACAATTTTTTCTTTTTTATGCTTGAATTTTTTGACCGCCATTGCCCATTTCATAGGAGATACATGTTTTTTAAATGTATTTCCCATCATATGGTCGTATTCATGCTGAAAAATTCTAGCAGTTAGACCAGATAAAACCTGTTCGACAACTTCACCATTCTCATTCTGAAAACGAACTTCTATAGTTTCAGGTCTTTTTACATCTAAAGTTATACCTGGAAAAGAAAGACACCCTTCATTAAAATTTGTTTCTTTTTTACTATGGGATATAATTATAGGATTAAAAATAAATAACTTTACTTCATCTATACCCATAACAAAAACTTTAGCATTTACTCCTACTTGATTAGCAGAAAGACCAACACCTCCCAATTCCTTCATTCTAGTAAATAAGAGATTGGCAAATAGTCTGGCAGAATCTAAATCATCAAACACATATTCACTAGGAGGCGTATTTAAAATACTATTTGTTTCTGCAACTAGTTTTAATTGGTCTTTTCTAATAATCATATTGCTCTCGAAAAATTCTGATGTTTCTCAAATTTAATTAATGAATTGAATTTGTCTAGTAATTGGTCACCTTTATGGCTAATTACGAATACATTTACATCATCACCTATAGTGTTTAGAAGATTCATAACAAACTCTGTACCATTTGAATCTAAACTACTATCAAACACCTCATCTAATAAAAGTAGATTGGTACTTGCACTATTTTTCATCTTCGCAATAGTTCTCCAAGTGAACAATAACGCTAGATCAATACGTTGTTTCTCACCTTCACTGAATGAGGCATAACTAAAATCATCTCTATGCCTTGATTTAATTAATTCATTAAATGCCTCATCCAATTCAAAAGAAACAAAGAAGTCCATTGCAGATAAGTATTTATTTACTAACTTATTAATGACGGGCAAGTATTGACGAATAATCTTCGTCTTAATCCCGGTGTCCTTGAGTAATGTAGCAGCGGCGTCATAATAATACGAGTTTTCTTTAAGCTTACTTTTATCTTCGTTAGTTTGAATGACGCTTTTAGCGAGGTCTTTAAGTTTAGTTTTAGCAGCTTGAATGGTTTGTACATCTTGTGCTGAGGTGTCTTTGTTCGTCTGTAACTTTTTAATATATCCTTGTTCTGCAATAATGGCAGTGTTTGTTGAAACAATTCGTTGTTGGATAGCCACCATTTCCTTTTTAATTCTAGTGATTTTTTCAAGTCTACTTTCAATCTTTTCGATTTTATTGTTGAGAGTATCAATTGCTGCATTGACTTCTTCGATTTTGTGTGTATGTTTCTCAACTGCATGTGTTTTAAGATTTGCAGATAATTGCTGAGCGCATGTTGGACAATTGTCGTTCTGCTCATAGAAGTGTATTTCGTTCCTTGCTTTCTTAATTCTCTCAGATAAACTTTTAAGAAGAGTTCCAAGTTCTGCTCGTTTGTTTGCTGCATCCAGCTCGTCCGAAACTTCGGATTCATATATGCTGTAAGTATTTTTGAGATCTTCAAGAATACTGGCAAAATTTTGTATTTTGGCTGTAGATTCCTGTATATCTTTCTCAACGTCAGTCTCCCTTTTTCTTTTGTCTTCTTCTAATTGTTCTATATATTCTTGTTGTAATTTTACCTTTTGTTTACCAACCTCAATACTTGAATCTAAATCCCTTATTTGATCTCTTATCTCAGTCATTCTATTTTTTAGAAGCTGATTCATAGTAGTAAAGATTTGAATATCTAGTATATCTTCGATAATCTCTCGCCGATGTCCCTGAGGCAATTGCATAAAGGGCGTAAAAGAAGCCGAACCAAGTATAACAATCTGTGTGAAAGATTTATAATTAAGTTTTAGTATTTTATCCTCAAGATATTTTTGATAATCCCTCGATGCGGCATCTTGAGAAAGTAATTGGTTATCCTGGTAAATCTCAAGTATCCCAGGTTTCATTCCTCGTATGATTTTATAGTCTTTTTTGCCTATCGTAAATTCTATATGTACTTCGGTGTTTTTATTATTGATAGAATTTACTAATTGAGGTTTATTTATATTTCTAAATGCTTTACCAAATAAAACAAAACATAATGCGTCTAAAATTGTACTTTTACCTGCACCGTTTTCGCCGATGATAAGTGTTGTTGGTGCTTTATCTAATTGTACTTCTATAAATTGATTGCCTGTTGATAGAAAATTACGCCATTTTATTGTCCTAAATAAAATCATGTTTCCTCGTATTCGTGAGCCTCTACATAAAGTTCTTTTAGTATTACTTTAAGCCTTTCTTTATCCGCATCTGTCTCTAAACCATCCACATACTCTGATAGTAAAGTCATAGTATCTTCAAGATTAATATTATCATCTATTGCTGATGATTCAAATTCTGTTAGATCCTCTATGATTTTTAATTCTACAGGATTTTTATTGTAAATTTTCTCTATAAAACTATCAAATAAATTATAATCTTTTTTATCTACAACAATTAGTTTAACATACTTATCCTCAGCAAAGGAAATATCTATTAAATTTGGATCTTCTTTTTCCTCGTTGTAATAGTACTTAACAAACATTTCATAAGGGTTTCTAATAAACTCTATTTCGAGGGTATCAGTATCTAGGACATAGAATCCTTTTTGGTCTTGAAAGTCATTCCAAAATAATTCATAAGGCGTCCCAAGATAAGTGATATTCCCAGAAGAGGAACGAGTATGAAAATGACCAGAATAAACCTTTTCATATCTTTCAAAAATATTTCTGTCGATACCTTCATGGCTTGCCATTCCTTTCATCATTTCAAAACCAGATATTTCAAAATGCCCGACACAAACATTACTATTACCTGAACTTATAAAATCGTAAATTTCTTTTTCATTCTCTTTACAAATCCAAGGTATTGCATCCAACTCAAATCCATAGATATCTAGTGTAATTGGTTTTGTTATTAGATTGATATTAGAATAATCTTTTAGTAATAAATCTGGTGAATTAATGGATAGACTTTCTTTCCAGAAAATATCATGATTGCCGATAAGAGCATATAGTTTTACATTACGCTTTTCTAACTGATCGAAAAAATATCTACGAGATTCG
>Ga0214923_10002574_pt1 | contig 23892 bp, 25 predicted proteins | sample LL1510_MetaG_FD_177993 | JGI IMG/M metagenome (GOLD analysis project Ga0214923, IMG submission 177993) | Freshwater microbial communities from Lake Lanier, Atlanta, Georgia, United States - LL-1510 | ecosystem: Environmental > Aquatic > Freshwater > Lake | place: USA: Georgia | collected...
GCGGCGGCAAGCGTGGCAAGACTGCGGGTCGCGGCACCAAGGGTCAAAACGCTCGTGCTGGTCGTAAGAAGCGCCCGGAACTCCGCGACATTATCAAGAAAATCCCGAAGCGCCGTGGATTCGGTATGAATCGTGCGGACGGCGTCGTTGGTTCTCGTCCTGATGCGATTCCCATAAAAATAGAACGATTGCATGTGCTTTTTGAATCAGGTGCAGAAATTGATCTCAAGAAACTTGCCGAGAAGGGTGTAATTTCAGACAAGCATCGCAAGCTTCCTGCGGCGAAAATTGTGGGCGGTGGCGAGCTCTCGAAGAAACTCACTATCAGGGGTATTCCGGTTTCAGCATCAGCAAAAGCTGCGATTGAAAAAGCGGGCGGTAAGGTGGAATAACATACTATGGATACATTCCTTCACAAACTCAAAATCGTTTTGACCGATGAAGTTTTGCGCATGCGCATTCTCTTCGTACTTGCAGCGCTTGTCGTGTTCCGTTTGCTTGCTACGATTCCTATCCCTGGTATTGACGCTCCGGCACTTGAGCGTTTTTTGAGTAACAACCAACTCTTTGGACTCCTCAATATCTTCTCGGGTGGCGGTTTTTCGAATCTTTCAATAGTGATGCTTGGTGTGGGACCGTACATTACCGCTTCGATTGTGATGCAGCTCATGACAGTTCTCGTACCCAAACTAAAAGAAATGTATCAAGAAGAAGGTGACTCTGGTCGCATGCGCTTTGCGCAGTATTCGCGGTTTCTCGCTATACCGTTTGCCTTTATGCAGGCAGCGGCGTTCCTCTTTTTGTTGCGACAAAACGGTATTGTAACCCATGTTGACCTCTTCTCGATTATCGTCAATGTCTCGGTGATTGCCGCAGGTTCTATGCTCCTTATGTGGATCGGTGAGCTCATAACCGAATTCGGTGTAGGGAATGGCGTCTCCCTCATCATCTTCTCGGGCATTGTCGCGCGTATACCGAATAACCTTTCGCAGCTTTTCTTTTCGTTTGATCTCTCCCTTCTGCCTGCGTATCTTGCATTTGCTGCAGCGGCGGTCGTTATCACTGCGGGGGTTGTCTTTATTACTGAAGCGGAGCGTCCTATTCCCGTGACGTACGCACGTCGTGTGCGCGGTTCAAAAGTATTAGGTGGTGTTTCAACTTATCTTCCACTTCGCGTGAATCAAGCGGGTGTCATGCCGATTATCTTTGCCCTCTCGATTTTGCTTATTCCGCAAATGGTAGCAACCTTTCTTGCGAAGGTGCAGATCGCATGGCTTGCGGCAGGTGCGCAGCATGTCGTAAATGCTTTTGCGAATCAGTGGGTGTATGGCTCTCTCTACTTCTTCTTTGTAGTTGTCTTTACGTACTTCTATACTGCAATCACGTTTGAACCGCATCAGATTGCAAAGAACTTACAGAAAAATGGTGCCTTTGTTCCCGGCGTTCGCCCAGGGGCTACGACCGCCGAATACTTAGGCAACATCATTACCCGCATCACGCTCTTCGGGGCACTTTTCCTCGGCGTTCTCGCAGTTCTTCCGATTATCTTGCAAGGCGTAACGGGCATTACCGCAATCACTATCGGTGGTACCGCACTTCTTATTGCGGTCTCTGTAGTTCTGGATTTGGTAAAGAAGGTAGACGCGCAGACATCGATTCGAGAGTATTAAAATTGACTAGCTACTAGGAAACCATTCTTCGAATAGTCGCCTGACGAGCGTTGCTCGTTTAGGGGAATAGGGTATAGTGTGGCATGTCAAACCAGGTAGTGGTAATAGCAGGGCCGGCAGGAAGTGGAAAAGACACTATTATCGATAGGCTTCTTGAACGGTGCTCAAATACAACACGAATGGTCACCGCAAATACCCGCGCACCACGCCCGGGGGAAGTTGATGGAGTGAATTATCACTTCATGACGAACGAGCAGTTCAAAGATGAAATGGAAAAGGGGAATATACTCGAACACTACTATCGCGAAAAAACTGACACCTACTATGGCACGTTTAAGCCTGATTTAGAAAAGAGAATTGCAAGCGGTCGGGTTGTGCTCGCGCAGATTACGATTGTAGGGGCGAAATATCTCAAAGAGCACTATAATGCCACTACGTTTTTCATCATGCCATCTTCTCTCGAAGATTTGGAACGACGCATTCGAGCGCGTGCCCCCATGAGTGATGCTGAATGGCATGAACGGATGGAATTTACGCGACGCGAGATTGAAACAGAAGCATCTTGGTACGATTATCGTATACCCAATGAAGATGGAAAACTTGATGAAACAGTAGAAACTATAGTGGAAATCCTCAGGAAAGAGGGCTATAATCTCGGATAATGGACCCCGCAAGAAAGCGTGTGGTTCGCAGCCTTATTTTTCATGAACACCACACTTTCAAACGAAAACCTTTCTAACGGAGTGAATCCAATTTCTGTCCTCTTTTTTGGAACCCAAGGCGCTGGGAAAGGCACCCAGGTTAAGATACTGATAGAGTACCTCAAACAGCAGTCAAACCGTGCTGTTGTAACAATCGACATGGGTCAGCAGTTACGCAATTTGCGCGATACTGGCACATACACCGGGAAACTGGTAGGGGGCGTCATTGACGCAGGGCACCGCATGCCCGATTTTATGCCGGTATATCTTCAGACCAAAATATTCGTTGATACCTTTACCGGAGAAGAACATATTGTCGCGGACGGTCTTGCGCGCGGTGCTGATCAGACGCGATGCTTCGACGACATGATGAAGTTTTACGACCGGGATTTGCACATCGTTAATCTTGTTATCTCAGACGATACGGCGGTAAAGCGCCTTATTTCGCGCGGCAGAAACGACGACACTGAGGAAGCCATTCGCAATCGTCTTGCGTGGACCAAGACCGATGTCATGCCGCAACTCGAACTCCTTGAATCTCGCGGACGCACCGTGCACACGATTGACGGTGAACAATCAATCGAAGGGGCGCATGCTGATATTTTGAAAGCGCTCGGTCTATGATCACTACCTCGGAGAAAGAAATCGCGATATTGCGCGAGGGGGGGAGACGTCTTGCCCGTCACGTTAAAGAACTGAGTGAGATGGTTGCGCCTGGCATTCCGGTAAAGGCGCTTGAAGCACGCGCCCTTGAAATGGTCGCACGCGATGGTGACATTCCTGCTTTTTTGCATCACAAAGAGCGCGGTGATACGAAAGGATACCCCTCTTCGCTCTGCGTTTCAGTTAATGATGTGATCGTACATTCTCCCGCAAGCGAAAGTAACTACACCATCAAAGACGGCGATATTGTGTGTCTCGATTTTGGAATTAAACATGAAGGTTTGTATACCGATCATGCGACGACTGTCATTGCAGGAAAGGGCGCGAAGGAGGATTATCATCTCATCGCTGCGACGCAAGAGGCGCTCAATGCGGGTATTGCAGAAGCACGGCTTGGAAACACGACGGGGCACATAGGGTATGCGGTGGAACAAATCGCGAAGCGTTGTGGATACGGGTATCCAAAAAATCTTTCGGGTCATGGTGTGGGTAAAGCAGTACATGAGAAACCCAACGTACCGAATTTTGGCAAACAAGGCGAGGGCGAAAAATTGGTAGAAGGTATGGTCATCGCAATAGAGCCCATGTTTTGCCGCGGTTCAGGAGAACTCTATGTTGATGCTGATGGATATTCATATCGCACCAAAGACGGTTCTCGCACCGCACATTGTGAGCACACGGTTATCATCACTAAAGAGGGTCCAGAGGTTTTGACACGACTATAAGTATGGAAAGTATGGATTCCATGGATTCTCAGAACCAAGATAAGGTTCGAGGTATTGTGGAAAAAATTAAAACGGGAGAATTGGTAGGTCGCAAGGCCCTCGAAGCGCTCGCTGCGACAAGACAATGCGTTTTTCATGGCTCAAGTCAGTTGATTGAACAACTAGAACCTCGTCAGGCGTATAACGAAGGAAAACCAGATGGGGAACCTGCTGTTTTTGCAGCACGAGATGAGGCCTTTGAGCTAGCGATTTTTCGTGCTCTTTTCCAAAATGGTCGCACTCAATTTTCGACACAAGGTAAAGCCGTAGATAAGGGAGACTGGGGATTTGGTGCTGACGAGAGTGCGCGTAAGAATATATCGTCTAAAGCTTATGTGTACGTTTTTCTTAAAACAGATTTTCAAGAAGACACTCGTTTCCAGTGGAAACGCTATGAATCAATAAAGCCATTGATTATCATTCCGGTTCATCCAGAGGATGCACCTGTTAATATTAGAAACATATGAATCCCGTTAGAAACTATTCCAATTCAATCTTGATTACCGGCAAAGATTCTTCTAAAACCACATTTTATTGAAAACAAACCTGTATCTGTTTCAAACGGGATGAACATTTGTCTCTTTTGTTCTGCAAAAGACGTCGCACAGAAATATAACAATGATTTGTAACACACCTGAAGAGATGTGCACAGTGCTACACCCTCAACGGTAGTCCATTGAGGGTGTCTTTGTTATGCATACGCCATGAGCGTTACTATTCGCCCGTCCTCAAGACGGAAGCTGGTGTCACGTACTGATTCGCGAGTTGCATGGAGTATGGGGGTGCCTCGTAGTGGTACGAGCAAAATCGGACTTCGATGAGTAGTATGACTTTGCACCCAACTCTTCACCAAGAGCGAATCCTTGAAAGTTCCGCTCTTGTACTCATATACAACAGTTACGATTCCGATTTGAGAAAATTCTTGGCAATCAAGTACAAAACCTACTTTGTCAGGGCGCTCAGTGTCTTCTCCAACCCCTTTGAGATATTGGCAAGCAAATTCTACGCATCCTGGGGGACGTTTTTCATACATACGACATCCGACTCCACGTTCACAGTGCGTACATCACCGGCCTATTTGTTTCTCTATTTCTTCAACTGCATGAGTTTTGCAACATGCAGTACAACCTCCACATGTTCTTGTCATGATGGTTCTCCTTATTCTGGCCGACAGTAAAGCATACCTGAAGAACCCTTTCAACTCCTGATATAATGACGCGCATGCCCCCTCATTCTTCTATGGGCGAACGCCCACGTATAGCGATGCCGGAAAAGTTTACCTCTCCACAAGAGGAGCTTGAGTATTTGCGCGCGCGTGTAAAAGAACAGCAAGAGGCGCTCGGAACACCTGAATCTCGCATTGAACATGACCGCATCGCAAAGCGTGAAATTCAAGCCTATGCAGCTGAACCAGCGGCAAATGTGCTCCATGAAACAGTCATTTTGCCTGAGCACGATATTATCCACCATCGATTGCATCTTGAGGCGGAGCCACACGATAAACAAATTGATACTCTCTTACAGTTAGTAATGCAGCACGGTATTCGTAACGTACTCTCAATTGCTAAAAAAAATAACAACCCCCACTTGGAGGATGATTTGCACCGCGCCCTGGTTCGCTATGTTGCAGAAGGCTTGCCTGACAGAGGTGGAGGGACGAGTGAAAAGGTGCGTCGCGCACTCAATATGGTCTTATTTGAAATCCAACCACAAGCCTCGGGCGAAGGAAGTGAAGAAAAATCGCAAAATCAAAAACTTGAGCAGATTCTCGCCTCTTCTGAGCAGCTCTATGCGGGACTCCTCTCGCTTCTTGGGGATCACGAAGGATTCTCTCTTGAAGTTGCAGTCGGAGAAGGTACCGAAGAAGCATCGCTCTACTTAGCAGTGCCGCATCCTCGTCAGTCCGTTGCAGAACGCCTTATTGCGTCAGTATTCCCGAATGCCCGCATCAATGAAAAGCGTGGTGACTACAACGTATTTAATTATGATGGTCATCATGTTGCTGCCTATGCGCAGCTCCATGAGCACCCTGCTTTGCCGCTTAAAACTTATGAGATGTATGAGCACGACCCGATGAATGTTACTCTTGCCTCGTTTGCAAAAATTGCAAAACATGGCGAAGGAGCGGCACTGCAGATCGTGGTTGCAAACGATGGCGACCGTTTTAATCACCACTACAAAAAGATACTGCGGGAGCTTGAGCGCGGGCAGCCAGTCTATAAGGCCCTCCGAGTGCGCGAGACAGCGTTTGCCGAAGCGCTACGCAAACTGGGGCGTAGTGTCCTATTTCCAGACGAAGCAAAAGAGGAAAAAGAAACCGGATACCACCGCACGAGCGATCAGGTCTCGACCGAAGAAATTACTCGCAAAATCAAGTCACGAGTCGCATCGGTCAACATTCGCATAGTTACTTCTGCAAAAACTGAACAGCGTGCTAATGACTTGATAGACAACCTTATCGCTACCTTTGCGCAGTTTGATAACCCGCGCGGCAATCACATCAAGTTTGAAAAAGTGTCGCGCTGGAGCCTCCCCAATGTGTTGCGCGAATTTACCTATCGTGCGTTTGATGATTCGATTGTGCTCCCGCTCTCGCTTGCCGAAATTAACGCAATGTTCCACTTTACCGCAGAGCGTGTCACAACATCACGCGAGCTGAAGCGCTCGCATTCAAAACAGGCTCCTGCACCGGTTGAAATGCCAAAAGACGGGATTGTCGTCGGTATCAACCGATACGGTGCCGCTGATAGCCCGGTGCACTTCGGCTCCTCTGACCGACTGCGCCACTGCTACGTGATTGGACAGACGGGTACTGGCAAAACGGGACATCTCAAAAACATGATCATTCAAGATATTTTAAATGGCGATGGTGTTGCGTTTATTGACCCACACGGTAATGACATCATTGATATTTTAGCGGCTGTGCCACCTGAGCGAGCGGGGGATGTCATCTACTTTGATCCGGCACACACTGCGCGTCCCATGGGGCTCAACATGCTCGAGTTTGATCATAGCAAGCCTGAAATGAAGACGTTTGTGGTAGATGAGGTCTATGGCATTTTCCGTAAGCTCTATTCTGATGTTCCCGAGGCGTTTGGTCCCATGTTTGAACAGTACTATCGCAATGCGGTGCAATTGGTGCTTGAAGATCCTGCTTCAGGCTGTACGTTTGTCGAAGTACCGCGTCTTTTTGCAGATCATGCCTTTCGTAACTTGAAACTCTCCCGCTGCAAAAACCCTATCATCGTTCAGTTTTGGAGAAAAATTGCGGAAGCAGCAGGAGGTGATGCCGCTCTTGAGAACGTGACGCCGTATATCTCCAGTAAGTTTGATGTCTTCTTGGCGAACGACATTATGCGCCCGATCGTATCGCAAGAGAAATCATCATTTGATTTTCGCAAAATAATGGATGAGAAAAAAATCTTCCTCGCCAACCTTTCAAAAGGTCGTGTAGGCGATAAAAACATGGCCCTTCTCGGCCTCGTCTTAGTGTCAAAGTTTTTGCAAGCAGCGTTTTCGCGTGTTGATTCGCATGGGAAAGATATGCCGACGTTCTACCTCTATATCGACGAGTTCCAAAACTTTGCGACACCCTCTATCGGCACCATTCTCTCTGAGGCTCGTAAATATAGACTTTCTCTCGTTATTGCTCACCAGTTTATTGCGCAGCTCGATGAGAAGATTCGTGATGCGGTCGTCGGCAATGTGGGAACAAAGTTTTCGTTCCGTATCGGTGCTACCGACGCCGAATTCTTGGCAAAACAATTTACTCCCGTGTTTTCTGCAAAAGATCTTGAAAACCTGCCAAACAGAAACGCGGTGGTGTCACTTTTAGTAAACGGTGTTCCGGCGCGCCCGTTTACAATCGAGACTCAAAACTTGCCAAACATCTCCTACGAGCGAGTGGACGCACTCAAAGAACTTTCGTATAGTACGTACGGCAGGGATCGGGATGAGGTTGAGGCCGATATGCGTGCAAAATTTGCACCACCACCAAAACCAGAAACACCCGAAATACCTTCCGGTTTTTACGTTTAATTAGCAACAAACTTTGTTATGGCAGATAATCATCCTAAAAAAGAGCGCACGTTTGTCATTATTAAGCCTGATGGAGTGCAGCGCTCGCTTATCGGCGAGATTATAAAGCGCTATGAGCGCACGGGTCTTAAGCTTATCGGTATGAAGTTTGGGATGGCCGAGGAAAAGAAATTTTGGTCACACTACAACAAAGATGATGCGTGGTTTTTGAAAAAGGGAACTAAGATTGCGGAAGATAAAAAAGCAGCAGGACTTCCTGTTGATAAAGAACCTCTTGAATACGGTAAAGATATTATCCGCCAGCTCGTAGGCTTTATGACGGCGGGGCCAGTTCTTATGATGGTGTGGGAAGGCAATCAGGCCGTTGCTGTCATAAAGAAAATTACCGGAGAGACAGAACCCGCCTCCTCTGATGTTGGCACGATTCGCGGTGACCTAACGGTTGACTCATACGCAATTGCTGCGGTTGACGACCGTGCAGTTCGCAACCTCATCCACTGCTCTGATCAGCCATCCGAAGCAGAGCGCGAGATAGCTGTTTGGTTTACGCCAGAAGAAATGGTCTCGTATCGCCTCATGTCAGAAGCAATGCTCTACGACATCTCGCTTGCCGGTATTCTCAAACACTAAGGTATGATAGGCGGCAAACCGCAATATCTTCATCAAACAACGTACGGTAATGCCGGCGGTATTCACACCGCAAAGCCGATGTTTGTCATGAAGAACAACGGCATTTATCGTTCTGAATATCACCCGGAGGGAAAATCAGAAGCAGCGCTCTATAACGTACGCGGTAATCATGTCTTTGCTGCTGGAGCCCATCCTAATGGCCCATCGCTCAACGCAGTATACGAAATACGTGGCGACAAAATGCATACAACTACGCATCACCCTGAACACAGTCCTAACTCACACGTCTTCACATTGAAGCCACACGCATAACCGCACAGCTTCACATGCGAAATTGTCACTTGTCCACGTACTTCTTGCTACTTACGCCAAAATGATATACTTGGTATAGCGACGGGTACTACAACCTCTTGGTAACAATTAGGGATTCCCATATTGCTTCGCGCCATTGGCGTGACTGCTGCGGAGACCCACCTGGATTTCCTCCAGGCTTGCCGTACTCGCCGCTACTAAAGCTCCGCTCCGCCCTAACTCAGAGTCATCTGAATTAGAGCGGAGCGGATTTTTGGTACAATGCTTCGTATGCGCGCACTCCTTGTTTCCGCACTTTTGCTTCTCTGTGTTGTAGTACTTCATATAGTGGCACTCAATCACTTTTGGTACTGGCGATATCCCTGGGTTGATATCGTGGCACATGGTGTAGGGGGAGTGAGTCTTGGGCTTTTTATGCACTGGGCTCTTTCAATCCAGTACAATCAACCTCGTATTCTCGCGGTTCTTATATACACACTAGTTGTATGCGTTGCATGGGAATGTTTTGAATATATGGCAGGCTTTACGCGCGACATAGGATATGCGTTTGATACGACTCAGGATATTCTTATTGGCCTCTTAGGAGGAACAGTAGGTTATGGTATTGCTCGAAGCATATGAGTACGCTTACATTCTACGGCGGTGCGGAAGAAGTAACAGGAGCAAACATCGTACTTGATACAGGCACCACTTGTATAGCGCTTGATTGTGGGCTTCATCAACGGGAAAATGTCTGCAGCCCAGAAAACCTTGTATCGTTTGCATACGACCCGCACAGCGTTGAATTTTTAATTATCAGCCATGCGCACGCTGATCACATCGGTCGAGTACCGCGATTAGTAAAAGAAGGTTTTTCAGGAAAAATAATTTCAACACCCGCGACTAAGGAGCTTTCCGCTCTCATGTTTGATGATGCTTTGTCGGTCATGGAACAAATATCGGAGTGCGAGCCGCTCTATACGCGAGGAGATGTCGACAAAGCGCTTGCACAGTGGCAAGGAATTGATTATCACTCCCCCTATCGCATACGTGATGATAGTACGCTCGAACTACTCGATGCGGGGCATATTTTAGGTTCAAGTATGGTACGCCTCACGCGAAACGGAAAAGTATTTCTCTATACGGGTGATTTGGGGAATACACCGGAACCACTCTTGAATGAAACCGAAAGCCCCCAAGGCTCTCATATTGTTGTTATGGAAAGTGTATACGGCGACCGTGTGCATGATGCGCGCGACGAACGACGGGATATGCTCGCGCAACAACTCGAGCTCACGCGCGTGCGTGGCGGCGTTCTTCTCATCCCATCTTTTTCGCTCGAACGTACCCAGGTGCTGTTATCTGAGATTCACGAACTCGTTGCGACGCGACGCATACAGCCGTTGCCGATATATTTGGATGCACCACTTTCAATTCGGGCAACCGACGTGTATCGCCGATATCCGTCATATGTAAATGAACGCATTCGAACCCAACTTGAGCGAGGAAATGACCCATTTTCGTTTGAAGGACTTACTATCACGCCTCGAGCCATTGATTCGGAGGCAATACACGCAGCTCCTTCACCGAAAGTCATCATAGCGGGCGCGGGTATGTCGCATGGGGGGAGAATTCGCGAGCATGAGCGCGTATATTTAGGGAAACCAACCACAACGGTGTTGTTCGTGGGGTATCAGTCACCGGGTTCTTTAGGCAGACAATTACAGGACGGCGCTACGCGTATTGAGATTGAGGGCGTGCAGTGTACAGTGCGGGCGAGAATGGAAACCCTTACCGGGTACTCAGGGCATGCCGACCGCGACCAGCTGCTTTCGTTTGTTGAAAAAACTCTCAATACCAAGCCACGCGTCTTTGTTGCGCTTGGTGAGACAAAAAGCGCTTCATTTCTTGCACAACGGATTCAAGATTTTCTCGGACTTGAAGCGATTGTCCCCAGAAATATGCGCTCATTTGAAATTGAGTGGTAACATGGGATAACAATGGCATTCAAACGAATTCCTCACCCGAACCACACTGCGGTTCCGAAAAATTTCTGTCGTTTACCGTCAGGGTACGGCGTAGTTAAAATTGGCGTCTCCGGTTCTGCTGATACGACGTATTACGGGATGGAGGCACTTGAAAAAGGTAAGGAAATTGGTCGTGAAATTGCCCGCCAAGGCGGCATTATCGTGACGGGTGCAACGACGGGTTTTCCGCTCTTTGCTGCGATGGGAGCAAAAGACGAGTGCGGTTTCTCTGTCGGCCTTTCTCCTGCTTCTACTGAACAAGAGCATGTTGAAACATATGGTTTACCGCTTGAGTACATGGATGTCATTATCTATACCGGTTTTGGGTACGCGGGCCGCGATTTATTTTTTGTGCGCTCATCGGATGCCATGATCATTGGCCCGGGTCGTATTGGCACCTATAACGAGTTCTCTATTTCATTTGAAGATCATCGCCCGACTGGCATACTTGAAGGCTCATGGCGAACCGATAAGATCATAAAAGAGATAGTGCAGTCAGCACATCGTGACAACCCCAACATTATTTTTGATAATGATCCAAAAGCAATGGTTGAGCGGCTCATAGAAATGGTGCTCACAAGTCGCGAAAAATTGAATCTCACCTACAAAAACTCCGAAGTGGGAATTGGTCCTAAAGACGCCAGGATACTTTAGATGCAGAGATTACAACAAACTGAACAAAGCAAAACGGAAGCTCTCTGCGCCCGTTTTGCTTTGTGTTAGTGACATTACAGAGACTTTGCGATTCGTACAAAGCTCTCGGGATGATTCATGGCGAGGGTGCCGAGTGACTTCTTGTCGAGCATGATGCCTTTCTTGCGAAGGGTTCCCATAAATTTGCTGAATGAAGGAAGACCGTTTTCATGGAGTGCGGCGTTAATGCGAAGCGTCCAGAGTTGTTTAAAATCACGCTTTTTGGTACGGCGGTGGCGGAAGGCATGGGTACCAGCATGGCGAATAGCCTCCTTAGCGATGCGCTCCTTGGTAGAATAGCCAAATCGATGACCTTTTACTTGTGAAAGGATATTCTTACGGCGCTTATTTTTAGTTGTTCCTCGTTTGACGCGTGCCATGGTGAAAAAGTGATTAGTGACTAGAGTGGGGTAGAGCAAATACTACGCAAGAAAACGGCTCTTAGCAGTAGCGTCCATCGTAGCATGGAATTCGGTAGCTCTGCCGCGTGCACGTACCTCGTTACCAGAGCGTTTCGCATTAAAGTGGTTGTGACCGGGGACTCGGGCAACAATCTTGCCTTTTTTAGTTACTCGAAGCCGTTTTGAATATGATTTGTTAGTTTTCATGGTCTTCTTCCGGCTCGCCGACTGTCGGAGGGACAAAGTCCTTGGAAACAGGGGCGGAGGGGACGAACTTTTTGCCGGATTTGTCCCGCTCAAGAGCCACAGAAAGCCCTTTGGGGGACTTCGCTATTGCGTCCGCAAGTTTAAACGATTCTGGGATAATTGCAAGGAAACGCTCCAGGCGCTCCTTAAGAAAATTGAACTCCATGTATTTGTACCTGCCCCACAAAAAGAGGTCTACCTTGACGCGGTGACCCTCCTGGAGCCACTCGGCAGCCTTCTCTGCCTTAATACGCATGTCGTTTTGGGAGGTTCCAATCTTGACCTGCACCTCTTTCGTCTCGGTCACTTTAGACTTCTGCTTTACCTCCTTCTCCTTTTTCTTCAATTCGTAGGTGTATTTGCCGTAGTCTATGATCTTTACGACGGGCGGGTTTGCATTCGGGGTGATTTCAATGAGATCGAGAGCCATTTCTTGCGCCTTTTTGAGCGCTTCTCGTGTCGCCATGACACCAAAATTCTCTCCGGCAGGCCCCAGGCAGCGGACCTCAGGCACCGTAATGCCTTCGTTCATGCGGACACGTTGCTTGTCCTGCTGTGTTGTGTATTTTGTAAAGCCCATTTCACTGAGGAGTATAGCAGCTGTTATTCTCGAGCGCCACTACTCGGCAAAAGAATCACCGCTATCAAAGACGGGAGCCGTGTGAGGAGGTGTGCGATGCGAGAGTGGTTTTAGGTATGATACGAGTTTGAGAAGGGTGTCACGAAGTCGGGTCAGGAGCTCCATGAGTCGATACAAGCTTGAGAGCGATTGGCGCTCGCGACCACCGAGATCGTTACTTACAAATGTATTTGTTACCCGTACATCGGGAAAGTCATTCGGTACCTTGATTGTCGTAGTTCCTTCCTGGGTAGTTTCCCGTAACATAGCGGCATCGCTTCTTGTTACCTCTATCTTTAGGGGAGTAGTCGATGCGCTGCTTGTGGAGACCGAAGAGGAACCAGTGAGGAGGATTTGTTGCAGTAAGAGTGAATTTTGAGTACCTGTTGTTTGTACGTCGCCTGTCGAGGTGTTTTCTTTTATCGTACCGCTACTATTTTCCACAGCCCCACGTGGTGAGGAAGTGCTTTCCTGAAATCCTTGAGGGGCTGTAGAGGGAGGGGTCTGCTGTGGAATTTGTGGGACTTGCTGTGGTTTTTCGGGTTGAAAGAGCGAGCGAAGCGACTGGGCCAAGGAACCACCTGATGAAGGGCTACTCGATGAAGGACCATTTCCGTAATTTTGTGGCACAAAGTTAGGGTCAAAGCATTCAGCCACAATAGTGCCTCCACATGAAGATTTGCCGCGAGAAACGCTATGCGTCGTCGGCACAAAGTGAACTCTATCTTTGCTTCGAAGATAAAAATCAACACCAAATTGGCATGCGTTATTCCAAAGCCACTCATAGCCCGAGCTGGTGTTCACATCGATTGCAATTCCTTTCGGGTGTTCGCACTCAGCGCCGTAGGTGCAGGCAATTCCACCTGTTCCATTTTGGTATCGTGCAGCATACAGGTTTTGTCGCGCCACAGTGCGGAAACCCTCATTAATACAAACCCCCTTTCCGCTGTCATTTGCAAATTTTAAAAACTTTGCAGCACACACGGCAAATGGGTTATTAAGCTGCGCGATAGTTTGATCTGGTCCAGCCCCGCCGTAGTCGCCTCGACCACCGTTACATAAAATGCTGCGAAGATATTGTTTTGCCTCTCCAGCTTCTTTGGTGATACCGGCCGCTGCGTCACTCGGACATACTTGAGCGCCTTGTCGTGCTCCAGCACTCACTTCTTGCGGTGTTGCTATGTGGCATCCTGTTCCAAGAGTAACACCGATAGGAGCAGGGGTTTGTCCTTGAAGCACTCGTTGAGATTGACCAAATACCAGGAGCGGTGCAAAGGCACATATAAAGATAAGGCGGCGCATGCCCCCTTAGTATAACCCTGTTAGGGGCTGCATACCCCGCTCTTCCACAACCCGCGTTCTTCTTTCTGCGCTTCACGCTGGGCTGCTTTAAACTCCTTCTGGTACTTGTAGGGAAGTCGATAGGTATATTCGTACCCATACCCTTCGCGTATTTGCTGTTCGTTTACGCTCGTGCCGTTTTGTAAAAATACATAGCCAAGAAGTCGTCCATATTTATCGTATCGGTCTTGCGACGGATCGCTTTCTATACGCACCTTTTGGCCTTCGAGCATCTCACGCGCACGACGCGCCGCTTCTTTTCCGAAGCATTCAGCGGGTTTTCGATTGTCGTAGATTTCTGGTGTATTGAGTCCAATAAGACGCACTTTTACCACGGTATCTGTCTTCATAACGGCGATGGTATCGCCGTCTAGTACTTTAACGACGGGATAGAATATCTCAGACTCGGTAGAGGCGGGCGCGGGTGATTTTTCGGGAATAAGGACGGCAACGCTCGTCGATACAACGGCTGCCTGTTGGGAGAGTGGCAAAAGGTGTGGCGTTTGTAATACGAGAAACACGGCATATGCCGCGAACGGGTCTCCCACAGTTATTTCCACCCCAAACTCTTCTTTGATTTCGCGTTTGGGCCCGGCGACGATGTCCTCGGCTTACTCAATGTGCCCACCGGGGAGTTCGTACACGCCCGGGAGAAATTTCTTAGTCTCGGCGCGTTTGGGGAGGAAGACTTTTTCTACACCGTCGAAGGTGTGGTGGATAAAAGCACAGGCGGTAATGACCTGTGTGCTGTGGGTCGGGGTTTCACTGTCGTGGGTCATAATAAGCACTAACGTGTGTTAGCTTTATTATTGAACATCAATGACAACCTTAACAGGAGGCCATCCGTTTAAATTGACTCGTCTGTATCGGTTAATCTCAGTTTCTAAATTGGTGAACACTTGCGCGACTATTGAAATTTGAGATTTTGTCCACTGTTCTCCTTCACGTGGGGTCAGAATGTTGCCCTTCAAGTCTATCAGTCCTTTTTGCATATATGGGAGATAATCACTGAGATTAATTTGAGTTATACCTTTATTTTTGTAAGGGCTTTTTGTTTCATCAAGTTTTTGTTTAATAATCGTTAAAAAATCGTGTTCAAGAAACATATAGTTCTGTGTTTCGACACCTGCTTTAACCATAGCATTGAAACCAGGGGGGCATCTTTGCGACCCTGTGCTCCTGCTTCACTTCCCGCTACCGCTCCCAATGCTGCAAGGCCTGCGATACCTGCCTTCATCTTATTTAATCCCATAAGATAATTATTTAAGAAATTGTTTAATGATATTAATTGTATCATAAACTAAGAACGCTTATAGGCACTTAACCTTTTGTGGAGTGAAAAATCTGCCAAGCGCTCGAAAAGTTTTTGACGAAAACTTTTCTCCACCCTGAAGTCCTCACGGACATTCGCTCCCGCTCACACGCTTGGTCATCCTACATTTGTGGAGGAAGTTAATACTTACGCAATAAATTTTTTTGGAGGTGGGCAAATGATATAATCTAACGATGAAGAAGTACAAAAAAGTGCATCTACTACCAATTGCTGAAGCGGCGTACTTGGCGGGAATTATTGATGGGGAAGGAACTATTACTCTCACACGCAAAGAAGCAAAAGGGCCTCGCCAACTTGCGGTAACAATTAGCAGTTGCGAACAAGTTCTCCTGAAATATGCTTTGAAAACAACTGGCGCTGGGGTCGTCAGCACAAAACGAATATATGGCCCGAATCATTCACCTGCATTTTCATATCGTATTTTAAATAGGCAAGCTTTGTCACTACTCGAACAAATCGCACCTTATCTACGGACATATAAGGCAAAACGTTCAAAACTTATTTTGGAAAAGTATTTAGACGTCACGCCAAGAAATGGAAAATATAATCCTGTATTGCTAAGGCAAAAAGAGAAATTTGAAAAAAATTTTTTTGCAATAGTGCCGCAAAACACAAAAGACCGCCAAGGCGGTCTTCGTGTAAATTAGTGGAGGTGTCGGAGAACGATTCCGAGTCCAAAGCATGGTGCAGACACACATCTACAAAGCGTAGAGTATTCAAGTTTGTTTAGAAAAAATAGCTAGGAATACACAAGATACTATTTTCTCGAGCTCTCTTTCTTTAGCTTTCCCTGCGGAACGACAGGAAACGCGAGTCCGGAGATATGACATGTCGACTACCGTAACAGACTTCGGGTAGGACACGGTTACTTACGCGAGGGCTTTAAGCGCGAGCGTAAGCAAACTGCAAGTCTGCCACCTGAATTGGTGAGAGAACTGCGCGTGCGATTTTGTTTGCACTTGAGTTTGAACGGTTTTAACGTGGTCCATTCGCCACGGCTCTGCATATGAACGCACTGAATGTTTTGTCGAAGCCAAGTCACCCCCTAAAACACATCTTTCATTTGCGCGCTTCGCGCTCGTCAGATGATGTGTTCAGGTGAACAACTTTGAGCATACAAAGTTGTTTTAGCCCCTAAAACTATCCTTTAAATAGTTTCTTTTTATTTTACTTTTTTCCCGAGCTCCCCAGAGAGATTTTAGGGAACGCTCTCTATTAAAGGCAAGGGCTTTATCGGCAAAATTTTCAGAATGTATTAAATGAACCGGTAGTCGTAGTTTTGTTGCAAGTACACCTCCTGATGTATGTCGCGCAATGCGCGAAGATAGATTAGAAGTACAACCAACATACAGACCATTGTCTTTCTCGGAATAGAGAATATAGACGGTATAGTTCACTGCTACATAATAAAATATGTTTTAGCGAATGACTGGACTTACTCGATGTGTAACCATCCCCCGTGAGATATCAAGAACAAGTGTACTTTTTGTTGTCGCAGATGTTAGAAAGCTAAAAAACAATTGTGTTCTTTCTTTACATGCGCGTTTGGTATCTCGCGGGGAATGGCTTTCTCGTGTCTCTATGTAAGACGCACGAGAAGGTAAAACATTTCAATATGATTATCAATGAACAGGGAACAGGCACTATCGTACCAATACTTGAGGACTAAACTAAGGCACTCTGTGCCAGTCGCCCGAGCATTGTAACAAATACTTGAGGGTGCAGGGGAGCCGATAGTTTGGCTCACCCGCGCGGTGTCAGGGGCGTTTCTTGCTGGCCATGATGAGGCCGAGGATTGCGAAGACGACGAGTACTCCGATGAGTCCTGGACTGCCTTCGGTTTTCCCAATCAAGAACAGCATAGTTACCTCGCGGTTGTTGGCACCCTTAAATATTGGTGAGCATTGAAGTGTGGCGAGGATCCGTTATTGGGATCCCGCGCCAAGGTCATTTCTGACCGGAGAGGCTCTTAACCTCGTCGCCGATTCGCAGGTATGCGAGGGCGATACCCGCTCCGAGAGCGAGTGCGCCGGCCACGAGACCGGCAGTGGCGAGAAATGTCCCCACGGGCACCTCCTTTATTTTCGCTGCCACACTTCAATGCTCATTATTTATTGTTGCTTTCGTGCTCTATCCATCGCGCGCTTTTCATCTTTGGCGCGGAGGTCTGCACGCTTGTCGCCCTTCTTTTTTCCACGGGCTATAGCAATAGAAAGCTTTAAAACTCTACCTTTATTATACACCGAAATAGGGACAATTGTCAAACCTTGTGACCCTTCCGCTGAGGAAATAAGCCGTATTTCCTTGGTTTTTAGGAGGAGCCTGCGGGGCCTCTCGGGGTCGTATTCCTTGGGGGCGTTCGCTAACTGCCAAGCGGGGATGGACGCGCCTACGAGATAAGCTTCACCGCCACGGGCGACGATGTGCGCGCCCTCAAGTTTGCCTCTACCCGCGCGCAGTGACTTTACCTCGTATCCATGCAATTCGATGCCTGCCTCCAATTCTTCTTGGAAGCTGTAATCGAGGTGTGCTTTTTTATTACGAATGAGTGACACCTGAACACTATAGCACTACACCTCTCGCCGCGTGAACAGAGCCCGTAATTCTTGCTCCATTGAAAGCGCGTCAGTAATACCCTGCTCGTACGTAGCGCAGAGGAGGGAGCTCTTGCACGATGCAAATGTCGCCGGAAGCTTGTCGGCAAAGAGAGTCACAATGTGCGCATCGTTTGGCGTTCGGTAGTCGGTATTTGGAGTAGAAAGTCTTCGGATGAGCGCTTTACGCAAACCTGTTGGTTGGAAAAAAGCATAGCACCGCTCAAGAAGCGTAATACCCGAGCGTTTTTTGCTGTGCGAAACAACCATGATGCGCCGCGCGCCACGTCGGTACAGCTCCTGAATGTGATCATTGAGCGTCGAACCCATTTCACCATCGACATAGTAGTGGTTTCCTAATTTCACCCATTTTGCAAAAAAGAGCGGCATCGCTTTTGCCGCGCGCAATACTTCAAACGGATCGAGCTTATCGCGCGCACTCACATAGCGAGTCGCACCAGTAATCGCATGAGAAATCGGAATAATCCATTCGATTGAGCTGCGCGCAAGGGCAGTGATGTTGAGTGGCTCTTGTATTTTAAAGATGGTATCGACAAGGTAATCGACGTCCATAATCCGCCAGAACCGTGTAAGGAAAATAAACGGTGAGGTGGGAAGTATCTCCGTCCAGACTCGTTTACCCGCTTCATACTGACCCGCTGCAAAGTACAGCGCGTTTCCGGCGTCGCCCGATGAGCCCATAATCATGTGGGGAAGTGGCAGGTGCAGATGCTTTTGGAGTGCGTAGAGAAAACCGGCGCCATGTGCGCTTTTCATGCCGCCGCCGACGAGGAGAATTGCTGTTTTTCCCGCATCCATGCACAGCACTATACCAGTTTCATCACGGAAAGAATTGTGTATACCCAGTAGTAGGGTTTCGACTCATTCTTTGAATAGTATTGTGTATGCAGCAGATACTATTACAACACAGCGCAGCGTTACTCATTTATTTAGTGCGCGGCACTAGTCGAAACCTCACTACCTGGGTATACTGCTCTCCATGTCTCAAGCATCAGCACCAGAGCCGCACAAACCGATTGAAAAGATTCCACGAGAATCAGGTATATGGTTACAAGTTGGTATCGCACTTGCCGTGTTTATGGTCGTATCGATTGGCTATTCGTACGTGAAGGAGCGGTATGGTGAAAAGAAAGAAGAAATTTCGCTCTCTCAGATTGCGAGCGATATTGCTGCGGGGAAAGTGGCTGCGATTAAAGTCGCCGGCGACGCTATTACAGCAGATTACACTGACAAAAGTGTAAAAACGTCTCGTAAGGAGCGCGAAGCATCGCTTACTGAGACGCTTATCAATTACAAAGTCGACCCCGCAAAAATTGGTGCAGTCAAAATTGATATTGCCGATGAGGAAGGTGTGCGCTTTTGGTTCTTGACGCTCGCACCCTTATTTCTCCCCATACTCATGATCGGTGGGATTATTTGGTTTCTGTCTCGGCAGATAAAAGGGACGGGCATGCAGGCATTTAGTTTTGGCAGATCGCTCGCGCGCCTCACGTCGCCGGATGACGCGAATGAAAAAGTGACCTTTAAAGATGTGGCAGGCGCAAAAGAAGCAAAGGTGGAACTCATGGAAATCGTCGACTTTTTGAAGAATCCAAAAAAGTTTATTCAAATCGGTGCGCGTATTCCAAAAGGTGTGATGCTCATGGGTGCTCCGGGTACAGGCAAAACGCTTTTGGCGCGAGCAGTTGCGGGAGAGGCGGGTGTGCCATTCTTTTCAATATCTGGCTCTGAGTTCGTCGAAATGTTCGTCGGTGTCGGCGCATCGCGTGTCCGCGACTTGTTTGAAACCGCAAAAAAGGCAGCGCCTGCAATTGTGTTTGTCGATGAGATTGACGCCGTTGGTCGTGTGCGTGGTGCAGGTATGGGTGGTGGTAATGATGAGCGCGAACAAACACTCAATCAGATTCTGGTTGAGATGGATGGGTTTGAGCCAAATGAAAGCGTCATCGTGATGGCGGCTACAAACCGCCCTGACGTGCTTGACCCAGCGCTTTTGCGTCCTGGTCGCTTTGATCGCCGCGTGACGATTGATGTACCCGATCGAAAAGACCGAGAAGAGATTTTGAAAGTGCATGCGCGCAAGAAGCCCCTTGGTCCTGATGTAAAACTTACCGTGATTGCTGAACGCACACCCGGATTTAGCGGAGCGGACCTCGCGAGTATTATGAACGAAGGCGCTATTCTCACTGCGCGCGAGGACCGAAAAGAAATCACGCAGTATGACTTGCTGCGCTCGGTTGAAAAAGTAATGCTCGGACCTGAGCGGCGCTCGCATGTCTTGAACGAGAAAGAAAAAGAAATTACCGCCTATCATGAAGCAGGGCACGCCATCTTAGCATCGGTCTTGCCGTACGCTGATCCGGTTCATAAAGTCTCAATTATTTCTCGCGGCAGGGCGGCAGGATACACGCTTAAGCTTCCGCTTGAAGAATCGCGCATGCAGACGAAAAAAGAATTTTTGGATGACATCGCGGTTTCTCTCGGCGGCTATATTGCTGAAAAGTTAGTGTATGGCGATGTGACAACCGGTGCATCAAATGATTTGCAAGTATTAACTGGCCTCGCGCGCAACATGGTGACACAGTACGGCATGTCGGACAAGCTTGGTGCTATGGCGTATGAACCGTCGCAGGGACGTACGCTCTTTGGCGGCGGGCTTGAGCCAGCAGAGCTCTCGCAAGAAGTAGCGTCGCAAGTTGATGCGGAGGTAAAAGCAATCGTTGATGGTGCTTACAAAAAAGCAGAGACAACTATAAAAAAGTATCGACCGGTGCTTAACCTCATTGCAAAAACACTCGTGGAGCGCGAGACAATTGAACGCGAAGATTTTGAAAAATTGCTACTTGCGAGTGGGATTGCTCCAAAGCAGAAAAAAGAATTGGATCAGGTGATTGCGGGATAGTGGTTGTAGGGTATCAGAGGGCGCGGGGTGCTGTTGCGCCTCGTGCCCTCTTTCGTATACTCAAAGACAGGTCAAGGTGGTCTTGACGAAAAGGAGGTTCTCATGTGCGCAATCTTTGGCGTTTTCAACACTAAAAAAGCAGCGGAAATAACAGTTATAGGACTTCATGCCAATCAGCATCGAGCAATCGACTTCGCAGGCATCGTCTCTTCCGACGGTCAATACTTATATCGGGAGCGTGGTGCGGGTCTTGCGCGCCAAGTATTTTCAAGTGAAATGCTAACGCACCTTCACGGTCCTAATGCTCTTGGGCACTTACGGTACCCCACCGTTGACGACGATTCGTCGCGCGACAATGTTCAGCCAGTTATGGGTATTTATAAGGGCGTCCAAATCGCAATTGTTCACAACGGTAATGTAACCAATGTTGCTGAGTTGAAAGCTCGTATGCACGGCGTGGGCTTTACGACATCACTCGATACCGAGGTTATTCTCCGACTCATATCTACCCAGTGCAGTGGAAGCGTCGAAGATGATCTTGCACAAGTTGCGCCCCACATACAAGGAAGCGCAACGCTTGGAATCTTGCTTCCCGATCGACTGATTGCGTTTCGCGACACAAGTGGAAACCGACCACTCTCAATTGGAAAGCATGGCGACTCGTACGCCGTCTCTTCTGAAACGTGCGCGTTTGCAAATGTTGGTATGGAGTGGGTGCGAGACGTTGAGCCGGGCGAGATTGTTACGCTGTCAAACAATGGCATAACATCACGCATGCTCATACAAAAGCCAGCGCTCAAAAAATGTCGTTTTGAGGGAATCTACTACAGCCATCCTTCGAGCACGGTCTTTGACGAATCGGTCACATACTTTCGACTTCGGTTAGGGCGTGCGCTTGAACAGCACTGCCCAGCTCGTGGTGCGGATATTGTAACCCCTGTTCCTGACAGCGCAACCTTTATGGCGCTGGGGTACGGAGAAAGTGGCAACTCAGGACGATATCTACCTGTTATTACGCGCAATCACTATGTGGGTCGTACTTTTATTGCCGCAACGCAGGCGAAGCGAGATGAAGAAGTGTCACAAAAGTTTAATTTCTCTCACGCCGAGATAGTAGGTAGAAGTATCGTCGTCATTGACGATTCGATTGTGAGAGGGACAACGTCTCCTAAGATTGTCGCGCTACTGCGACAATTGAAAGCTCGTGAAGTACATGTGCGTATCGGCTCTCCGCCAATAACGCACTCGTGTCGCTACGGTATCAATACGCCAAAGCGTGAGAAGCTTATCGCTTCGCATAAAGACGTCGAAGAGATACGAGTGTGGATGGGTGCGGACTCGTTGGGATTTCTCCCGCTAGAAGTCCTCAAAAGTCTCTCTCCGCATCCTCAAAGTTGGTGCTTCTCTTGCATGACTGGAGAGTACTGGTAATCCGCGCGCCCGCCTCACTAAAACGGCGGGCGCGTTTCCTTTGCGCTCTCGGGATGCTGTGCTACTATCGGGCTTTAATGGATGTCATATTACGGAAAAAGCCACTTTCAGACGCGGAAATGGATCTCGCCGACGTGCGAGCAGGGCGAGATCTTTCATTTTTTGATCTCGTATCGATAAACCAGGTAACTGACAAGGACCTGGTTCTTTTATTTGACGTAGCGCGTCGATTTCGCGATTACAAAACCTATAAGTTTTCTTTTAACAAAGGATACTCGCATATCAACGCGTTTTTTGAGCCTTCAACACGTACTAGTTCAAGTTTTGACCTTGCAGCAAAACAGTTGTCGATGGACACTGCGAGTGTCTCCGGCAATAGCTCGCTTTCAAAAGGGGAGAGCTATCTCGATACGGTGCAAACAATTGATGCTTACAATGTAAAGACGATTATTATTCGTTCAAAAGAATCGGGTGTTCCAGAAATGGCGGCGCGACACACCAATGCATCAATCATCAATGCGGGGGACGGGTGGCACGAACACCCTACGCAGGCGCTTCTCGACGGCCTCACCATCACTGACCATGTCGGCTCCATGAACTTGAAGGGGATTGTCGTGGTGATTGTCGGTGATATTTTGCATTCGCGCGTCTTTGGTTCGCTGGTACGTTTGTTAAAAAAGATGGGCGCAACCATTCGTGTCGCAGCGCCCCATACGCTTATTCCCAAAGAGGTGGAGCGTTTTGGTGTTACGCATCATGTCAGTATTGAAGAGGCGCTCTCAGGAGCTGACGTAGTTTATGCGCTACGAGTACAGAGTGAGCGCGGCGCAAATGGCTTTGTGCCATCGCTTCGCGAATACTCAAAAATGTTCGGCATTTCAAAGGCGCGCATGGCGCTTGCGAAAAAAGATGCAATGCTTATGCACCCGGGACCGGTGATTCGTGATATTGACGTTCATTCGGTCTTCGCTGCTGCAGATGAGCAGTCGTACATACTGCGACAGGTGGAAAACGGTATGGCCGTGCGCAAATCGCTTCTGTGGCTTATTAGCGACCGTATCGATGGTGTGCGTAAGACGTTTACCCGCAAATAATACATCCGCCCGAAAATCTTTCCTCCATCTCTATGACAACATCAACTACAAATTCAAAATCAGGACTCCAGCAGCACGGCACGAGAGATGCAGGATTTTCTGGCGGACAAACACTCCTTATAAAAAATGGACACGTAGTAGACCCGCAGAACAACATTGACGAACAGTTTGATGTGTTAGTGGAAGATGGTGTCATAGCGAAAGTGGCTAAGAAAATTTCTGATAAAGCACAGAAAATCATTGATGCGAAGGGTCTTGTTGTGACGCCGGGCCTTATCGACATGCAAGTGCATTTGCGCGAGCCGGGGCGTGAAGATAAAGAAACGATTGAAACCGGATCAAAAGCGGCTCTTGCCGGGGGCATTACTTCGGTTGTTGCGATGCCAAATGTCACACCAGTTGCTGATAATCAGACGGTTATTGAGTTCATCGT
>Ga0214923_10002575_pt1 | contig 23891 bp, 23 predicted proteins | sample LL1510_MetaG_FD_177993 | JGI IMG/M metagenome (GOLD analysis project Ga0214923, IMG submission 177993) | Freshwater microbial communities from Lake Lanier, Atlanta, Georgia, United States - LL-1510 | ecosystem: Environmental > Aquatic > Freshwater > Lake | place: USA: Georgia | collected...
GTTCGCCGGCCGAGCGACGTGCTCGTGCCCCGCTGGGATCCCTCGGTGCTCTTCACGCCGGCAGGGATGAACCAGTTCAAGGACCACTTTCTCGGTGCGTGCAAGCTCGAGTTTACGCGGGCCACGACCTGTCAGAAGTGCCTGCGGACCGGCGACATCGACAACGTGGGCCGCACGCCGCGGCACCACACGTTTTTCGAGATGCTCGGGAACTTCTCGTTCGGCGACTACTTCAAGCGCGAGGCCATCCACTGGGCGTGGGAGTTTCTCACGGCGCGCACCTGGCTGAACATGGCCCCCGAGAAGCTCTCCGTCACCGTCTATCGGGATGACGACGAGGCGTATCGGATCTGGTCGGACGAGATCGGCGTGCCCGCCGAGAGAATCTCGCGGATGGGGGAGGACGACAATTTCTGGCCGGCCTCGGCGCCGTCGCAGGGCCCCGACGGTGTCTGCGGCCCGTGCAGCGAGATCTTCTTCCGGATGCCCGACGGGAGCGACGTCGAGATCTGGAACCTCGTCTTCACCCAGTTCAACCGCGAGGGACCGCCCCCCGACAACCTCAGGCCGCTCCCCAGTCGCAACATCGACACGGGCATGGGGCTCGAGCGGACGTGCGCGATGCTGCAGGGTGTCGAGAGCAACTTCCACATCGACATCCTCCGGCCGATCGTCGAGGCGGCGGCGGAGGTGTGCAGCCGGCGGTATGAGCCGGCGAGTGACGACGGCCGGCGCCTGCGTCGAATCGCCGATCATGTGCGGGCCTGCACGTTCGCGATCCATGAGAACGTGCTCCCGGGCAACAACGAGGAGAAGTACGTCGTCAAGCGGCTCCTGCGGCGGGCGGTGCTCGACGGCCGGCAGATGGGGATGCGCGAGCCGTTTCTCCATCGCCTCCCTGCCGTCGTCGCCGCGATGATGCGGGCGCCTTACCCGGAGCTGGCCGACACGACCGATCGGGTCGCGCGGGTCATCGAGCGGGAGGAGGCGTCGTTCCTGGCGACGATCGACGGGGGCCTCGAGCGGATCGAGCGGCTCTTCGCCTCGATCGGCAGGTCGGGCGCCGGCACGGTGGCGGGGGCGGACGCGGCGGAGCTGTACACGACCTACGGCTTCCCGCCGGAGCTGCTGGAGACGCTCGCGGCCGAGCGCAATTGCGGCTTCGACTGGGAGGGCTTTCGCGTGGCGATGGAGGGCCATGGTCTCCGGTCGGGCGCGGGCCGCACGGTGGACGTCTTCGCGACCGGGCCGCTCGACGCGCTCAAGAAGACGATGCACGGCTCCGAGTTCGTGGGGTATGAGTCGATCGAGTCCGTCGGCCGCGTGGTCGGCATCATCGCGCAGGAGACGCTCTGCGATTCGCTCACGGAGGTGGGGCACGACGCGCGTGTGACGGTCGTGCTCGACCGCACGCCGTTCTACGGCGAGTCGGGCGGCCAGGTGGGCGACTCGGGGTGGCTCGAGTGGCCTGGTGGACGGTTCGAGGTCGACGACACGCAACGCACGGCATCCGCCGCGGGCGCCGAAGGATGCTTCATGCTCCACGTCGGTCACCTGCGGGCCGGCACGCTCACGCTCGGCCATGACGTCACGGCCCGCGTCGACGGCACGCGCCGCGCCGCGCTCCGGCGTGCCCACTCCGCGACCCACCTGCTCCACGCCGCCCTGCAGCGATTCCTGGGCACCCACGCCGTGCAGCAGGGGTCGAAGGTGGACGCCGACCTCCTGCGGTTCGACTTCTCCCATCCGTCGTCGATCGACGCGGACACGCTGACGCGAATCGAGGACATGGTCAACGACCGCGTGCTCGCGGCGGTGCCGGTGTCGGCACGGCTGCTGCCGCTCGCCGACGCCCGGCACGAGGGGGCGATGATGCTCTTCGGCGAAAAGTATCCCGACATCGTGCGCATGGTGACGATGGACGGTGTCAGCCGCGAACTCTGCGGCGGTACGCACGTGGCCAGCACCGGGCAGATCGGGCTCGTGCGGATCGTGGCCGAGGAGAGCGTGTCGGCAGGCACGCGCCGGATCACCGCCGTGACCGGCGCCCGGGCCGTCGAGCGGCTGCGTCAGGTGGAACGGACGCTCGCCGACACGGCCGCGACGCTCAAGGTGCCCGTGGCGGAGGTGCCGCAGCGGCTCGCCACGCTCCTGCGCGACCTGCGCGAGCTGAAGAAGGCGAAGCCGGCCTCCGCGCCGGCCGGCGTCTCACCGGATGACCTGCTCGCCTCCGCCGCCGACCTCGCGGGCACGCGCGTGGTCGTGGCCGACATGCGCGGCAGTGACGCCGGCGCGATGCGGCAGTGCATCGACCTCCTCCGCCGCAAGGGCAGCCCGATCGCCGTCCTGCTCGGGAGCGTCGAAGGAGACAAGGTGACGCTCGTGGCGGGCATCTCGAAAGAACTCGAGGCACGCGGATTTTCCGCCGGCGACTGGATCCGGGAGGCTGCGGCGATCGTGGGAGGGAAGGGGGGCGGCCGTGCCGACATGGCCCAGGCGGGCGGCAAGCTCGTCGACAAACTCCCGGAAGCGCTCGAGGCGGCCCGTCGGTCGATCGACGCGCGGCTCACGAGGTAGGCTCCGCGACCCGCGCGATCCGTACCGCGCCGCGCCTCCTTGCCCACTGTGGCTTCCACCTCCAGGCGTGCGAATGCGGATTTGTCGATCATCCGACCCGCTCGCTTCCTGCACCCCCTGTGGCGCACGCCTCCAGGCGTGCGAATGGACCCGCGCGCATCCACCGACTTCGGTCGTGCGACCCCCTCGAGGCTCCGCCCGGTCAGGGCGGCTGCCCGCCCGTCACGCCGACTTCACCAGGTTCTCGATCTCCGAGATGGCCGCGTCGTAATTGGGCTCCTCGGCCACCTCCTTGACGACCTGCGCATAGCGGACGACGCCCTGGCCATCGAGCACGAACACGGCGCGGGCGAGAATCTTGAGCTCGTCGATGAGCACGCCCCAGCGGGTGCCGAACGACCGGTCCATGTAGTCGCTGCCGTTCTTCATGGCCGTGATCTGCTCGGCTCCGCAGAAGCGGTTCATCGCGAACGGGAGGTCGAGGCTCACCGTCAGCGCGTGGATCCGATCGCCGAGGGAGGCGAGTCGCTGGTTGAAGGTCTTCGTCTGGACCTGGCACACCGGCGTGTCGAGCGACGGCACGACGCTGATGAAGACCGGCTTGCCGAGCAGGTCGGCCTTGCGGATGTGCTGCATGCCGCCCGAGCCGTAGGACGCGAGGTCGAAGTCGGGCGCGGCCGCGCCGACCTTCAGCTCCTCACCCGCAAGCGTGAGTGGATTGCCCTTGAACGTCACCGCGCCGTGTCGCCCCATCGCCGGTTCTCCTCGCCCGCTGAAAGTCCGTCTGGTCGGCATGCGGCCGATCAGTCCACATGACCGACGGCCCCGCGAGCCGCGGGCAGTATGCGCGGCGTGTCCGACAAGGCAAGTCCGCAACGCGAAACCGCCGGACCGGTGCGCCCGGCATCGCTGGCCTTGACCGGCGGGTGAGGCGTGGCCAAAAATTTGGTCGGCGGAGGGGGAAAGCGGAGTCGCACGTCCCGGGCGCACCTCCCTGAATGGATCGCGGGGGTGCAGAATCGGCGCGACGGTGGCCGGGGAGCATGGGGCCGTGCCCGGATTCCGGTTGCTCCGCACCGCCGGTCGAGTGAGGAGCGTCATGTCGGGGGCGTCGTGGAGGGTCGAGCAATGAGTGGCGACGGCGAGGGAACGGCGACGGACCGGGAGGAAGCCGGGGCGATTCGCGTGGAGCGGGGGCCAGACTGGCTGTTCGTGGGCCTCGGACAGGGCGCGGCACGGCGAGACGACCTCGCCGAAGGTGTCTGCCGGCTCGTGCAGGCGAGCATGGCGCATCGGGTCGTGCTCGAACTCGACGAGGTCGAGTCGATGGATGAGCGGCTCGCGGAGGCGATCGCGGCGATCGGCACGCGGGTGCGAGAGGAGGGCGGCCTCGTGAGAATCTGCGGACTGTCGGACGCGAACCTCAGCCGGCTGCAGTCGGTATCGGCGGCCGCGCTCGTGCCCCACTTCGTCTCGCGCGTCGAGGCGGTCGGCGGGCATGACCAGCGTGTCGGGACGCCGTGAACGTCATGCGGGCGGCCGGCCGATTCGCGCAGTTTTTCGGCCTCACGCTGCCGGTGGTCGCGATCGTGCTCGAACTCCAGCATGTCGTCAGCCTCGGCCAGATGCTCGTGATGCTCGTGGCGGCGGTATGCTGCTTCGGCATCGGGCGAATCCTCGAGTCCTACGCGTCGTGACGGGGGAAGAACGCCCGCGTCCCGTCCCGTCGGAGGGCCGACGCGTGTCGAACGGGGGATGTCGCTCAGGTCGTCCTTCGGGTGACGAGTCGTCCAGCCGTGCTGCCGCCGCTGATCTTCGCGCCGCTGTATCGACGGTATCTGTGGGGCGGTCGCCGATTCGCCACGTCGCTCGGAAGGCGGCTGCCCGATGGCGAGGACTTCGCGGAGTCGTGGGAACTCGTCGATCACGGTGACGATCAGAGCGTGGTCTCGGCGGGTCCGCACGCGGGCATGACGCTCGGCGCACTGGCGCAGGACCACGGCGCCGACCTGCTCGGGCGGCAGGCACCCCAGCCGGGCTTTCCGCTGCTCTTCAAGTTTCTCGACGCCAATCGGGATCTTTCCGTCCAGGTTCATCCCGACGACGCGCGTGCCGCCCGGCTGGCCCGGCCCGACCGTGGCAAGACGGAGGCGTGGTACGTCGTCGATGCCGAGCCGGGAGCGAAGATCTACGCCGGCCTCGCGCCGGGCGTCGATCTGCCGATCCTCGCGGAGGCGCTCCGCCGCGGACGGTGCGACGAGGTGCTGCACGCCTTCGAGGCGCGGCGGGGAGACTGCGTGTTCATTCCGGCCGGAACCGTGCACGCGATCGGGGCCGGCGTGCTCGTCGCCGAAATCCAGCAGGCCAGCGACGTGACGTACCGCCTGCACGATTGGGGACGCGTGGGAGCGGATGGGCGGCCCCGGGCGCTCCACATCGAGGCGGGGCTCGAGGCGGTCACGAGGTTCGGCCCCGTGGAGCCCGTGCGGCAGCCCGCGCCCGCTCCCCGCGCCGCGCCGCGCGGCGACTCCGGATCGCCCCAGGGGACACGCAGGCTCGTCACGAGCGAGTACTTCGTGTTTGACGAGGTGGCGGCGGACGGGACATGGTCCTGCGGCGGCGACGACACGTGCCATTTTCTCGCCATCCTCGGGGGGCGCTGGTCGTGCGAGTCGGAGTGCGGTTTCGGACCGCTCGATCGGGGACGCTGCGTGCTCCTCCCGGCCTCGGCCGGCCGCCGGACGTTTCTCACCCAGTCCGATGACGCCTCGCCCGCGCGGGCCCTGCATGTCGCCCTGCCCTGACCGGGGCCTGATGTCCGCCGGAAATCAGGCTGGCACCGGCGCGGGGGCGGTCGTATCGTCTCCCGCCCGCGGTCCGGCCTCCCGGAGACGTGTCGATGCCTCGTCGGAGCGTTCATCGAGCCCTCGTGCTCGGCGCGTGCCTGAGCGCCGCCGTCGTGTCGGGGTGCGCGTCGCTCGGGCGTCCCGAGTGGCTCGATCCGGGTCCGATCCGCAACCAGCGCCGTCGCGCCGTCCGCTTCGACCCGTTCATGCAGAACGACATCGGTCCGTCGACGCTTCGGGAGTACACGATCCTCGATGGCACCCGGCCGCGGGACTATGCGGAGCCGGTCGCGGAAGTGAATCGCCCACGGTGGTGGTCCCAGCCGGTGCGCTGACGCCGCTCGACCGCGCGGAAGCCGCGTGTCGCGTCGAGCGCAGCGTCACGCCTTCGCGTGGCGCGTGTATGATCCCGCGTCGGCGGCGCCCCCGTGCGGTCCGCATGCCGTCACGTTCGGGAGCCACGCCATGCCCTCTCCTCGTCCCACGCCGCACGGTTCCCGTCGCGGCCCTCCGCGTCGGCCACCCGCCCATCGGCCGGGGGCCAGGCCTGCGACCGGCGTCGACCGACGGCGGGAGGACGGACTCGAGCGGCTGCAGAAGGTGCTCGCGACCGCCGGCATCGGCAGCCGTCGGGCGTGCGAGGAGCTGATCACGGCGGGGCGGGTCGAGGTCGATCGCGCCGTCGTGACGCAGCTCGGGACGCGGGTCGATCCGGCCGCGCAGGAGATCCGCGTCGACGGGGAACGCCTGCCGCGGGTGCGACGGGTGGTGTACCTGCTGAACAAGCCGGTGGGTGTGGTCACGACCAACTACGACCCGGCGGGCCGGCCTCGGGCCGTCGATCTCGTGCCCGTCGATCAGCGGCTCTTCGCGGTGGGCAGGCTCGACCGCACGAGCGAAGGCCTGTTGCTCCTCACCAACGACGGAGAACTGGCCAACCTCCTCGCGCATCCAAGGTACGGGGTCGAGAAGAAATACCTGGTGCAGGTCGCCGGCGTGCCCTCCGCGGAGGTGCTCGACCAGCTGCGGCAGGGCGTGCGGCTCGCGGAGGGGGAGGTGCACGCGAAACGGATCACGGTGCGGACGCACAACAAGCAGAGCACGGTGCTCGAGATGGTGCTCGACGAGGGGAAGAATCGGGAGATTCGGCGCATGCTCGCGCGGCTCGGGCACAAGGTGCACCAGCTCAAGCGGGTCGCGATCGGCGGGCTCTCCCTCGGCAACCTGCTCCCCGGCCAGTCGCGGCCCCTGGCGTGGACCGAGGTGGAGACGCTCCGCAAGGAGGCGCTCGCCGCGACCGCCGGCGAGCGGGGGCCCGTCAGGCCGATGCGCCAGGGGCGCGGTGACGGTGGCCGGCCACGGGGGCGGCGGCCCGGGGAGCGGCCTCGAGCCGGCGGACGTGGCGGGGGCGGGCCCCGCTTTCGGGACACGGCCCGCGCCGGCGGGACGTCACGCGGCGAGGAGGCCCGCGCGACGACGCGGCGGCGAACGAAGCCCCGGCGGCCCGGCAAGGCATCGTCCTGGCGCAACCAGCAGAAGCCCGGAACGAAGGCTGGCGGGGCCGAGCCATGACCTGGACCGAGACCTGTGGCACGCCCGCGTCGTACGAACGCGCGACGATCGTGGCGCACACCGCCATCGCCGAGAACATCTTCCGCATCCGGGTCGAATGTCCGGGCATCGCCCCGCGGGCCCTTCCCGGCCAGTTCGCGATGCTCCGTCTCGCCGGCCGCAGCGATCCCCTGCTGGCCCGGCCCCTGGCGTTCTACGACGTCGTGGATCCCGACGGCGGCGACCACCCGCGACAGGCCGACTTCGTCTACCTCCGTCATGGCAAGTTCACGACGGCGCTGGCTGGCATGCGGCCGGGTGACGACCTCGTGATCTGGGGACCGCTCGGCAACGGCTTCGATCCACCGCCGGTCGAGCGACTCGTGCTCGTCGCCGGTGGCATCGGCCAGACGGCGCTCCTCTGCCTCGCCCGCGAGCGATCGGGTCGGGCCTCGTTCGGCACGCCGCGCCGCACGGGTCCGGTCGCACGGCAGGTGACGCTCCTCTGGGGAGCGCGCCACGCCGGGAGCTTCGGCGACGTCGATGACTTCCGCTCGGCCGGGTGCGACGTTCACCTCGCCACGATCGATGGGTCGGCAGGGCACACGGGCACGGTCGTCGATCTCATGGACGCCGTGCTGCGCGGCCCGGATGCCGGCACGATGCACGTGGCGTGCTGCGGGCCCGAGCCGATGATGGCGGCCGTCGCGGGCTGGTGCTCCGCGCGGGACGTCGGGTGCAGCGTGTCGCTCGAGGAGCCGATGGCGTGCGGCGTCGGCATCTGCTTCACGTGCGTGGCACGGGTGCGGGACGCCGCCGGAGGCTGGGACTATCGCCGCACGTGCGTCGAGGGGCCGGTGTTTCCGGCGTCGTCCATCGTGTGGGGCCAAGACGGTGGCGATGCCATCGCGTCGCGGCCGGAGTGAACGTCTCGCTCACTCTCAGCCGGCGGCGGTCGCCGTGCCGGCCGACTTCACCCGTGCCGACAGCCGCGACTTGATCCGCGCGGCACGGTTGCGATGGATCGTGCCCCCGGCTGCCGCCCGATCCGTCTGCTTCACCACGAGCCGAAACCGCTCCTTCACCGCCTCGGAGTCGTTCTGAGACAGGGAGTCGAGGAGCCTACGGACGGCGGTCTTGAGCGAGGACTTCACCGCCCGGTTGCGCTCGCGGTTGCGGAGGTTTTGGCGATGGCGCTTGCGGGCGCTGGCGGAGTGGGGCATGACAACGTTCCTGCCGGGTCGGCGTGACGGATCGGCTCACACGAACGGCCTCGCACGAACATCGAGGCCGCGCCGACGATGGATGGGGCGACGCCCGGTCAGGCGTCGGTCTCGCCGACCGCACTGTTATCGGTCACGGTTCCGAGTTTGTCCAGACGCGCCGCCACGTCGCGGTAGCCGAAATCGAGGCCGGCGAGCGCGGACAGGTGCTTGCGGGCGGCATCGGGGTCGCCGAGTCCGCTGGCGAGGACTCCCGCCCGATAGAGGGCCCGCTTGCGCAGTTCCGCCTCACGCTCGGTGAGGAGTTCGACCGCCGCTTCGTAGTTCCGCATGGCAAGTTCGTACTGCTTGATCTTCTGGAAGCATTCGCCCAGTTCCAACGACACGGCCCCCTTCCGTCGCGGGTCCTGGAGCACCTCCTGGAAGTGGCGGATCGCCTCGGCGTAGTTTCCGGCGGCTTTGAGCCGCATGGCGAGCTCGTACTTCCAGATCACGTTCTCGGGGTAGCGGGCGGCCCGCGCCGCGTAGATGTCGATCTCCCGCTTCGCCTGCGCGGTCTTCAGCCTCTCCACCGTCGCCCGCGCGTCCGCCGAATCGCCCCCCTCGAGACGCTTCTCCGCCATGAGCACCTTGTGGCGACCCCAGCGGAGGTGGCGGTCCTCGACGTGCTCCCGAATCTTGAGGTCGTTGCCGGACGCGGCGAGGGCCGCGGCCAGAACCTGCTCCGCCTCGTCCATCGACACGTCCCGCTCGAGCAGGTCGGCGAGCTCGAGGTAGGGATCGATCACGGCCGGCTGCTCCCCGATCTGCTTCCGCAGGGCCGCGACGCGCTCCACCGCGGAGACCGGCCCCTCGGGCGCGGTGGGCGTCGGAGCGGACCCGACCATCGCCTGACGTCCGACGAGTCCCTTGCCCGCGGCGATCGTCTTGTCGACCTGCAACCGCGCGATCTCGCGTTCCGCCTCCTCGCCGAGCCCCTTGAGATCCTTGATCCGCACCCAGCAGGCAATCGCCTGGTCGAACTCCCCGTTCGATGCCGCGAACGCGGCACAGGCACGGTTCACGTCGGGATCCTTGGGCGACGCATCGAGCGCGGCCTTCAGGTACGTTCCCTGGGCGTCGCTCATCGCGAGATTGCCCGCGGCCTCGGCCATCGCGAGCAGGCAGCCGTGGTCGTAGGGATTCGCCCGCAGCGCGTCGACGCCGTGGTGGATCGCCTCGCGCCACTGCCCCTTGGTGGCGAACTTCTTGAGTCCGCCCTTGCCGCTGCCGCCCCCCCACAGCGTCGCGATCCCGCCAGCCTTGCGGGCACCGAACTTTTGTTTGATCGCGTTGATCAGGATCTGGGCGTAGACCGCGCTCGCCGGATCGCCGCGCACGCACATCGAGAACATCTCGATGGCGTAGTCGAGATTGGGGGGCTTCCCCGCGAGCGCCTGGGTGCCCCGGGAATGGCACTGCGACAGCCGGGCGCGCTCCGCCGGGGACAGGGCTCGCGCGGGCCCCGAACCGGCCGCACCGCCGGTGTCCGGAGTGGCAGTGGACTCGTTCGACATCGTGCGACACGATACGGGCACCGGAGGATCCTTCACCCCAGCCCGGCCCTCCGGCCAGGCCCGCGTGCCGCCGGTCCTGCACGCGTCGCAGGCCGCAAGTGTAGTGTGGCCTGGAGCCCGGACCAACACGGGCCCCGACCGGCCGGACGCGACCCATGATGCCAGTGGACGACCATGCGACGGCGGCCGGAGCGGGTCGGATCGTCTTCGTCGGTGCGGGTCCGGGGGCCGCGGACCTTCTGACCGTGCGCGGCGTCGACGTGCTGCGTCGCGCCACATGCGTCGTCCACGACACGCTCGTTCCAGCTGCGGTGCTCGCGCTTGCCGCCGCCACCGCGGAGCGGCGGTGCGTGACCAGCGCCACGTCGGCGGACGTCGATCCCGGCACCGCCACGGGCCTGCTGCTCGTCGAGCTCGCGCGGCGCGGAGGCCTCGTCGTCCGGCTCAAAGGCGGCGACCCCACCGTCTTCGCCCGGCTGGCCGAGGAGCTCGCCCCGCTCCGGCAGGCCGGCATCCCGTTCGAAATCGTGCCGGGTGTCACCGCGGCGCTGGCGGCCGCGGCGGCGGCGGCCATGCCGTTGACGAGCCGATCCTCCGCATCGAGCCTGACGATCCTCACCGGCCACGAGGCCGATGCGAAGGCGTCGGCGGCGGACTTCGCCACGATTGCCACGCTGCCCGGCACCCTGGCGGTCTACATGGGCGTGGAGCAGGCGCCGGAGTGGTCGCGCCGGCTCATGGAGGCCGGCCTCAGCGGTGACACGCCCGTGACCATGGTGAGCCGCGCCTCCTGGCCCGACCAGCGCATCGGATCCACCACGCTCGGCCGCTGCGCCGACGACATCGCCGGAAACGGCTGGCAGTCGCCCGCCGTGCTCATCGTCGAAGCCGGGGCCGTGCAGGCTGCATGCGGACCGCTGGCGGGGCGGCGCGTGGTCGTGACCCGCCCGGCGGGCCAGGGGGAGGATGTCGCGAGCCGCGTGCGGGCCGCGGGCGGCGGGTGCATCGCGGTGCCGCTCGTCGAGATCGCGCCGCCGGAGTCGTGCGCCGCGCTCGACGAGGGGATGCGACACGCGGCGACGTACGACTGGATCGTGTTCTCGAGCGTCAACGGTGTGCAGGCCTTCGTCGAGCGGCTCCGGTCCGGGCGTCTCGACGCCCGGGCGCTGGGCACCGCACGGATCGCGGCCATCGGCCCGACGACGCGGCTCGCGCTCGAGGCGGCGGGGTTCGTGGTCGATCTCGCACCGACGGCCTTCCGCTCCGAGGGACTGGTGGAGGCGTTCGCCGGCGTGGCCCCCGGCACCCGGTTCCTCGTCGTGCGGGCCGACCAGAGCCGGGGTGTCCTGCAGCGGGACCTGCGGGATCGTGGCCACCACGTCGACGAGGTCGTCGCCTACCGCAGCCGCCCCGTCACCGGCCTGGATGCGGCGACGTGGGCCGACCTCGACCGGGGCGTCGACTGGGTGACCGTCACGAGTCCGTCGATCGCCCGGGCGGCCCGTCAGGTCTTCGGCGACCGCCTGTCCGGCTGGAGGATCGCGAGCCTCAGTCCGGTGACGACGGCCGCCCTGCGGGACGTCGGCATCGAGCCGACGGTCGAGGCCGCCGAGGCGACCGCCGCCGCGCTGGTGGAGGCGATCGTGGCCCATGAATCCCGCACGATCGCGCCAGCCCGCACGGTCCCAGCCCCCCGGCACTCGGCGGGACGCTGACCGTGCGGCGGACGCGGAGCCGTCCGCCGCCATCGACTCCAGTGGCGTGGAGCCCTGGGTCGATAGTGGATGGCGGGGCGGAATGGTCGGCCACGGTCGTCGGAGGCGTGTGGATGAACAGGGCGACGATCCCCACGACGGTCGTCATCGTGGCGTCCCGTCCAGCGGGGCGGGGCCATGATGCGGGCGTCGTCGGCTGCGTTCCGGTGTCGTGGATCTCCGGGCCGGTCGTGGCGGGCGCCGCACCGATCACCACCGCGGACGTGCTCGAACTGCCGGCTTCCTCCCTCGGCTCGCGGCAGGCGATCCGCGACCTCGTCGGGGAGGCCCGGCGCCTGAGGCCGTCGCTGTGCGCGGTGCGGGTGCGCGGCGAACCGCTGCGGCAGCGCGACGTCCTCGCGGAGGCGGGCATCCGGGTTGCGATCGTCGATGCAGTGTCCGGCGAGACCCGAGGCACGCGGCGTCCCGCCCCTCGAGGCTGGCCGTGTCGCAGCCTCGTCTGGGGCCTCTGGGAGGTGCAGGCCGCACCCGTCGTGCGGGGCTGGCGCGGGATGATGCGAGGCACGACCCTCCCGATCACGCGAGCCGGCGGCCTCGTGGTCGCGCATGCGGACGACGGGGGCCATCGGCTCGACGACTGCCTGGCATGGGCGGCCAGAGCCCGCGCCCGTGGCAGCGCCACGACCGTGTCGGTGAACGACCTGCCCGCGCTCATCGAGCAGGGTGGAGTCTCGTGCGATCCCGATGCCCGCAGCGGATCGATCCTGCGCGCCGCGTGAGTGCCGGCCTGCGGACCGGCGCCGCCGTGGAACCCCGGACCGAACCGGGTCAGCCGGCGATCCGATCAGCCGGCGGTGCCGGGCCGGTTGGTGATCGACCAGCCGAGATAGGCGAGGATCACGCTGGCGACGACGAAGCCGATGTCGATCGCGATGCTGAGGCGTCCGAACGGGAATCCCGCGGCGAGGTCGGCCACGAAGAGCACGGCCACGAGGCCCGCGATGATCATCCCGATCAGTCCGACGACTTTGGACACGCGTGCGTCACCTCCGCCAGTCGATCGAATTCCGCTTTCCGGCCCGTTTCCTTACCATATCAGCCCCCCGGCGATCCATGCCGGTGCCCCGCTCATCGCAGGAACCACCGTGTCCGACCGCCCCACGCCCGCCCGCGTCGCCGTCTACACCGGGTCGTTCGACCCGATCACGCTGGGCCATCTCGACGTCATCCAGCGGGCCAGCCGGATCTTCGACAGGCTCGTGGTGGGGGTGGGCGTCAATCCCGACAAGCATCCGCTCTTCACGCTCGATGAGCGGGCGCGGCTGGTGCAGGCGAGCGTGGCCGCGCTTCCCAACGTGCACGTCGTGCCCTACGACGGGCTGTCGGTCGCCTTCGTCCGCGACCAGGGGGCGCACGTCCTGCTCCGCGGCGTGCGGTCCCTCACCGACATCGATGCGGAGTTCACGATGACCCTCGCCAATCGCAAGCTCGACCCCCACGTCGAGACGGTCTTCCTCATGGCCGACGCGGCCTATTCGCACATCTCGTCGTCGCTGCTCAAACAGATCACGCCGCTGGCGGACGACGCGGCGCTGCTGCGCTTCGTCCCCCCGCCGGTCGTGGCCGCCCTGCGGGAGAAGGTGAAGCCGCACGCGTGAACGGCATGCGGCTCGCGCGGCGGCGGCCGCCCCGGCGCCGGCGCGGTCAGTTGTTGCCTGCCGCCGACCCCCCGCCGCCTCCCTCGAAATGCTGCCGCAGGTAGCGGGCCCGCTCGATGTTGCGATCCTTCGTGTCGAGCTCGAGCCCGCGGATCTTCTGGAGGTGCGCCGGCTGCGTGCGCACGAGCAGCACGTTGATGGCGGAGATGTCGACGTCGCCGATGAGCCCGAGGAGCACGCCCATGCGCACCCGCGAGAGCAGCTGCATCGTCTCTTCGGCGGTGATCGTCTGCGCCGTGCGCAGGATGCCGTAGGCACGACTGACCTGGTCGTGGACGTTCTGCTGCGTCTCGCGGACGAGGAACTCGCGGGCCCGGCGCTCGTACTCGATGAGCACCGGCACCACGTCGCCGACCTGCTCGACGAGCTCTTCCTCGGTCTTCCCGAGCGTCGTCTGGTTGGAGATCTGGTAGAAGTCGCCCATCGCCTGCGAGCCTTCGCCGTACAGGCCGCGCACCGCCAGCGAAATCTTGTGCAGGCTCCGGAACACCTTGTCGATCTGCCGCGTCATCACGAGCGCGGGCAGGTGCAGCATGACGCTCACGCGGATGCCCGTGCCGACGTTCGTCGGGCAGGCCGTGAGGTAGCCCCAGCGGGGATGGAAGGCGTAGGGGACCACCCGCTCGATGCCGTCGTCCACGCCCGCGATCTGCTGCCAGACCCCGGCGAGGTCCAGCCCGCTGTGCACGCACTGGATGCGGAGATGGTCCTCCTCGTTGATCATGAGGCTCACCTGCTCGCGGCCGTCGATCCCGACGCCGCGGGCGCCCTGGGCGTCGGCAAGTTCGCGGCTGATGAGCTGCCGCTCCACGAGGAACTGCCGATCGACCTCCTCGAGGCCGCCGACGTCGATGTACTCGAGCCCGTGGCCGACGGGAGCCGACGTGATGCGGTCGCGGAGGAACCGCTCGATCTCCGCGCGATCCTGCTCCGTCGCACGGCTCACGAACGGGAACTGGGCGACATTGCGGGCGAGCCGGACGCGGCTGCTCATCACGATGTCGGACTCGGGGCCGGTGCCGCGCAGCCACTCGCCGACGGACTGGGTGAGATTGTCGAGTTTCATGCCGCGGTCCACGTCCTCCGACCGATCACGTCCCTGCCGCACCGAGCCACCGCTGCTCGAGTGCGCGGATGGCGTCGCGGTGCTCGCGCGCCGTCTCGTACGCCTCGCACGCGATCGCCTCCTTCATGGCCCGCCGCAGCCCGATGATCGAGGTCAGCTCCTCGGTGCCCTCGGGGAGACCGGCGAGGCTCCCCTCGCGTGACGGTCGCCGGCCGGTGTGCCGCACCGCTCCGTGGATGTTCGCGATCAGCGGCTCGAGTTCCTTCTCGAAGTGCACGTAGTCGTGCGGGCAGCCCAGCCGGCCCTGGTTGCGAAACTCGAAGAAGGAGATGCCGCACATGGGGCACGACTTCTGATCGAGTACGGCGAGCTCGTCCGCGGTCTGTCCGACGCCGAGCGGTCCCGTGATCCCTCCACCCGTCTCGGGCTCCTCGCCGCCTCCCGCCTCCGACTGGTTCAGGTAGGTCCGGGCATGGTCCTCGCAGAGATGCAGCTCGCGGACCTCGCCCGTCTCGAGTTCGGTGATGTGGAACACGGCCTGCTTGTCGCACTGCTGACACTTCATCTCGACCGGAGCTCCGCGGGACGTCCCGGGGAATCATAGCGGGCGAACGCGGGATGGTCGTCCGCAGTCGTCGGCGTGTTGTTGCTCAGGGACGCCGGCGGTAGTCTCTCCGCAGTTCGGCAGCTCCCCGTCCCCCATTCCGCGTCCATGCCGCACCTCCCGGACAGGGCCCGCTTCGCCGACCTGGCACGGACGAACCGGCTCGTGCCCGTGTACCGGCGGCTCTTCGCCGACAGCCTCACGCCCCTGACGGCCTACGCCCGCCTCGACGACGGTGCCGCCGGGTGTCTGTTCGAGAGCGTCGTCGGCGGCGAGAACGTGGGCCGGCACAGCTTTCTCGCCGCCGACCCCTTCCTGCGGCTCGAGGCGCGCGGGCGGGAGGTGCGGATCACCGGACCGGCGGGCGTCGAGGCGCTCGAGTGCGACGACCCGCTGGCAGAGCTCGAGCGCCGGATGGCCGCCTACCGCCCGGCCCGCCTGGCCGAGCTGCCCCCCTTCACGAGCGGCGCCGTCGGATGCGTCGCCTACGACGCGGTGCGGTACGTCGAACGGCTGCCGCACGCGCCCCCCGACGACCTCGGCCTGCCGGACCTGTCGTTCGCGTTCTACGACCGCATGGTCGTCTTCGATCACGTGACGAAGGGCGTGGACGTCGTGGTCCTCGCGCGGATCGAGGGGGAGTCGGCCTCGGCGGTGGACGCGGCCTACGACATGGCGTGTCGCCGGGTGGACGAGACGATCGAACGCCTGGCCGGTGCGGGCGGTGCGGCCGACCGACGGGGTGCGACGCCCTCCTGGCCTCCGCTGGCGGACATCGGGCCGCGGCCGGTGATCGATTCCGCCGTGCTCGAGGGGGACGGTGCGGTGCGATCCGGGTTCGACCGGGCCGCGTTCGAGGCCGCCGTGGAGCGGGCGATCGAGTACATCCGCGCGGGCGACATCTTCCAGGTGGTGCTCAGCCGCCGCCTGGAGTGCCCGTTCGACGCGCCGCCGCTCGAGCTCTACCGCACGCTGCGCGTGGTCAACCCGAGCCCCTTCATGTTCTACCTGCGGACGCCGGGCTGCACGCTCGTCGGCAGCTCTCCCGAGATCATGGTGCGGGTCGTCGACGGGACGGTGACGGTGCGGCCCCTCGCCGGCACGCGGCGGCGCGGCGCCACGCCGGAGGAGGATCGCGCGCTCGCCGAGGAGCTCCTGGCCGATCCGAAGGAGCGGGCCGAGCACGTGATGCTCATCGACCTCGGGCGCAACGACGTCGGCCGCGTCTCCACGATCGGGTCGGTCGCGCTCGCCGACGTGATGTCGATCGAGCGCTACAGCCACGTCATGCACATCACGAGCCACGTCACCGGCCGGCTCGCCCCCGGGCTCACCGCGTTCGACGCGCTGCGGTCGTGCCTGCCTGCGGGGACGGTCTCGGGCGCACCGAAGATCCGCGCGATGGAGATCATCGACGAGCTGGAGCCGGTCCGCCGCGGTCCGTACGCGGGCGCCGTGGGCTACATCGACTTCGGCGGCTCCATGGACACCTGCATCGCCCTCCGGACCGTGGTCGTGACGGGTGGACGGGCGTTCGTGCAGTCGGGTGCGGGAGTCGTGGCCGACAGCGTTCCCACCCAGGAATTCGAGGAGACGGTCAACAAGGCCCGCGGCATGCTCGTGGCCCTCGAGATGACCCGGGCCAGGCTCGCCGCCGAGGCGGGCACGCCGCCGGTCGCACGGCGGTGACCACGATGCTCCGCTTCGCCCGCGCCACGGTCGAGCAGGCGGGACAGGTGGTCGTGGACCGGGTGTCGCTGGAGGTCGAGGCCGGGCAGGCGCTCGCGCTCATCGGCCGGGACGGATCGGGCACGACCGACCTGCTCGAGGCGGCGGCCACGGCCGTCCGGTTGCATGCGGGCGACATCGAGGTGGCGGGCGTCTCGATCCGCCGGAAGCCGGACGAGGTCCGCAGACGCATCGGCTACGTGCCGGCCGAGGCACCGGAATGGCCGGGCGTGCGGGCCGGTGAGTTCCTCGAGGTCTTCGCCGCGGCGGCGGGGCTGCGCGGCACCGCGCTCGTGGCGGCGGTCGAACGCGGGCTGCGGCGCGCGGGCCTGTCGACTCAGGGGAGGGAACGGCTCGACGCCCTCTCGCGGGGGCGCCGCCGTCTGCTGCTCATCGCGCGGGCCTTGCTCCACGACCCGGAGGTGCTCCTCCTCGACGACCCGTTCGCCGGACTCGATCCGACCGAACGCGACGGCATCGAGCGGCTCGTCGAGGACACGCATCTCGTGGGCCGCACGGTGCTCGCCACGATCATCGACGCCGACGTGCCGAACTGCTTCACCCATCTGGCGTGGATGGCCGAGGGACGGATCGTCGCGATGGGCCCGCTCGACAGCGCGGCCTTTTCCACCGGCCGCGCGTGGATGCATCGGGTCGTCTGTCCCGGCAGGGGAGGGGACGCCGCGCGGGTGCTCGAGGACGCGGGCTGCGTCGTGCTCGCCGCGGACGCGCACGTCGTGGACTGCCGTCACGACCCGGCGGACGGGCCGTTCGCCGCGATCGTCGCGGCGCTCGTCGAGGCGGGCATCCCGGTCGAGTCGGCCGACTTCCGTCCGCCGTGGCCGGCCCAGCTGCTCCGCGACTGACCGCGTCGGCCGGATCCACCGGCGACTCCGCGTCACCGCGACTCAGGCCGCGTCGCCCCACGCCCGACGGACCTCTGAGAGCCCCTCGACGCAGACGTCGTACTCCCTCGCCAGCCGCTCGAGCAGGACGCGCTCCGTGGAGCCGGAGGTGTCGTCGTCGCGGACGTCGAGCGTGGCCGCGAGCCAGTACGCCCGCCGCCCGGCCTCGCGATACCCGATGAGGGCGTCATCCCCGGTGGACGGCCGTCGCGCGATCGCCTCGGGGTAGAGGCCGCTCCAAAACAGCGTCGTGTCGCCGATCTGACGAAACTCCTCCCGCGCCTCCGCCGCCGCGTGCTGCCGGGCGACGACCATGCGCTGGACGACGTCGGCAGGCGCCGGTGCCGACACCGACGCCAGGTCCGCGGCGTCGACACGGAGAAACCGCACGAGGAGCAGCGACACGTAGTCCACGAGCGGCGGGTCGACGATCCCCAGCCGCGCGTGGAACGCATACTCCGTCAGGCCGCGGAAGAAGCGATCGATGTCGTCAGGCTCGCTGGCGGCAAACATGGGACGCACCTCCGTGCGGGCCGGCGCTCGGAAGGCCCGCCGAAACCATGTCTGTGATCCGTCCGGACTCCCGGTCGGCGCGGAATTTTATCGGCGCGGCCGGCCGCCGGGCCATGGCAATCCGGGGCGGCGTGGGTTCGCCCGTCACGTCGGAGAGATGCGCCCTCGGTCTTTGCCGCGAGCCGCGCGAGCCGCGTGGGCCGCCGGGTCAGCGCGTCGCTGCCGCCAGGTCGCCGACGAACCGGCCGACGGAGTCGAGCAGTGCCTCGCGCGGCTGGCCGATCGCATCGGCCACCCTCCGCACGAGCGCGGATCCGACGATCGCGCCATCGGCCACCGCACCCACGGCCCGCACCTGGTCGGGAGCCGCGATCCCGAAGCCGACGAGGATCGGCACGCTCGTCTTCGTCGCCAGCCACCGCACCCGCTCGGCGAGCCCGTCGGGGAGTTCCGACCGGGCCCCGGTCACCCCTGCGACCGAGACGCAGTAGAGAAACCCGGTGGAGGCGCGGGCGATCGCCTCGGCCCGCGCCGGTGGAGTGGTCGGCGTGACGAGTCGCACGAGCGCGAGCCCAGCCTCGCGACACGCCGCATCGAGCTCGTCGGCCTCCTCGAGCGGAAGGTCCGGCACGACGAGCCCCGCCAGTCCGGCCGCCCGGGCGTCCGCGACGAACCGGACCACGCCACGACGGAAGATGATGGCGTAGCTGGCCATCGCGAGGAGCGGCATGCGCACCCGGGCCGTCGCCTCGCGGGCGACGACGAACACGTCCTCGAGCGTGAGGCCCGCGCCGAGGGCCCGCGTGTAGGAGGCCTGGATCACCGGGCCGTCGGCGATCGGGTCGCTGTACGGCACTCCCAGCTCGCAGAGCGACGCTCCGGCGCGGTCGGCGGCCTCGATCACCGCCACGCTCGTCTCGACGTCCGGATCACCCGCGGTGACGAACGGGGCGAGCACACGGTGGCCGGATGCGCGGGCCGCCGCGAAGACGGCTGCGATCCGGTCGAGTCCGCTGCCCGATGCGGTGACGGTCGACGCGGCAGGCTGCATGGGCGATGCGGGGTCAGGTGGTGGCGGCATCGGGCGGAAGGCCGCGGAGTCGGGCGATCTCGGCGGCATCCTTGTCGCCGCGCCCCGAGAGGCAGACGACCATGATCTCCGCAGCGGGGCGACGGGAGGCCTCCGCCACCGCCCAGGAAAGGGCGTGCGACGTCTCGAGTGCCGGCAGGATTCCCTCGTTGCGGGCGACCAGATCGAAGGCGTCGAGGGCCTCGGCATCGGTGACGCTCGTGTATTCCACGCGGCCCAGATCGCGCCAGTAGGCGTGCTCGGGACCGACGCCGGGATAATCGAGTCCGGCCGACACGGAGTGCACGTCGGAGGTCTGCCCGTCGCGGTCCTGGAGCACGTAGCTGAGGCTGCCGTGCAGGACGCCGGGGCTGCCGTGACTGAGGCTGGCCGCGTGCTGTCCGGCCGCGGCCGATCGGCCGCCCGCCTCGACGCCGACGAGCCGCACGGCCACGTGATCGACGAAGGGGAAGAACATCCCCGCCGCGTTGCTGCCGCCGCCGACGCAGGCGACGACGGTGTCCGGCAGCCGCCCGAACCGCGCGCGGCACTGGTCGATCGTCTCGCGGCCGATCACCGACTGGAAGTCACGGACGATTCGCGGGAAGGGATGCGGTCCGACGACCGACCCGATGATGTAGTGGGTGGTCTCCACCGATCCCATCCAGTCCCGCATCGCCTCGTTGATCGCGTCGCGGAGCGTCCGCGAGCCGCTCTCGACCGGCCGCACCTCCGCACCCATCAGCCGCATGGCGCGCACGTTGGGCGCCTGGCGGCGCACGTCCTCGGCTCCCATGTAGACGACGCACTCGAGGCCGAACAACGAGCAGGCGGTCGCCGTGGCGACGCCGTGCTGGCCCGCTCCGGTCTCGGCGATGATCCGTCGCTTGCCCATGCGGATTGCGAGCAGCGCCTGGCCGATCGTGTTGTTGATCTTGTGGGCGCCGGTGTGGCTGAGATCCTCCCGCTTGAGCCAGATCTGGGCGCCGCCGGAGCGCCGCGTGAGCCGTTCGGCGAAGTGGAGCGGGGTCGCCCGCCCCACGAACGTCGCGAGCAGCCGGTCCACCTCCGCGGCGAAGGCCGGATCGGCGCTCGCCTCGGCGTAGGCCTGCTCGAGCTGGTCCAACGCGGCCGAGAGCGTCTCGGGAACATAGCGCCCGCCGAACCGCCCGAACCGGCCGAGCGGATCGGGCACCATCGACACCGTCTGTCGATCCCCGTCCGGTCCGTGCATCCGCGGAGCATCGAAGGTGCGTGGTGCGATCGACACGTCGGTCATCCGGGCGGATGGTGGGGAGGAGGGGAGGGGGCGTGAGGAACGGTGAGAAACGTGATGAGGAGCGGTGCTGCCGCGAACGGCTGCCGGCTGGTCCAGCGGACGACGATCCGGCCGCATGGTGGCCCGACGCCGCGACTGATTGTAGCCTGCCGGGAACATTCGATCACCGCGCGAGCCGTCATGCCGGAACTTCCCGAGGTCGAGACGATGCGGCGGGGCCTTGCGCCCGTCATCGGCCTGCGGATCGCCGCGGTGCGGTTCCCGCGCGGTCTCGTGCGGCCCCTGAGCGTGCGGCCGCGTCCCCACGTCGTCGCCGCCCGGCTGGTGGGACGCTGCATCGCGACGGTCGGCCGTCGCGGCAAACGCGTGGTGCTGGGCATCGCCGCCCCGCCCGCCGAACCGCACGCCTGGCTCGTGATCGAGCCGCGGATGACCGGCCTCATGCTGCTGGCCGACCCACCGACGCTCGAGCACGTGCGGCTGGTCGTGGATTTCGAATCGTCGGCCACGGGGCCCTCGCGCCGGCCGCTCCGCATGCTTTTCTGGGACCGACGCGGACTCGGGACGATCAGGCTGTTCGACGCCCGTGGCCTGGAAGCCGTCTGCGGCGCCGCGCGGCTGGGTCCGGATGGGCTGCTCGTCACCGGCGAGGAGCTCGCCGCGAGGCTCGGCCGCTCCCGCCGCGCGATCAAGGTCGCGCTCCTGGATCAGCGTGCCGTGGCCGGCGTCGGCAACATCTACGCGGCCGAGATCCTGCACCGCGTCGGGATCGACCCGCGCACGGCCTGCCGCAGCATCCCGGTCACGGGCTGGCAGGCGATCGCGGACGCCACCCGCCTCGTCCTGGCGGAGGCCGTCCGATTCGCCGGGTCGTCGATCGGGGATCGCACCTATCGCGCGGTGGACGGCCGACCCGGGCGCTTTCAGCACCGGCACCGCGTCTACGGCCGCGAGGGCCGGGCATGCGCGACCTGCGGTGGCTCGGTGACGCGGATCGTGCAGGCGCAGCGATCGACGTTCTTCTGCCCCGGCTGCCAGCCTCGCGGTCGTCGCGGGGCCGGCGGCCGTCGGCCGGGTCGAAGTGGCAGGACGCGCACTGCTGGCATACGCTGACGGTCGGTGTGGTGCGGCGGGCATGCCTTCCGCCACCTCGGAAGACCGTCGTCCCGACACCCGCGCACAGGAGCAGTGCCATGGCCACGCTGAAACCCGTTTCCCGCCGTCACCTTCTCACCGGCGCCGCCGGCTGCGCCGGCATCGTCACCGCCTGCGGCTCGGGCGCCCTGGCCGCCTCGCCCGCAGACGCGCCCGCCGCGGGCCGCACCGCGGAGTCGCTCGCCGCGACACTGCATGCCTCGCTCTCGCCGACGCAGCGTGCGGAGGTCTGCTTTCCCTGGGACTACCGTCACCCGAAGTTCGGGCTGCTCCGCACCAGGATCGGCAACAACTGGAACGCCACGAAGCCGACCGTGGCGGGCGACTTTTTCACCAAGGACCAGCAGCGGCTCGTGCGGGAGATATTCGAGTCGCTCATCGAGCCCGACTGGCACGGGCGGTTCGACAAGCAGATGGAGGACGACTGCGGCGGCTTCGGGCACCACCAGTCGATCGCGTTGCTCGGTGAGCCTGGCAGCGGGACGTTCCAATTTCTGCTGACGGGACGCCACATGACGCTGCGCTGCGACGGAGACTCGGCCGAGAGCGTCGCCTTCGGCGGCCCGATCTTCTACGGGCACGACACCGGTGCCTTCAACGAGGAGCGGGACCACGCAGGCAACGTGTTCTGGCCGCAGGCCGTCGCGGCCAACCGTGTCTTCGGGATGCTCGACGGATCGCAGCGGACGAAGGCACTCGTCGAGCAGGCCCCGAAGGAGGCCGCCGTCGGATTCCGCGGACCGGGGGAAGGGCTGCCCGGCATCCCGTTGAGCGACCTCTCGCCCGATCAGCGCGGGGAGGTGGAGCGGGTGCTCGCGGTGCTCCTCGAACCGTTCCGCACGGCGGATCGTGAGGAGGTCCGCGGCTGCCTCGAGCGACAGGGCGGACTCGACCGGTGCCGGCTCGCGTTCTACCGCCAGGGCGACATCGGCGACGACGGCGTGTGGGACAACTGGCGGCTCGAGGGGCCGTCGTTCGTGTGGTACTTCCGTGGCTCGCCGCACGTCCACGTCTGGGTGAACATCGCGGATCGTGCGGACATCCCGGTCAATGCCTGACGACGCGGAGCCGCATGGACGCCGTCCGGCCTCCGAGCACGTGACCGGAGGAGCCGGGCCGACCGACTGCTGCATCATCGGCGGGGGCGTCATCGGCCTGTCGATCGCCCGCGAACTCGCCGGCCGCGGCCGGTCGGTCAGGGTGCTTGCGCGCGACGAACCCCGGGCGACGTCGTCCTGGGCGGCGGCGGGGATCTTTCCGCCGGCACCGGCATGGGCGACGGCGCCGGCCAACGCGCGCCTCACCGCGTGGAGCGACCGACTGCACCGGCAGTGGTCGGTCGATCTGCGCGACGAGACGGGCATCGACAACGAGCTGCAGGAGTGCGGCGGACTCCACCTCGCGCGCTCGACGGAGGCGATCGAGCGGCTCCGCGGGGTGCGTGCCGACTGGCTCAGCCGCGGTGCACGGTGCGAGTGGCTCGACGGAGCAGGCGTGTCCAGCCTCGAGCCGGCGCTCGCGGATGCCGTGACACGAGGGGAGGTCGTCGCCGGGTTTCTCCTGCCGGAGGAACGGCGGATCAGGCCGCCGCGGCACCTCGCGGCGCTCGAGCGATCCTGTCAATCGCGGGGCGTGGAGATCATCCGTGGGGGCGCGGTGGATGCCATCGAGACGAGCGGCGGTCGCGCGCACGGCGTGCGGCTCGACGGGTCGGGTGGCGGCGGGACGGTGCGGGCCGGATGCTACGTGCTCGCCGCGGGTGCCTGGAGCGGGCCGCTCGGGCGGGCGCTCGGCCTGCGGGTCGAAACGCGGCCGATTCGCGGACAGATCGTGCTCCTCGCGCTCGCCAGGCAGATGCTCGGACGCGTGGTGAACCGCGGCCTCGAGTATCTCGTGCCTCGGCCCGACGGTCGCCTGCTCGTCGGCTCCACACTGGAGGACGCGGGCTTCACCGCGACCGCCACGGCCGACGTGGTCGGCCATCTCCGCGGCTTTGCGGAAGAGATGCTCGGCACGCTGTCGGGGGCACGGGTCGAGCGGGTCTGGGCCGGACTGCGTCCGGGGTCGCTCGACGGTCTGCCGACGATCGGTCCGGTGCCCGGCCTCGACAACGTCTTCGTCGCCGCGGGGCATTTCCGCGCCGGGCTGCACCAATCGACGGGCACCGCGGTGATGATCGCGGACCTCGTGGAGGGCCGCCGGCCCGAGCTGGATGCGACGCCGTTCGCCGCCGACCGATGCGTCACACCACCCGGTCCCGACTCGGTCGCCGCGATGCTCGCGCGTGCGGCGTCGGAACGGCCGTGATCAGGCCGCTCACGCGGCGTCGAGCGACACGCGACGATGCAGCAGCTCGATGTCCTCCCCGACGAGACGCCGCGCGGGG
>Ga0214923_10002576_pt1 | contig 23876 bp, 23 predicted proteins | sample LL1510_MetaG_FD_177993 | JGI IMG/M metagenome (GOLD analysis project Ga0214923, IMG submission 177993) | Freshwater microbial communities from Lake Lanier, Atlanta, Georgia, United States - LL-1510 | ecosystem: Environmental > Aquatic > Freshwater > Lake | place: USA: Georgia | collected...
CAAAAAATTGAACTACTTTTATACAAAAATAATTAGAGCACAACAACCAACCAATCAATCGAGTAAACAACTAAGTAAAATGCACTTTTCAATTCTTTTCGTACTATTGCCATTAGTGGTAAACGGATTTATTTTCACAAGTAAAAAAAACGATTTTCATAAAAAACAAAAGGCATATATCGCAAAATTATTACAAGCGAATGAAATTCGTATCACCGACCGTATCATATACAATAAAGATGTTACATATTCATTCTTACTTGAATTATGTCCGTCAATTACCGATGGATTAATCGATTATTATAGTGAATATCATTTATTGAAAAATATTTCCAAAGAAACTTTCGAAAAAAACATTACCGAGAATGTAGGCGAAATATTTATGGAATCAATCTATACCTCCAAAAACTATCCATCTTATCATACAGGTGTTACGTTGAATATTGACATGAATGATGTCATTACATATCACGGACTACATTGTAATGTAGAAGAATATCCGGTGAACAGCACATATATGATGGATATGAAAAAACAAATGGTATATAAAGAAAAATCTCAAAAAGTAAGAGAAATCGATATTAACATTTCGCCAACATATGAAATAGTTCATGAAGAGTATAATGAAAAATTATGCCCATTCATTCAAAAATATATGTCGGCAAAAAAGTACAATACCAGCGATACGTATCCATTAGAATATGATATCTATGAAAAATTCATAGATGATATATACACGCCTGGTAATTATGGAAACATATACAATCCAACCATTTCAGTGAAAGAAATTACATACAAAGACGCCAACATATATTGGAAAAATCACTGTATGAAAAACAATGCAAACCGATATACGACCACTCTATTCTATAGTATAGTGACATTCACTTCAATTGTCGGTGTATTTTGTGTATCGGTGATTGTATTAATTACACTGAACCTAATGTATACCCATCATCAAAAAAATAGATATGCTGGTACTAAAAATGAATAAAAATCAAAAACAATAAAAAGAATACGAAAAATAACAAAATCCGCGGTAGGTTTTGTTATTTTTCTTGTGTCTGCGCGTAAAATATCTATATCCATTATATAATGGCTGAATTAGCTAAAGCATTTGATAGTATTTTACCAAAGATTTCAGTAACCGGACAAAGTGGTTCAACTGCCCAGTATGCGTCAAAAGGTGGGAAAAAAGCGTCTAAAAAGTCCGCGAAAAAAGCGGCGAAAAAAGATGTGAAAAAGTCCGCGAAAAAGGGAGCGAAAAAGTCCGCCAAAAAAAGAGCAAGCCGTAAATGGTTCCCATTTTTAGGATTCTAAATCGATATCATCGATTTTAATCAAACATTTTCCTTCAAAAATCGTCCCGGTGCTTCCACAAACTTTAGGCGTTTCGTCGACGACTTTTTGTTTTTTTGGTTCAAACACAGTGGTCCAAGTAGATGTATTCGTCATATCCGTATATTTACGACTATCGATTTGATTAATACGATAATTACATTTTTTATAAAATTGTCGCCGCTGTTTCCATTGATTTTGAAACAAATCATGAGAATCTACAATATCCACTATAATTGGATTCTCATGTTTTACTCTCAATATACGTCCAACGGATTGAACTATATCCGTTTTTGGCGTCACCATTACCAATGTAGCAAGAGTTTTTATATCTAATGCTTCTGCCGCCATTGCATACGTCGCTAACACAATTGCTTTCGACTCCGTTTCGTTCAGGTCCGTCTGTTTCATACCGCCCACATAATATCCGGTCGATGCAATTTTACGATATTCAATCGCGTCGTGTAAATAGGTCAACAATGAGCGGTTATGACATAATATCATGATTTGATTGTCGGGATTCTCGCGTATTAAATCGCCCACCACTTTCACAATAAAATCGCTACGAGGACCAAACTCACATAATTTGCTAATCATCGTGCTATATTTTGGCGAACCGCGAAAATCGTAGGCGACTTCATTAAATTCCGCGTCCCCGGATACATATTGTATAGCCCTTACACATACTTCGTCATCGGCCGAACGCGCTTCGCTATATATTTTGTTGCCAATAAACATATACAACACTTTGGTCAGTTGGTCTTTCCGGTCTACTGTCGCGGATATACCCAACATACAGGGGGTGATTGTTTTTAACAAAGTGCGCGAGAATTGTTCACTACCTATACGATGAACTTCGTCCACGATAGTTAGGCCAAATGATGAAAATGCATTGGCCGGATATTCTTTGTCATAAATGGTCTGTATCATACCGATGACGATATCTTTGTCGTAAATGTCGAATACGGGTCCTTGGATTTTTCCCACTCTAGCACCGGGCAAGAATTCGGCAATACGCTCTATCCATTGATTCATCAAGAATTCTTTGTGAACAATGATGAGTGTCTTTTTTGCTAATAGAGATATGATTTTGAGACCCATCACCGTATTATGAGTAACAGTAAAATCGCCCAATACAAACCTACGATTTCCGTCAATTTCAAAGCCATAATAATCGTCCTCTTCCAATTTTTCTAGGTGGATGTCATATTCTAATGTATCTTCTACGATATATCCAATATTGAAACGATTCACTTTTACAACGGGTATGTGATGTAATCCTTCACCACATATTTTGATAGTAAATGCATTTTTCATTATCCTGGTTTTCAATACAACAAATCCTAAAGATCTTGCTAAAAATACAATATCATCTACGAATATTTCATTTTTTTCAATTATTTCATAACATTTTTCATTTTTATATCCACATGCATCAATAATACCTGCTAATAATGTTAAACGTATGTTTCCTGAATTACATTTATAATTTTGTGGTATATGTATAATTCCATTCAAATATTGGGTTTTATTTTCATTCTTTTTATGATTGCCTAACCAATATCCAAATAAATAGGGTTCAATTTCAACATTCGTTTTTTGGAAATAAATAGGAACTCGATATCCTAACAAATGGTCTTTTTCTCCATGATTTAAATATTCCTTCAATGAAATGTCTATAATTTTACTGGTTTTACTATACTTAAGTGATAATATATGGCTTTCATTCACTATATAACCATCACCTTTTTTGCTTTTTACTTTATACATTGTTTCTCTACCCCGCGCTAAAGAAAGCACGTTTCGAGGACTAGAATCATCGCCCATTAATACATCACCGATTTGAATATCTTGAACCAATTTAATAGTGCCATCATACATTAATATTGGCGTATCTTTTCCAAGACATTTGCCCCGTCCACACGGAACCTCCAATATTCCGCCGCTGCCATTTTGCAGCGAATCTTTACAAATGGGAGTATTTACATATTTCGTATATATTCCCACGATTTCGTCCTGGTAATCCCGTAATGGTTTAGCAAATTCGAGAGCAATGTCATCGCCATCGTCGATTTCACATTTCGAAGGTAATCCATACCGTTCAATACCGTAGAAACGCGGTATATATATTTTGTTGGTATTTTCACGATATACTGCAAATTCTGTCTCTGGCGCGGCGGCACCGGGGCCGAATATTACGGGTTTTACCAATAATTCTTTGTATAAGATGGCGAGGTCTTCTTCTACCAATACAGATTTAGGTATAGTATATCCTTTTTTACCTAAATACGACGATTCACATACCGTTTTTTTATATTCTTCGGTCAAATGAAATGGCGGTTTCACGGGTTCATTCGCCGATTTTGGTTTTTTAGCAATATTATACCATTTACGCCGAAAACTCATTATTCAAATTTGCAATATTTATACTTATATTATTGATGATAAATTTTTATATTGGTTTTCAAGATGTTTTAGGAAAATAGAATCAATTTTCGACAGTTCGAGGGATATATAATCAAAAAGATGACTACAAAAAAATATAATTCTACAATATATAATGAAATTACCAGCATCTTTAAAATCCGTAAGTATTTATGAATATTGTCTATTCATTATTTTTGCAGTGTATATTGTATTTCCAATTGAAACACCATTTCATATTGCCACCTATTTAGATTCCGCTTTAGGAATGGTTGTCATGTTTTGCATTACCCTTTATTTGTTTTTATATTCAAACCCAGTTTTAGGTATATTGTATATTTTTGTTGCTTATGAAATTTTACGTCGTAGTTCAAGTGTAACTGGACGTGTACCTATCGCGAAATATACTCCATCCCAACCTAAAAAAGATGCGGAATTGAGAGCCATGAATCCTCCTCAAGAAAGGACATTAGAGGAAGACATCGTAGCTGTTCGTGCACCAATTGGCCGCAGTGAGCCAAGTGTATTTAGTGAAAGTTCATTTAAACCAGTTGCCGACAATGTTGGCGGAGCATCATTGATTTAGAATGAGGGCTACTGTGTAAACGTGTAAATTATGTATATCATATATCATAATTTACAAAAGGTTCATCTATTATGGACTAGTAGTATTAGTGTTTAACGCGTAATAAAATGGGCCAACCACAAATAAACTATATCCATATCCAAAAATACCCAGCATTGTGTATACGTAATTCATATAAGCGCTATTCTTTTTTGGAGTTTTTCCTTTCTTTTCAGCAAATCTTTTATTTTTCATTTTTCCTTTATTGACTTTATTACTATTTGCAAAAATACCAAATAATATTGATGTTATGAATAATCCTATGACAATGACTATAGAATTAGAATTGAAGTTAGTTTTAGAAAATAAATTACTAATATTTTTCAAAGCACTCCATATAATTTGAATTGCATTTTTCAATGTATCCCGAAATCCAGACATATCAAGCGCTGCACCATTTAAATATTGAGTATCAATATTTGCTCTATTATAAATAAATATAAAACTTATTCCAAAAAATATCAAAAGCATAAGACCAGTGACCGCTGATGGATAGTCATATGCAATACCACCGCCCAATAAAGAACATGCTAATACTAAATAAAAAAAACAAAATATAATGGTTTTGTGGAGGTTTTTATCAGCTAATTTTCCATAAAATATATTTTTATATAGTGCAGGCGATACAAATGCCGATAATAATGAAACAATTATGAATATAATGACTGCAAACAACAAATCAATCGTTTTGTTTTGAGATGTTAGATTCCCATTCAAATAATTTACAATGAGTCCATTCGATACATCTTTGTCATTGTCATCGATAGGTGTGCATATTTGAACTGAAGACGCTGAAGACGATGTAGCGCCTTCTTTAAAACCTTCGACCACGGTAGAATAGTTAGCAAATCCATCGGTAATATTTTGCAAGATAAGATATTTTTCATCATAATTTGGAAACAAATCACATGTTTTAAAATTTTCGAAAGAGGTATTTACTTCAACCGCCGTATTCAATACCACTATTTTGTTTGCGCCATTTTCATAATAAAAATATGGATTTTTTTTATTGATTTTATCATTTAAATTAATAACCATACTTATTTTCGACGGATTAATTACATCAGCAGTTGAAATCATTTCGTCGATATCCGTTGATTGTATTGAAGCATTTGTTTTTAAAGGAATACATACGTATATTTTTTCATTATTGTTGTTTGTAATTGGTGTATTTTCAATCACTATTTCACCATCAAAAACCAAATCATCTATAAAATGTGTTTTTTTATATACAAATAATTTGGACGATTTATATTTTATAGTAGGTCCATGTGAAATGTAAATAATATTTGGATTTACTACATTTGCTGGTGTAGAAAATGTTATATCGACATATCCACCATTATTGGGGGTTTGACCATATTGATGAAAATAAATTTTAGTATTGTAATAATCAAAGATAACCTTTTTACTATCCGTATCTCTTGTTTTATCATTACTAACAAATTTACTCATAATTATATAATATATACTATTATATAATTTTTGCACCTTTACAAATAATACTTGCCTAAATATGAGGGATATATGAAAATGTGCTGTTCTCGTATACCGTTGCTAAAAAGGTATCTTTGTATCCTTCCACATATACTGTATCCCCGTTTTGAATATCATTACATCCATATTCTCCCGTGCAACTTTTACCATTTACGCTAATCGGTAATTTTGTATTCATGTTTCCCGTATTCGAAATGGTATAATATTGCCATTTGTCTCGTCCATTCATCAATTTACGCCCCATCAGTGGTAATATCATATCATTCGAACGAGTTAATATGCCGAGTTGAGTATAATCCATCCCGGTTCCTCTCGTCTGTATATTAATCGGTATACCTCTTACATCCGCGGAGTCGCGAGGGAAATAATAACCGTCGTTTCTTAAAGGCGGACTATACGGGTCATTCATTGGGTCGTTTCGAGTAGCTACGCCGACTAATTGGGTAGGGGGCGGAGAAACGACTACAACGCGCGACGATTCACTTACTTTGGTAGAGGATGGTGCTCGATACATGTATAATGCGATTAATGCAAATATTAATATTAATAATACAAATGTCATATTTTCAATACAAATCACACCGGGTAAACATTTTTTCGCCATTTCTATATATTATATATTTATATTATACTATACTTAACTAGGAAATTTGGGAATAGGAATAATTTTACATGAATAACATGTTTTGTTGACTTCGTCCGGATAAGATGCTATATGAAAACCGGTAATTGAATATATAGTGCAATCAATCTGGTCCACTATATCCCATATCATTTTTTCAATCGCGCCTAGTCCAGTTAGGAAAAAGATGAAGGCAATCGGTGAATATAAAGTTTTGCCTAAAATATCCAATGAATACCATTTCATACATTGGGGTATAGTCAAAACCATTTTAAAAGCACATGTAATATAACTGAAAATAGATTTAAATACGTCTCCTAAAAATTTAAAAAACTTACCTATTTTTTTGAAAAAGTCCGCTATTTTTTTAAAAGGGTCTTTTGCCATATGATATCTAATATATAATTATATATTTTAGATATCACAACCTCTTGTTTTTATTTTTTTATTTCTTCTACCTTTGTATCATCTTTTTTTGGTTCTTCTACTTTTGGTGATAAAGTAAGTTTTTGTAAATATTGATTCATTTTTTTGATATTTGATAATATTTGACTTTGAATATCGGTATCTTTACTAGTTTCTTTATCTTCTTCTTTGTTTTCCATATTTTCAGCGGCGGCATCGTCATCTTGGTTTTCCATATTTTCTTCTTTTTCTTCTTCGTCTTCATTTTCTAATCCTTCATACAAATTAGAACCATATTTGATAGTATTGGTCAAAACGGCTGATAATAACAAAATAACAATCATATTTTTGCTAAAAAATGAGGTTAAAAACCCGAATAAAATGAAAAAGGTGATAAAGACGAATTCACGGTTTAGTGTAAATACATACAAATTCAATAACGAAAATGCAAATACAATATACAAGAATATGCGGTTGTGTAAAATCGCGTTCATATTTCCTAGACCAAGTAATTTTTTTGGTAAATTTTTACTTAACTTATCGAGAGCTTTGGTTATAGCAGACATATAATATATATTTCTATTTTATTTTATTTTGATTTCATAGATTTCATAGATTTCTATATACTATCTTATTTATGCTAAATCTGGTTCTAGTTCATACGTAGATGGAATGTCTCCCGAATATATATCCAATACTTCTTTCACCACTTCCTCTCTCTGTATGTCATCACGAGAGAATTCGAAACTGGAAATACTAGAAGAACGTTTTCCCCTAAATTTGTTCAAAAAATCGTCTAATCCATTTAATTCATTGATACGGTCAAATTGTTCTAAATCCCCCGTAATGACTAATCGACTATTTTCGCCTAAACGAGTTAATAACATTTTCATTTGAGAGATGGTCGAATTTTGCATTTCGTCCGCGACAATCCAGCAATTTTTGAATGTGCGGCCGCGCATATATCCTAGAGGAGCAATTTCAATTATTTTATCTTCCATCAATGCCACTACCTCTTTCGGTGTAATAAAATTATATAACACGTCGTAAATGGGTCTTACCCATGGCGCCATTTTTTCTTCTAAAGTTCCTGGTAAAAATCCCAATTCTTCGTCCACCGATACCGACGGACGCGTGAATATGAGTTTATCATATGTTCCCAATAAGAAATTTTTCACACCAAATTCGGTTGCAAACAGCGTTTTCCCTGTTCCGGCAGGTCCCGTTGCAACGATTATTTTTTTGTTTTTATTTTTCAAGTGCGTAACATATTCTTCTTGGTGTGGATTTTTTGGTTTGGTAAATTTTGATTCAAATGCCGTCTTTTCATTTTTAGAAAGATGTTGCATATTCTCATAAATTTTTCGCTGATTTTGTATGGATTTTTCACGTTCTCTCTCAACATCCGAATAAAATTCATTCATTAATTCTTTTTCCGATTGCTTTTTTGATTTACGGCCTCGTCTTCTTTCAATGCCTATTAGTTCTTTTGAATCTTCTAAATCCATTTACAATATTCCTTTATTTTATTTTCATATATTTGAACCTAATATAAAGAACACTATATAAATGCATTCACGGGTGAAAAATAATATTTACTATAATTAGTATATGAATAATATGAATATTATATAAATATATAATATATGTCAATTACTTTATTTGGAACTTGTAGATTGAATAAGATTCATAATCATAACAATCTAAATAATATTATAAATTACTCACATTCAACAAAAGAAGTTATACAATTTATTAAATTTTTGAAAGGTGAATTGATTATTCCAGCCCCATATAATAATTTATGTTTTAGAACTGCTATATGTGAAAATAAATACATAGATTATAATGATATATATAATAAACTTTTTTGGGATACAGAATTTTTTATTATAGAAATATGTTCCAATAAAAAATACATTCATAATAATTTTTATTTACATCATTTATGTGTAGATAAACGGTTTGCAAACCATAATAATAATACCCCTCGTGAAATTTTAGATAGTTTTACTATTGAAAAACAAAGTGATGAAGAAATTGAAAATGATATATTGGAAATTCAAAAAATGCTATATCCTAAAAAAATAATTATAGTTTCTCATTATAATTCAAAACAAAATGGTGAATACATAACTTCACGAAATAATTTGATAAATTTATTAGAAAGTATTTGTAAAAAACACGTAATCCAATTTGTAAATCCCACAAATATATTGTCAATTTACAATCAAGAACAAGTAATCACAAATGATTTAGGTCATTATACTAACTTTGGGATTGATGAATTTTCGAAATATATGAATGATTTTATAAAAACACTACAAAATTCATAATGAATCATATATTGCACGATATATGCAGTCATTTTCATCGTTCCCGAGATTTTGCTAAATAAAAATTAAAACGACATAAAAATCTAACGAGTATATTATTTAGGAAGATGGCCGAATCCAATGCTGCGTTTGTTGAACCCATTTTAAAACCTGACGATAGTCGCTATGTAATGTTTCCAATTCAAGATAATGATATTTGGAAAATGTATAAACGCCAAGTTGATTGTTTTTGGCGCCCGGAGGAGTGCGATTTATCGAAAGACCTCGGTGATTGGGATAAATTAAGTGCGGACGAAAAACATTTTATTTCAATGGTTCTTGCATTTTTTGCTGCATCAGACGGATTAGTTTCAGAAAATTTGGCATCTCGATTCATGGGAGATGTTCAACTATCGGAAGCACGGGCTTTTTACGGTTTCCAAATTGCGATGGAGTCCATCCATTCGGAAACATATTCATTATTGATTGATACCTATATACACGATTCTGCTCAAAAAACAAAATTATTCGAAGCCACGAGTAATTTCCCATGTATTGCTAAAAAGGCGGATTGGGCAAAAAAATGGATTAATGATAACCGTAGTTCATTTGCGGCCCGATTAGTGGCGTTTGCCGCCATTGAAGGTATATTCTTTTCATCAAGTTTCGCATCTATATATTGGATAAAAAAGAGGGGACTTATGCCTGGATTAACCTTTACCAATGAACTTATTTCGAGAGATGAAGCGTTACATACCGAGTTTGCAATTTTATTATATAGTAAGTTAGTTCGCAAATTAAGTAAAAAACGTATTTATGAAATTATTCAAGAAGCAGTTGAAATTGAAAAGGAATTTATCACGGAAGCTATACCATGTCGTATGATTGGTATGAATGATAAACTCATGTGTCAATATATTGAATTTGTCGCGGACCGTCTAGTTGTTCAATTAGGATATGATAAAATATACAATTCATCAAATCCTTTTGATTTTATGGAATTAATTAGTATTGAATCCAAAGTGAATTTCTTTGAACGAACCAATGCTGAATATGCATTGGCCAATAAAACAGTCGACGAAACTGTATTCGATTTTAATACCGATTTTTAGAGCAACGCAGGTCTATAAAAATTTTGGAATATATTTGTAATACAATATCATTCTATGGAAACAGCTGGGCACAGATTTGGATATTTTGATAAGGACCGATGTGCTATCTAGTAACTTACCATATTCAGTATAATAATAGTTGAACCGGTGATTTTCATCAATAAAACACTCGCAATAATGATAATCAGGGTCTATCGCATATTCATTCGAACCAATTGTAACAAATTTTTCACGTTTACAATACATCAAATGACAATTATTCATACTATACAATATATAAATATATACAATAAATATTTATGTATATATTGCATCAAAAACAAAAAATTGAACGTATTATCAAAAATATAAGTATCTAAATAAAAACAAAAATATGACATCAATATTTGCAATCATTTATATACTTTTCATATGGTTTTTAGCAAATCAAAAATCACATGTAAAAGCATACCATAAATATGATATCAATCATGATAAAAGATATTTATTATCTTATCCGGGTATTTGTAACGAACAAAAACATATACAACAAATATGCAGTAAGTTTGAAATAGCCAGAAATGAATATAATGAAACACCAAAAAAAATCGAACATTCATATGAATATGAACATCATAACGAACCGATTGATACGGGCGACGAAGATGATTCGATTGATGATGAATATAAGTATTCGGGATTTACGTATTATTCCATTGCACTATTGGTATTTACATCCATTTCAATGTGGTTAATTTATTTGTCTACTGACAAACCTCTGCGCCGATATGATGGAAAAATATTACCTGTTTATACATAAAAATAAAAACCCAAAAAACATAAAAACCACCCATTTTTTATGTTTTTACGTTAGTGTATGTGAAAAAATATATGAAAAGAATACAATGGATAATAAAATTGTATTAGTTACCGGTGGTAGTGGGTTAGTTGGAAAAGCATTACAACATATTGCATGTGGTTCAAATATCGAATGGATTTTTTTAACTTCGGCTGATGGTGATTTACGTAATCGCGAAATAACGCGTGAAATATTTGAAAAATATAGACCGACATATGTCATTCATTTAGCCGCTATGGTAGGAGGGCTTTATCGTAATCTAAAATATAATGTTGAATTTTATCGTGACAATATGATAATGAATGACAATATAATGGAATGTTGTAAAGAATTCAATGTATCGAAACTAATCTCTTGTCTTTCTACCTGTATTTTTCCCGATAAAACGACTTATCCAATTGATGAAACCATGGTTCATAATGGACCTCCTCATTCGTCAAATATGGGGTATGCATACGCGAAACGAATGATTGATGTCATGAACAAGTGTTATCATGATGAATATGGATGTAATTTCACTTCTGTCATTCCAACAAATATTTATGGACCATATGACAATTTCAATATCGAAGACGGCCATGTAATCCCGGGGCTTATTCATAAATGTTATTTAGCAAAACAAAATAATACCGATTTTGTCATTTGGGGAACGGGTAAACCACTTCGCCAATTCATATATTCAAATGATTTGGCAAAATTAATACTGTGGACAATGGAATCATATGAATCCAATGAACCTATTATTCTATCGGTAGACGAAGAAGATGAAATATCTATACATGATGTAGTGCATATTATTGCCGATGCAATGAAATTTAGTGGAAATATTGTATTTGATGAATCAAAAGCGGACGGGCAATATAAAAAAACCGCGAGCAACCAAAAACTTCGCAAGATGTTACCCGAGTTTGAATTTACTAAAATACGCGAAGGTATTGTGAATACGTGTAAATGGTTTGAAGAAAATTATGATATTGCTAGAAAATAGCAGAATCGTCATTGCATTGTTTACCTTCTATTTTATCATCGGTATCCTTATCCGTTACCTTATCCGTTACCTTATCCGTATATATAGATAATGTTCGTGCACTCGCGTCATTTGCATCTACATATTTCGGCATCCAAAAATAAGGAACGATTTTACTACATCTAGGATAATAAATATCGAAAAGCATTCTATAATATTTTTGTTCATCCGTAATAGGTATATTTTCACTATACTGATGGTTTACGTTTGGTATAACACTTAGTTGTTTTGTCGAATATTCTTGTAATATTTGATATAATGAACGTGTTGTATCACTCACACCATCACTAAACGCTTCTTTTCGTCTCCATAATATTTCTTGTGGTAATAATGCTTCGCCTTGACTATTTAAATAATTTTTGAAATCAAACGCGCTTCTTAATAAATATTTTTCACAATTTTTTTTCAATGCAATATAACGAATTGTTGCTGGAATAGATAAGTAATATTGAACCCATGCTCTATCTAAAAATGGGGTTCTTGGCTCTAGCCCATGCGATGATATCGATTTATCCGACCGTAATACATCAAATGCATGTATATCTTTCAATAAACGTCGACATTCTTTATCAAATTCAAGGGAATCCGATGCCATTTTCATATACAAATATCCTCCACATAATTCATCGGAACCATCGCCGTTAAAAATGACTTTTGCATCACTATGAACCGAAATATATTTACCCAATAAATAATTACCAATACTGGCTCTCACACTCGTCGTATCATACGATTCGATTGTCCGTATAACTTCGGGAATTGCACTGGTAAAATCATCTTCGGTTAATAATATTTCCGTATGTTTACTACCAATATGATTTGCGACTATCGCTGCACATCGTAAATCTTCGGAACCGGCTAAGCCAATGCTATAGGTTTCAACTGGCGGTAATCCTCTTTGCAGATGAAAATCATTGACTAAAGCGGCGACCAAACTACTATCCAAACCACCCGATAATAAGCATGCAATCGGCCGTTCAGTAGTTACACAACGTTTTTTCACTGCTGCTATAAAATATTTTTGTATATTCAATATAATATTGTTTATTGTATTTGATTCGCTTGTTACAAAATCGCAAAAACTGGTTGTATGATATGGTATATTTTTGCAAAATTTCCAGTTTGCAGATACTTTATGTTGTAATTTATAGGTAGAATAAGTGCCTGGTTCGAATTGTGATAATTCATATTTATTTTTTAATGGTTTTGAATTATAAAATTTGGACAACATTTTCATTTCAGATGCTAGTGCAATGATATCTTCATTGGCAATATTCGAATATAGCTGATACAATGGACGAACCCCATATGGGTCACGTGCTACATATAACAGAGATTCATCGTTGTGAATATTTTGGTCCAATAAAGAAAAGGCAAATACGCCGTCCAATACTTTTAGCGTATATTCTATACCATAGCGTTTATATAAATGGATAATGACTTCACAATCCGAATCGGTATTGGGTGTAATATTCATCATTGCATATAATTCCTTATAATTATAAATTTCTCCGTTGCATATCAATAATATATTTTCATATTTTATTGGTTGATTTGATTGTGCATTTAAACCATTAATCGCTAATCGATGAAATCCATATGTTACTTTTATACCGACCTTTTCCAATATAGAAAATTCAGGACCTCTCGATTTGCCTTCTTCAAATTCGCTATTTACAAAATCATCTGACAATTGATTTTCATTGTTTAATAGTGTAAATATACCGCACATATTTAGGAAGATATTCGTTATATTTATTACGATGGTTTCTTTATGTTTATTTAATTTATTGTAAACAAACATAAAAATTATATATTATTTATAGTATACATTATATTATACATTATATATAATGACTAAAGATAAATCGATAAAACAAGGATTCCAAAGTATATCCAGCCCTATCGCGTATGATGAAACGTTTACTAATTATGAAATCGTAGATAAGAAGAATGCTGAAGAAGAGAAACCAGAAATCACTTCCAAAATTGTTGAACCCACCGGTCATTCAAATTCATTTAAATATTTGACCGTCGTGAATAATGAATATGAAAGCGATAGCGACGATGAAACCGATGAAACAAAAAAAGAGAATGAACCAAAAATGAATGGTGTTACTCAATTCTTCGTCGGGTCTTTATCAGTTGTTGGTTTATTTATACTCTTCAAATTTTTATACAAGAAAAAGTAGGGGGTGTTATTTTTCGCGATTATTTACGAATATATTGATAACGAGCGATTCTTCTGGTTACGTTTCGTTATCCCTTTACCTTTCTTTCCCTTATTTTTTTTAACTCTTTTGAATGATTTCTTTCTTGAATATGAATTTGTCCATGAATGTCCCATGGAATTATATCCACCAGATTGTTTGCACTCAGTTTTACCAGACATTAATCTATATATTGAATAAAGATATTATATTGTATATACACTATAATACCTTACTTATAGACATACTTAAAGTTTGAAACGTTTATACACTTCTAATGCGACTAAACCTCCAAATATTTGTGATAAACAGTATGGAATTACATCAACACTTGGTAATTTACCGGCAGCTGCCATGGCAATGGTGACGGCAGGGTTGATGTGTCCTCCAGAAATTTTGGAGGTTAATAAAATGGTGACGGCTAAAGCAGCACCAATGGCTAAAGGATTACCGGTGGCCAAAATAACGTAGATAAAGAAAAGGGTTCCTAAAAATTCGACTAAATAGTTATACATTTATATATTGTATAAATATTTTTGTTTACAAAAATGGCTAAATATTTTTGTTTATGGATTTTGGTAGGCCATGTCCAAATAAAATCATGTATATCAGTATTAGAGCTGCAATCAATATACTTCTGTTTTCAGCTACCGCCGAATTTTGTCCTAACGCAAATACCATAAAAAAGTATAATAGTAGTCCAATGATAAGTGAGTGTAATAACATAGAGAGTCCTCGTTCCATGAGTATATAAGATACGTATATTTTTATTCTGGTCTTCACTTATTTTTGCGTGTTTGTCTTTTTTTACCTTTACTCAATCTACTCTTACGCATTCTATGTCTCGTTTTTCCTCCTACAATAGTGTCAACTGCTGGCACAGTATTAAGTGTAACTACTCTAAAATACATCTTATCAAATGGTAATTCTGCGAATGGTGGTGGTAATTCAGGTGATACTGATGATTGAATCCCACCGTCTAATACATAGATAGCTCCAATAACATAATTATCTTTTATAATTCTATAGATATCCACGTCGCTTGTATGTTCGGGCGAAGATTCTCTTCGTTTAAAACGAAGATACTCTAGTTCACAATCCCCTAGTGATAAAGATGTTTTGCCTTGACGTAAACGACCGTTTCTATCATATTTAAGTGCTTTTAACCTATCAAGTGTTACTGCGTAATCTCGAAAAAATCTTCTATAACGTTCTACACTTGAAAAATAATATACATCTAAAGATGGTAAATCTTCCATTATATCTTTGTATATAATGACATTATTTCTTATTTTTGCTAAAATACGGGAGAATTCCTAACTTTGGCCGGAACAACTGCTCCCCCACTACGCATTCTACGGATAGCTTGGCGCTCTGTATTATTGTCACTTACCGTAGTAAATGAAGTCGATACCCCGGCAGAATTTAACGAACCGTTGGCAATTTGGTCGACGCGGCGATTCGCCGCGACTTGAGAGGCATCGCGATTACCAAACCACTTTTTCTTCAATTTTTGTGAAGTAGTCATAGTCGTATTTGAATGAGATTCAATATAATTATGACGATTCATGGCAAAGGTGCTAGTCCCGTCACTCGTAATATCTTTTTGCGGCATTGCTTTTTTACTGGATAATTTTCCATTGTTTAAAATGCTATTATTATATAAAATACCTGAAAAACGTTGCATTGTATATAATCACTCTATATATTTATCTTCGTCTAACTGCCATTAATGGAACATAGTCCGAATTTGTTGAACCGCCGTTTGATTTATCATTATAGTTACGATTCATTGCTTGTAACTTCTTGAATTTAATATAATCAGATGAATCAGGAACGAATTTGACATTTCCAGAGGTGATTGGCACTCCGGTAGTATCACATGATTGTATGTGATTGCGGAGAGCTCTTTTGGTAACGATTCTGGACCCATGCACTTGGCTAGGTCCATCACATGCGACGTGATGTCTTGCTAAAAAATCGCCTAAACCATTTACTGCACGGAATGGGGTAATCGCTCTGGTTTTTCCATTCACTTGACCAGTCGCGTATTGAGTATTCCATCCATGACGTAAGACACGACGATACATTACATTTTCACTCGATTTGTAATTATTGATTGTTTGTACTGGCGAAATACCTTGATATCCGCCGCCTAAATTAGTTCCAGTATAATTGACCATTATTTGTATACCATACTATTAGAAATATATTTTCGGGGCAATATATATATTATATTTCAATATGAGTAATTCAATGAGTAGTTCAGATGATGAATTCGACAGTGACATGGAAGATGATTCAATGGTTGAAGAAAGTCCTGTATCACTCGCAAATTTAGAAAATATAAACGATATTGAAACTTTAGAAAAATTAACGAGCGAAAAAATAAATACTATATTTGACCCAGATTGTGTTCGAAAACGGTCGAACTGGAGCAAATCATCAAATATATACAAATTTGATACTGAGCAATTTAATCCTAAAATATTGATGGAAGACATTCCTTCCCATTCTCCTAAATTAGATGCCCTTCTCTCAAAAATAGAGAAATTAGACGCGAATGATATGCAACAACACGGTAAACTCTTCAAGCATTTTATATTTTCCGACTTGAAATCGGGTAGTTTTGGGTCGAAACTCGTGGCGGGGGCGTTAATTGCTAAAGGTTTTACTTTAGGATATACTGCAAAAAATAAATCTATACCAAACTCTCCATTGGAATCGGTCATTATGCCTCCTGCTCCCGCAAATAGTATAGCTTCAATGCCACCGGCACCCGAAAATAGTATAGCTTCAATGTCTCCGGTTCCTGCAAATAGTATGGCTTCAATGCCTCCGGTTCCTGCAAATAGTATGGCTTCAATGCCACCGGCACCCGAAAATAGTGTAGAATCATTACCGTCACTCGAAGAATCTTTTGGAGATGAGACCGTAAACGAAAGCACTGGCGGTGCAAAATCAAAAACATACGGTAAAATTGAATTACTCACGGACGCAGAATTGGCTAAAACCCCCTATAATAATTTTTATCTCTTATGTTCCGTATCCGTATATGAGCAAAATATTACTGTGAAACAAAAGAAAGCCATTCTCCAAAAAATGAATCAACGTCCCGAAAACGTAAATGGGGAGCTAGCGCGTATCATCGTTATGGATAGTGGTTTTAAAGAGGGCATTGATTTATTCGATATTAAATATGTCCATATATTTGAACCACAAGTGACTACCGCCGACCAAAAACAAGTCATTGGTAGAGCCACTCGAACATGTGGTCAAAAAGGTCTCGATTTCCATCCCATGAGAGGATGGCCTCTGCATGTGTATATATATGATATCGATATTCCACAAAATTTGAGAGAATACATGTTACATGCACCAAACGCTTTCAACCTCTATATGAAGGCATTGAATTTGGATGTTCGTCTAATCGAATTTACCCACGATTTAGAGAGATTATCTATATATGGTTCGGTCGATTATGAACTCAATAAAAACATACACGAATTCACTGTATCTGGAAATAGTAGTGAATTTGGCGGTGCAGCAAAAAGTAGTTCGAGAAGATTAATTGTGCGAAATGATTTACCTATACTACATTTACCAAACGAATTGTCACAGCTCTCCTTTAACCAAGATACGAATTCTCATCCAACATTTCAAGAAATGAGAGAATATATAAAGACCAATTTTAGCCAATTCACCTGGGAGAAAGCAAAAATGGAAAATTTATGTGGAAAAGGCGGAGCATCACATGCTCTTCGATATACCCCGACCCAAGATTTTATTCGCCACTATTTTACCCCGACCGCCCCGGTTAAAGGCATGCTGCTGTACCAGAGCGTAGGCACCGGAAAATGTCACGCAAAAGATACGCCAATTTTATTACATAATGGTCTTATTAAAAAGGTTCAAGATATTGAAGTTGGAGATATATTAATGGGTGATGATTCGGGACCACGTAAAGTATTATCTTTGGCGAATGGACAAGACGAAATGTTTAAAATTGTTCCAGTGAAAGGCGATTCATATACAGTAAATTCTGAACATATTCTTTGTTTGAAATTTAGCGGAAAAGGGTCAATTTCCTATATTAAAGAACAAAAAAATCAACCATATAGAGCATCTTATTTTGACAATAAAACATGTAAAATTGTATGTAAATCATTTGCTAAGAAAGAGGACGCTGAAGATTTGTTGTCATTATTCAAAGAAGAAGATAAAATTGTTGAAATAGAAGTAAATAAGTATTTGAAATTGTCGAAATCACTACAAAAAGAATTAAAAGGTTATCGAAAAGGGGTTGAATTTCCATTTATACCAGTAGATTTTGACCCATATATTATTGGTTTATGGTTAGGTGATGGCGGTTCTAGAGACCCAATTATTACAAATCAAGATGCCGCTGTCTTAAAATATTTAAACGATACGCTACCTAAATATCATTTGCATTTAAACTACCAATCTGGATATAGTTACCGTTTCACATCATATAGTGGAAAACCTGGTGCAAACGCTTTTTGGAATGCTATGAAAAAATATAACTTATATGAAAATAAACATATACCATATGATTACAAATGTAATAGTCGAGAGTATCGAATGAAATTATTAGCAGGTATAATTGATTCTGACGGATATTATTGTAGTAGGGGTAAAATGTATTCTATTTCTCAAAAATCGAATGTTCTTACAGAAGATATATTATATCTTGTTCGTTCGTTGGGGTTTGCCGCATATTCAACAAAGACAGAAAAATCATGCATGTATAAAAATGAAAAACGAACCGGAATATATAATAGTATTTCAATAAGTGGAAATGGACTAGAAGAAATACCTACTATTATAAAAAGAAAACAAGCCGAAAAACGAAATCAAAAAAAAGATGCATTGATAACTGGTATAACAGTTGAACCGGTAGGAAAAGGCGATTATTATGGTTTTACCCTAGATGGCAATAATCGTTATTTAATTGGCGATTTTACAGTAACTCATAATACGTGCAGCGCAATTGCAGCGGCCACTTCCACTTTTGAAAAACAAGGATATACAATATTATGGGTCACTCGAACCACTTTGAAAAATGATATTTGGAAAAATATGTTTGACCAAGTATGCAATGAACAAATCCGCGAAGAATTAGAAAAAGGTTTGATTGTGCCCGATGAACAAAATAAACGTATGCGTATGCTCTCACAATCCTGGAGTATTCGTCCCATGTCTTATAAACAATTCAGTAATTTAGTATCAAAACAGAATAATTTCTATAAAGCTCTCGTCAAAAAGAATGGCGAAGCGGACCCTCTACGTAAAACACTGTTGATTATTGATGAAGCACATAAATTATACGGCGGTGGTGATTTATCCACGATTGAACGCCCCGACATGAATGCTCTCAAAAGGTCAATTGAACATTCATATCAATTATCCGGTATAAATTCGGTTCGACTCTTATTAATGACCGCTACCCCCATAACCGAAAACCCGATGGAATTAATCAAATTACTTAATTTATGCAAACCATCCCAAGACCAAATGCCGGAACTATTCGACGATTTTTCCAAGGAATATTTAGACGATTATGGGAGATTTACTCGGGCGGGCGAGGCCAACTATTTAGACAAAATTGCCGGACATATTAGTTTTTTAAATCGGGAAAAAGACGCGAGACAGTTCTCTCAACCAATTGTCAAATTTGTCACTCCCTCTCTAATTACTGATTTAAGTATGGCGAAAAGATACGATAAAAAATACGTGCGACAATACTTGAACAGTGATGTCAATAAACTAAAGGCGGATATTGTCGAAAAAACCAACTCAATCGATAAAGAATTACAAGATTTAGACGCGAGTCGTTTCGAAGCATTGCATGATGTATGTAATTCGTATGAAGGCAAAATGCAGAAAGAGTGTAAAAAGGTCGTCCGTGCAAATATCCGGGATTTATTGAAAGAAGCCAAGGCCGAAGTCCAAGAGGTGCGCGATTCAATTAAATCAATCCGGGAGGAAATCAAAAATAAAAACCTCTTTAAAACCGAATCTTTAGCAAAAATTAAAGAGAATTTAGAGAATAATCCGGAAGAATATAAAAGATTCAAAGATACCATGTATTATCAGTTAAAAGAAAAATGCGGCAAGGTAGTGAAAACCGCCGATGATTTGAAAGAAGCCATCAAAGAACATCCCATTATAGTTGAATTGAATGAACAATTGAGAGAACAAGACATGAAAATAGAAGAATTAAAGGAAAAATTGAAAAACGATTTGATTCTCTATAAAAAACGAATTCAACAGATTAAAGAAATTATGAAAACGGAATTGACTCAATTAGAAAAGAATGTATTACGAATAGTATTGAGAGATGAGAGAAAAACACAACGAAAAAACAATCGTTTAGCCGAGAAAGAAATGACGGAAAAAATGAATGAAGTAAATAAAACGAAACGAAATATTGAAAAAAAAAAACGAAAAAAAACGGGTCAAATACGGAAAACCTTGAGAGAAGTATTGAATGAAGAAAAAGCAATCGAAAGAGAAACTAAAAGAGCCGAAAAGAAACTTAAAAAAACACTTCGTAAAGAGGGTAAGTTGAGAGAAAATATAGAAAACGAAATGTTACAGGAACTATTTACGAAATATTCAAAAATAATTAATGATGAATTGATTGGTTTGAAAGAAATAATAGAAAATGACAATGCAGCGAAATTGGAAAAAGAAAATGCAAAGAGAGCGGCGAAATTAGAAAAGGAGAATGCAAAGAAAGCGGCGAAAGTGGAAAAGGAAAATGCAAAATTGGAGAGACAAAAAGAAAAGATTCGATTAGCTAATGAAAAAGCATATTTGAGAGAAAGAGAAAAATTGGCCAAAGAAACCAAAAAAGCCGAGAGATTAGCAAATAAAAAATCGAGAAAAACCAAAAAAATATTTCAACCATAGATTTGTTTTGGATAAAGAAATCGTTTGTACATAATATATAATAGATAAAGCATATTATATATTATACATCATATGCAACCACAAGATATTGATAAATTAACATTGGAATTATTAACTAATAAAACTCAATATAAAAAATATCTGGCAAAAACCGACCCCGAAAAACATAGAGCATCCCAAGAATATTTAGAAAAAATAGAAAAACATCGTTATAAAATACAATCCATGTTTACACAATTATTGGACGACCCGGATAAACAAATTACCCATGAAATTAGCGAAGATTTCCATAGTTTCGTAAAAACCGCGATTCATCATTTTGAAATGAAGGAATTAGAACGAGAAACCGATATATATAGTTATGATAAAAATAGGGAGGATGAAGATGTCTTGTTCGGCAATTGTGATGAGAGGGATGAATTAATTGAACATGATAATCAATCCACTGCAAAATCATTCTGGGGTAAACCAATCATAAAAAAGGGGAGAGAGCAATTACCGGCGGGATATACGATGGACCTCTTTTTGAAATCTTCGAAAAGATAAATATATATCTATATTTTAGAGAGATATGTTACAAAGTTTATTTACGCTTTCTGGTAAAAATAAATTAAAAAATCGAAAGAATCGAACAAATAAAAAAAATCCTACAAGACAAACCCACCGTCAAAATACGACAAAAAGGTTGAACCCTATGAATTGCAGTCCTATTGTAAAAAATAAACGAATAAACAAAAATACCTGTTACACGAAGGAAATTCTATTTAAAATACGCGATGCTTATAATGAGAGCCATTTAGACAAAAAAATAGAAGAAAATGACCCCACTAAATTATTACAATTATTGACCGAACGCTTAAACAATTGTGAAAAAGAGGATTGTTGGTTAGAGCAATTGAAAGATGCCACTCTAAAAAAGGAAATAGACGAATTGATATTTTCACCGGATAAACCGTCTGAATGGTTAAAAAATAAGAATGAATGGTTATCGAATATCGATATTTTCGAAGTATTGTCGCAGTATGAAATGACGTATGATAATTTCGATTTTATTGGACCTACACCAATTGATTTTGATACCAGATTACCGGAGAAGGGAGAAAAATGTGTATGGGAAGAGCTTTGCACTATTTCATTAGAAAAAAAGTTGAAAGAGGGCAAAGATAAAATAGGTATTATATTTAATTTAGATAGACATGACCAAGGTGGTTCACATTGGGTCAGTTTGTTTGTGGATTTGAAAGACCGATTCATATTTTATTATGACAGCGCAGGTAGTGATATACCGAAAGAAATTGACGCATTACGCCGGAGAATGACAAATGAGATGAAAAAGAAATTCAAATTAAAATTTTATAAGAATTATCCAGTAGAACACCAACATGGTAATACGGAATGTGGAATGTATTCATTGTTTTTTATAATAACAATGTTGACGGGGGTAGTTGAAGATAATACTAAATTATCTTTAGCCAAAAAAATCAAATTATTTAAAGCAGGAAAAATACCGGATGAATATGTCGAACAATATCGAAATGTATATTTTAATTAATATCTTATGATTATTTTGTCATAATATATTAGTATATGCTAACCAGGAGGAAAAATAGAGTAAAGAAAAATGGAAAAAAACGATATATGTCTAGGAAAATGAGAGGCGGTAGTGATAAAAATGCTGAATTAAACAAAAAATTTGAAGAATTTATTGAAAAATACATAACCAAACTAAAAACAGATATTGACAGTTTAACCTCAAGTATAAATGAATTAAATGCTGGTATAAATAACGCAAAACAAAAAATTGTTATTCTTGATTTCAATAAAATAATTAGTAACGAATATGATACAAACAAACAAAATTTTTATAAAAAATTAAAAGAATTTGAAAAAGCATACAATATAACAATTGAATCTATATTACCATCCGTTCTATCTATACCAGCCAAAAATGCAGATACCGCGACGAAAGCAGAATACGCGTGTACATATGCAGAATACAAAAAATTCACAGAAGTATATGATAAAATAAAAAAACATAATAACGTAAAGAATAAAAATAGAGAACACGATTATTTTTACAATTATTTTGATAATATCAATGATGTATTCAATAAAAAAAAAGAAAATTATATTGGATTTATAGGAAACAAAATATATACAGATGATATCAAGCAACTTATAATTGATAAAGTGAATTTTGATTATACCATTAGTTTGATTGAATATTATGAAAAGATACATAAAAGCTTATACCCTATAATACAAACGGCTTTGGCACCCGGAACAGATAGTTTAATACAATACATTGATGAAATTAATAAAATTGACATTAGTACATTGAAAAACCCAATAGAAAACCCCCCAACCGTAACAGGTATTAGTATTACTGAGGAAGATTATAATAATGTTGGTCTCACAAAACGTGATGAAACAAACGACATAGCATATATTTTTTACAGGTTGCATGATGCAGAATTAGTAAAAACATTTTTAGAAGAATGGATAAAGGTATTGAACGAAGAAAAAG